>JAAUYH010194702.1_pt1 | contig 15318 bp, 18 predicted proteins | sample 7278061 | NCBI WGS metagenome assembly JAAUYH01 (sample SAMN14350203, study PRJNA611818) | marine sediment metagenome | isolation source: surface marine sediment (0.6m) | place: French Polynesia: Moorea | collected 2018-08
TGCCCATCTGCGTATTCTTATATGAGTTAATCTGTATAACTCAGAGAAGATTTCTTTACTACAGACTGATTTAAAGTAGTTGCACCACCCCTTTATTATTGGGTTTAACTCTTTAATGAGTTTTACTTGTGGTGCAGCATTAAGCCTTTTAACTGTTTCTGATAATTTTTGATAGTGCCTTTTGACACTTTCATTACTAGGCTTAATGATGGTTTTAAATCCAAGTAATTCACCCTTGGTGTTTTTCCCAGAATGGTATTTGCCTACTTTGTATTGCCTGATATTGAATCCAAGAAAATCAAATCCTGGTTTGTTATCATCCAATTCATTTAGGGTGTGTACTATTTTGGTTTTACTTGGTTTTAGCTCTAAATCAAATTGGGCTAACCACTCACAGATTATCTTTTGACATTGCTGTAGCACTTCCAGATTTTCGTGGAATATTACAAAGTCATCAGCATATCTAATTAAGGATGCGTCTTTGATTTGCTTTATCCGATTTTCCATTCCATGTAAGGCTATATTGCTCAAAAGCGGAGAAATTACTCCACCTTGGGGAGTTCCTTGATGGTTTGGAGTCCTTTCGTGTTTGACATAATCACAGATGTCTGCCTTTAGCCATGCTCTAATTTGTTTCCTTAGTTTGGGAAATGTGTTTAGCTTAGCTAATAGTTTTGAATGGTTGATTTGGTCAAAACACTTGCTAATATCGGCATCCAACACAAATTTAGATTTAAATCTGAATACTGAACCTAAGGGCACCCTTAAAATCAACGCGCCTATGTCTTTTGGCATTTCTTATTTAGGTGTAAAAATAGCTGAGTTTATGACTCGCTACCAAGATATTAAAATCCAATTGACCTTAGAAGACCGTTTTGTAGACCCGATCGATGAAGGTTACGACTTAATTATACGTATTGGTTCACTGCCAAAATCTCCTAGTTTGGTAACCCATCATATTACGTCTTTCCCTCGCGTTATTTGTGCTGCACCTAGCTATTTAAAAACCAAAGGAATACCCACTACCCCTAATGAATTAACCAACCATTCTTGCTTGCACTATGGTTATTTAGCAACAGGGAGTCAATGGCAACTGATAAGAGAAGAAAAAGAATATCGAGTCTCGATCGATGGAGTTTTCTGTTCTAATAATGGAGAAGTTTTAAGAGATATAGCGGTAAAAGGTTTAGGGATTGTTATGCTACCTACTTTTATCGTGAAAGGAGAATTAGAGCGAGGAGAGCTACAAATTATTTTGCCCGATTATCATGCACCAGAACTAACTTTGGGGGTAATTTATCCCGTCAATCGCCATCTCTCTACTAAAATTAAGTTGTTTACTCAATTTATCAAAGAATGTTTCTCCTAATTTTTGGACTGGAGAGCAACGATCGTCGCCGGCCAAGTCGTTTCAAATAGATTCGTTACTTTTACCGAATATGTTGAATATGTTCTTCAATAAATTTTCGCAGTTTCTTTTCTTCAAAGCTTTCCGCTAATTGACATAGTCTCTGAGCAAAAGGTAAATATTGCGAATCTAGTTGCTCTAAGAATACTGCTCGTTCGAGAATACGCCCAATATTTCCCATCTTAGCCAACTCCAGTAAGAGAGTTAATTCCTTACCAGATGGAGCAACCATTAAAGCACTAGCGGAAAAAGAATTTTTTTCTTCTGAGCCTCTCACTAGCGGCGATCGCCACTAGCCATAGTGGAAAACGTGAGTTCGACGAAAATTTTTAAGCAAAAAAACGGCTGAGACTTATGCTAAAAGTAATCTTGAGAAAGTCTCAGCTATGAAAATAAAATCTCGTCTCGATCGGGAGCGAAATTTTTTGTGATGTAGATGACTTCTATCAAAGCGAGCGAAAAACACTGTCGTTCAATTCCCCAACTAACCGCAGTTACAGGAGAAAGAAGATGTAGCTCCCGTATGAGTTTGAGCGAAGTGATGACAATAGCGATCAGGCGAAGCCTGCCAGTCAAGCTGGGCGCTTTTCATGGAAGTGGCTACAGGACATTCAAAGAATTCTATACTCTCCAAGTACAACCTCACTGGAAAAAAGCGCGACAGTGCGGTCTTAGGGGAAACCCCCATGAGCAACTGTCGTAAGAAGCTTTTCCGTCTCTGGTTAGTTACAATCGTTTCGTTGAACTAATGCCTTGGTCAATGATGTTGTTATGTTGCTTTTTACAGACGAGAAAAGGAGAAATTACAGGAATTAGCTTCATTGATTCAACTCCCATCGAGGTATGCTGTCCCAGCCGCAGCCGTTCTCATCGAGTCTTTGAAGGTTTAGTTGGCTGGGGCAAAAATTCTGTGGGTTGGCATTATGGTTTTAAGCTTCATCTCATCATTAATGACAAAGGAGAACTTTTAGCTTTCAAGTTAACTCCAGGAAATACTGATGACCGTAAACCAGTTTATGAAATGCGGTTTTCAGCCGATATCCCCTACGGCTAAAAACTAGGTGTATCAGCGAATGGGCGTGGTCTCGCGAAGCGAGGCAGCGAAGCTGAGCGCTTTGACAATTGGCGATCGCCAATTGAAGCGTCAACAACTCGATCGCGGAAGCACGAAAACCGCATTATTTCGTGACTTTGTGATCTACTGAAAATCGAACAGTCAACGGATGACTTATGACTGTTCAATCAAAAATAACTCTAAGCCAAAACTTTCGCTGCTGCTTTTACTCCTGCTTTAGAAGCAAAATCTTCATAGCCTAACTCGATTAAAGTAGCTTCTAAACAAGAAATGGCAGTAAGAATATCGCGATCGCTGACAAAGCCAAGATGACCGATACGGAAAATTTTACCTTTTAAATGATCTTGTCCTCCTGCTAGAGCGATATCATATTTCTTCCTCATTATTCCTCTAATTTGTTCTGCATCTACGGAGGAAGGAGCAACTGCTGTAGCTGCGGTACTGGCACAATCATCGGGAGCTAATAAATCTAGTCTTAAAGCTTTAACGGCTGCGCGAGTAGCTTGGGTTAAACGTTCGTGACGAGCAAAGATATTCTCTAATCCTTCTCTTTGCATCATTTGTAAGGATGCTTGTAAACCATACATCAGATTTACAGGAGGAGTAAAAGGAGTACTATCTTTAGCGTTGGCTTTTTTGTATTTACCCAAGTCCATATAGAAACGAGGTAATTTGGCAGTTTCGTAAGCCTTCCATGCTTTATCGCTAACTGCCACAAAACCCATGCCAGGAGGAATCATATAGCCTTTTTGAGAACCAGAAGCGACTACATCTAAACCCCATTCGTCAATAGGTACATTGTACGCACCTAAGCTAGTAACAGCATCTACAATAATTAAAGCCTCGCCATGTTCTTTAACATACTTATTAATAGTTTCTAAGTCGTTAAGTACTCCTGTAGACGTTTCGGAGTGAGTAATAATAACAGCTTTAATCTCTTTATTAGTATCGGCAGTTAATTTAGTACGAAATTCTTCTGTATCTAGAGGTTTTCCCCATTCTGCCGAAATTATCTCTACTTTTAAACCAAAAGCTTCACTAATTTGCGCCCAGCGATCGCTAAATTTACCATTACTTCCTACTAAAACGCGATCGCCAGGGCTTAAAAAATTAATAATTCCTGCTTCCATCGCCCCAGTCCCAGATACAGTAAGACTGAGAACTTCATTTTTGGTTTGGTGTAACCATTTTAAGCCTTGATTAATTTCGGCAATAATCTTGCTAAAATCTCCACTACGGTGTCCAATTGGATGTTGCGCCATAGCGAGTAAAACTTTCTCTGGTACTGGTGTAGGACCAGGAATCATTAGCATATGTTTATCTTCCATCATCTTTCTCTATTACATTCTTGTCAGTAAGTTGCTCATCTTATCCTACTTCTGTTTTTTTGTCTCACGATAGGAGGAAAATGTTAAATCGATCTAATGAAACTAATAAATATCCGCAGGATCGGCAGCACGGAGTTTGTTCACAGCGATCGCTCCTGACAGGGCACACATAATTAGGGTGAGCATAAATACTTGTAGCACAATATAGCTCCGCATGACTAGAGGAATTCTGGTAGCAGCTTCAAGTAATTGATAAACTCCATAGGAAGCAAAAAAACCAGGAATAAATCCTAAAATTGCTAAAATCAAGGCTTCTTGCAGAACTATAGTCAGCAAAGCGCGATCGCTATAGCCCATGGCTTTGAGAGTAGCGTATTCGGGTAAATGTTCGCTGACATCGGTATAAAGGACTTGATACACGATCACTACCCCGACAATAAAACCAATCATCGCACCAAAGTTGAGAATTTTTCCCTGAGGAAATAGTGCAGCAAAATCTTGTTCTCCTTGCATCAATTCTTCTTGAGTGAGTACTTTTACTTCATTGCCAAGACTAGCGCGAAGCCTCTCAATGACTTGCTGTGGTTCTACTCCTGACTCTAAGGTTAAAACGCCTACAGATACTTTTTCTAGTTTATCTTGTCCTTGATGACGAGCATAATTCCAGTCATTCATGACTACATGACCTTCACTCATAATAGTGCTACCCAAGCTAAATAAACCTACTACTTGAATTCGTTGGTTATTCATCAGGCTAGTTACTTCCCCTTGTTGCAAAAATAACTGAGGAATTTCACCTAATTGTGCTTGCCCCAGACGATCGAATAACATCGTATCGGGACGATTGAGTTTTTCTAGTTGCTGATTAATTTCTGGTAATTTAAAAACTGGTTGAGCAGGATTAAAAGCTAAAATTCTGACATAATTAGTGTAAGTATCACTATCTTGAGGATTAGTGTCTGGTGATTCTAAGGCTTTGGGATCGACCCATTCTCCTTGACCAATGTAAAGAGGACTGGCAGTGGCTACTCCGTTAATAGCACCAGCTTGATAGAGATATACTTCATGGATTTAAGTTGGTTAAATAGTTTGATTAATCGTTGAATTTAAAACTTTTTTGCCAAAGATTTAGGTCTAAATTTAAATACCTATTTTTAATAAACCGCAGAGAACACAGAGAGCGCAGAGGTAGGTTAATCTTTTGTGACTTTGATTTTTTGAGAAGGGGGTAAAGGAGGTCTTATCGCTAGGCGTGAGTTTAGTTACTGTTTGTTTTTCATTGGGTTAATATAAAATACTATCAAATAGTTTTTTCCATAAATACTTGACAAGGACTGGAGTTATAGGGAGGTATCGAGTAAAATCCCAGATTTTTATAAAATGCGATCGCTTGTTGTTGTTTTTCGGTATTGGCTAAATCTAGTCTAATTTTTTTGTAACCTTTTTTTTTAGCAAAAGCGAATAATTGTTCTGATATTTTTTTACCCCAACCTTGACCGCGATAAGCTTGAAATATCCACATTCTTTTTAGTTCGCAAATATCATTTTCTAAATAACGAATTGCTCCACTTCCAACAACTTTTTGCCGATCGAGTAAAACTAAAAAAATACCTCGATTAGTAAAATAATGTTCTTCAACATTATCCAAATCTACAAAATCATCATAATTTAAAATTGTTGCTCGATCGACTTGAAATACTTCCTGACAAATCTCTAAAATAACCTCTGTAACTTCTTCTACTTGCTGAGGTTGTATTAATTTAATTTTTAGCATTTGATTATTTATACTATAAGGTTTGATTGCGCTGGTAAGTAAGTTGAGCTTGCTTTAATTGGGCATTAGCACTAGCGATCGCAGCTTTTCTTTCGATAGTCTGATTACGCAATTGCGCTTCTAGGCGATTAATAATAGCTTTTTGGGCAGCTATTTCCGCGTTTTTAGCTTCTCCTGCCTTAATTTGTGCTAATTTGGCGCGATAAAATTCGACAGATTTTTGCGCCTCTTTCAAATCGCGCTCTCTTCGCTCGATTCCCTGCAAAATAGCAATTACTTGATTAGCCTCTACCCAATCTCCTTCCTTAACTAAAATTTGGTTTACCCTACTGTCTTCTGCATTAGCAACAGACAGTTTGATTACTTCTCCTTGCGGAATTATACGACCTAAAGCAACCACACTGTCATTGGAAACTACTTTTGGTGTATTATCAGAAGGTGTAATTTCTGTCTGTGCCTGAGAAAAATAGGTGCAAGCAAAACAAATACTCAGGGGAATAATAGTAACTGTACATAGAAGAAGATAACGGAATCGAGCGATTAACAGACAGTCTATTTTTCTCATCTTTTATTCCTGCTGGAGACCCGCAGCTACGCGCTTTGGGAGGAAAGCGCTCTCTGGATATAACTGCTCTTTTGTTAACAATTTAGATACAGGCTTTTTAAATATCAATGCTTTCAGGTGTTGTAAGATAACAAGATACTGAAATGCGAAAACCAAGCAGTAGGTACGATGCACCTTACTTGGATAATGCTAACAAAATTCCTCTAGTCTCGAGCGATAAACGTTTAAACTATGCTCCTTGTTCAATAAAATCCATCACTTGTAAATATGCTGGAGCGTCGGGTTGAACTTCTCTTTCTTCAATACTAATATCATCCTGAAGAGCTTTTTTAGCATTATTAGCAATAACTGCATTAGAAATCAATTCAAGAGCATCTAGCTGTTCAAGATTGTTAAGAGCTTCTGCGTATTTTCGGCTATGAGTATGTCGCACTGACTCTTGACAATAATTCGATAATTGTCGACTTTCTGTCATTACTTGAAAGGCAAAATCTTTTTCTTCTTCGCTGCCATATAATCCTTTATAAAGAAGATTAACCATAGACGCATCATGGTTTTGAATCGAATATTTCTCTTCAATTTGTGGCCAATATCTTAAAGCTTTTAATCCTTCTAAAGCTCCTTTATTTAAGCCCCCATTCTCGCACCACTGTTCAAACTCTTCTACACTAACTGGACAACGACCATGTTCGCGCATACCAGATGCTAATATTTGTCCAGCTTGAAAGTTTCTGGTCGGTTTTCCTGATACGGGTAACATCATACTACCTCGTACATCAGCCACCATAGCTGTTAACTGAGAAAAAGTGTGGTCGCGAACTCTTTCGGTAAAACCACCTTTATTTAAAGTAGCTTCAATCCTGGGTACAGCATAACCCAACTCCGTCAAGGCGATCGTTTGCTGACTATAAAGTTGATGACGATCTTGTCGCGACATGGAAACTGTTGCTGCTTGGTCTAGGCATTGATTGAGCAATAATGTGAGTAAAGTGGGAAGAACTCCTGGATGTTGCCGATGATGTTCATAACCAAAACCAGCAAAAATAGAAGCCATGTTTTTCGCAGCTTTAATATACTGTGCTTCAACATTATGAATACCAGGAGAAACCTGAAGATTGGGAGAGAGTTTATTGAGCATATGTGCGCCAATTAAGGCGGTTAGGGCATTGGGATGACAAAAATTAGCTGTAAAACTGTCCATTGGGTCTCTCAAGGCACCATGTCTGTGAAAACCAGAGAAAAAGGCTAAATTAGGATTCTTTTCACACAATACATATGAATTATTGGTTTTCTCGTCGTGGCTGAAAGACCCCGCCAGACAGCCAAGCACTACATTATTACGGTTCAGTCTTTTTCTAATACTACAAGCTTGAGCAAGGTCTTGTTCTATGTATTTGCTGTTTGCGCTCAAAATTACTAAATCACACTTGATAATCAGATATTCTAAAGTGTTAGAGACTGATTCATTACCATTTTTGTGACAAGCCATTCGACGCATCTTAACAACGTGTCTAGGATCCATCCCCTTAACTTCATCTTCTGAGAATGCCCCTAACAAATCTCTACCAGGACGAGGAGCTAGTAATAAAGATTTTTCAGTTTTTTGCATGGCTGAATTGTAAGCAAGGGAAGCTGGATATAAACCAATACTATAAAAACCAACTTTAGCTTTGCTTAGTCCACGAATACGCTGTTTAATACTTTTTTTATCCAACGAATCATCAAAAAAATTATTTTGCATAGCTTTGTATTTTCTGATTTAGTTTGGTTCTAGTAGTTTATCAAGATTAATCCTAACCAAAAAAAATAAGTTTCTCTAATTGCGAGCAATAGAAACAGAGATCGGCATAGATATTAGGCTTTGTTCGATCGCGCTTGATAGAATAAATAAACTTTTTAGAAAAAAAATATATAGCGTTTCTCGGATTCATGAGGTACACCTAACACCTGTTTTCGTATTTTTTTGATACTTTGCACTGTAAACGTTTTAACCTCTTCTCAGCTTAAGCAAGCGAATTAGACTGTGTCGTGATTGCCTTGGAGATTGATGTGGATCATGTACATCTGTTTGTGGGATGTCCACCTAAAATTGCTCCATATCAAATTGTGCATCGTATCAAAGGAGCAAGTTCTCGTATCCTAAGACAGGAGTTCCCCGAACTTCTTAAACTACCTAGTCTTTGGACTCGTAGCTATTTTGTTTCGACTGCGGGTAATGTTTCTAGGGAAACAATCCAGAAATATATTGCTGACCATGCCAAGAAATAGAGTGAGGAAACCTGCGGAGGAAACCTCCGCAAAGGCAAGTCGATAAATCAGGGGAGCTTGCGCCTGCCCGCGCATTACTGTCAGAATTATTATAAGTAATTTTGCTTAAGTAAAATAGATGGTAGTTTATGTTTTTACTCGCGATCGCTTTTCTATCTTTAATTGCTTGGCTATTTTTATTATTATTTTGGGGACGGTTTTGGCTAGCAGATCGAAAACTCGAACTGCAAACAACTGAATTAGAATATTATCCTTCTGTTTGTGCCATCGTACCGGCTAGAAACGAAGCAGATGTACTACCTATTAGCTTGCGATCGCTTTTAACTCAAGATTATCCTGGTGTTTTCTCTGTAGTTTTAGTTGACGATCTGAGTACAGATGGGACTGCTACTGTAGCACATCAAACTGCTCGACAATTATCCCAAACAAACAAACTTCATGTTATCTCTGGTCAACAATTACCTACTGGTTGGACGGGAAAATTATGGGCTATGAAGCAAGGAATAGACTATGCTCGAAAGCAAGCATCACCAGATTATTTCCTGTTTACTGATGCTGATATCCAACACGATCCTAGTAACCTATCGCAGTTAGTTATTAAATCACAAAAACAACAATGCGATTTAGTTTCTTTGATGGTCAAACTTCGCTGCGATAGCTTTTGGTCAAAGTTGCTAATTCCTGCTTTTATCTTTTTCTTTCAAAAACTCTATCCTTTTCCTTGGGTAAATAATCCTCAGTCGAATATAGCAGCAGCAGCAGGAGGTTGTATTTTGCTGAGTCGTCAAGCTTTAGAAAAGATTGGCGGAATTGCCACTATTAAAGATGCTTTAATTGATGACTGTGCTTTAGCTAAAGCGGTAAAATCAGATCGATCGACATCAATCTGGCTTGGCTTAACCGATTCAACCTCTAGTTTACGCCCTTATGATTCCCTAAGTTCGATATGGGATACGGTAGCTAGGACAGCTTTTACTCAACTACGTTATTCTCCTTGGCTATTGTTGGGAACATTACTAGGAATGAGTTTAGTTTATCTTGTTGCCCCTATTACTTTAATCGTCGGTATTTTGACTGCTAACTGGTTACTTACTTTAATTAGCTTATTGACCTGGTTTCTAATGAGTTTGGCTTATTTTCCTACGATTAAACTGTATCGTCTTTCTTGGTTATGGGCTTTTTCTTTACCCGCGATCGCTTTTCTCTATACTCTCATGACTGTAGACTCTGCGCTCAGACATTGGCGCGGACGAGGTGGTGCATGGAAAGGACGAGTTTATCAAAATTCTTAAGGATTTCCAACTATCCCAAAAAACTTGGCTGCACCACCTAAAATAACAATAATTAGCCCTACCAACACTCCACGATTGGTAAATTCTTGATTACTTACTCTTTTGTCAAGTTGGTCTACTTTGGTATCAAGTGCTTTAATTTGTCCTGATAATTTTTCATCGACAGCTTTGATTTGTCCTGATAATTTTTCATCGACAGTTTTAATTTGTCCTGATAATTTCTCATCGACAGCTTTAATATTGCCTTTGACTTCAGTTAACCCTACTTTTAACTCTGTAACATCTTCTGAAAGCTTGTCTAGCTTATTATCAATACGAACTAAAATTTCTTTTAAGTCTGATTCTATCTGGATGCTCATTTATAGCTATGCTATTAAATATTAGCTTTTGATTATCGGTTGGCTCGATCGCTCAATGTTATTAAAGCATAACCTTTTTATTGTCTTCGAGTCTGCTTGAGCGATCGCTTAGCTTGATTACTGCTGCTTGCCCCACTCTTAGCTATTTTTAAAATCAGTTTATCGATCGTGCTAAGTGCAAGAAATTTGCTCATATTTATTAAAAAAACTTGCACTTACACCGTCAAAAAACACTTAAAACCTTTATCATTAGGAAGTTATGACTTATTCAGCCAACCCTAAGTAGGTCGGTCAAGATTACGGACTTTTTTCAGGTTGCGATTATTAGTTCCGTATTTTCTTAGAACTCACCGTAAATTTACCTGGAGTTAAAGCTAAATAAATCTGTAGTAATATGTTGCAATATTTTTAGACTTTTAAGCGCGCCTGTAATTAATCTAGTAGCAGCAAGAGGTTGTCTTAACATGGCGATCGCCATAGGGATATTCTGTAGTTTACCAGTAGAATCGATCGCTCTTGTCAGATTGGGAATATCGTAGTCTGTACTGTCACTAACTACCCGCAGCATAGCTACCCTGATATTATGTTGCCGTAGCGAATTAAGCAGTATAAATCCTTCCATATCAACTACACTAGCTTGATAACGCCGACCCAAATCTAGTTTTTCTCGTGCCGAGCAGATTAAGCGATCGCTAGTTAATCCTGTCACTATAGTAGTTTTACCCTGTAACCGATTATAAATAGAATCTGTAAGTCGTGCGTCAGTATATCGAGGTTGTAGCGATGAAGAAAGAGAAAAAAGGCAATCTCGATAAAGAACAACATCTCCTACTTGGTATTGAGGAGACAAACTACCGCACAAACCCATAACTAAAATATTACGCCTAGCTTCTGGCTGCCAATCTCGCGCTTTTAAATAGGATTTTACAGCATTAACTCCCATGGGAATTGCCAATACTTGAGGCACAGAAGCAGACTTTAGCGGTTTAAGTCCTCGGCAAATAGCCTGATATTCTGACCCTTGAGGCACGATAATTCGATCGAAAAACGAATCCATAAAAAGTTGCGCTCGAATTCTCTTAACGGTTACACTAATAGACTGTGTGTTTAATTTTTGAATACAAATAAGATTTATGGCTAAAAAAAGTATGATCGAACGGGAAAAGAAACGCGCCCGTTTGATAGAAAAATATGCTGATAAAAGAGCAGAATTAAAAGAAAAATTTCGTACAGCGACATCTTCTGCGGAAAAATTAGAAATTCATCGCCAAATACAGCAGTTACCCCGCAATAGCGCGCCTTCTCGTCGGCGTAATCGCTGTTGGGTTACGGGTAGACCTAGAGGTTACTATCGGGATTTTGGTTTGTCTCGTAATGTTCTGCGAGAGTGGGTCCATGAAGGTTTATTACCAGGAGTAGTTAAATCTAGTTGGTAATTAGTTTAACCATTTCTCACCCATTGTTAATAACTATTAGCTGTCAACAATTGAATTGTCAACCCACCATAGTTTTATGAGGGAAGATTAGCTCTAAGTCCAGATGAGAAGCAGTCTGGGCTAGTTTTTCCTTGTTAGCAAGATTGTCAATAAAAGGAATAGTTCCTAAAATTGGTACTTGAGTTAAGGATTGAATCAACTCGGCAGGAGCTAAATCGGCAATATTTTGCTCGGTCTCTGGTTGAGAACAACTGAGAATAATGCCCTTGAGTTCTATGTTTAAACTACGAGCTAGAGCAACATTAGCTACAGCTTGAGCGATCGCGCCTAACTTAACTGGTACAACTAAGATAGTGGGTAAATGCCAATCCGCAGCTATATTAGCAACAGTTAACTCGTAAGTAACGGGTGAACCCAATCCTCCTAAAGCCTCTATCAAAACAAAATCTTGTTTTTTTTGTAAGTCATTTAAAGCTTGCCACACGCTTTTGAGATCGACTTCCTTGCCTATCTTGGTTGCAGCTAAAGGAGGAGCAAGAGGATGTTCAAAGAAAAGAGGAGTAACTATTTGTAGCGATGATTCGTCGCTAAAAAGCTGACGGTACAATTCATCATCACCTGCTCCAGTTTGCATGAGTTTCATTAATCCTAAACTCTGACAGAAACGATAAGTTTGCCAATAAGCAACCAAAGAGATAGTTAATACTGTTTTCCCTACATCTGTGTCTGTACCAGTAATTAGTAAGTTTTTGCTCATGCCTGTAATTTTTTTTGTCAAAATTTAGGATGCTAACACTCAACGAAACATACTACTAACCGAACTATCCTCATGAATGCGCCAGATTGCTTCGCCAATTAAATTAGCGACAGAAAGCACCGTTAATTGCTCGAATTGCTTTGATTCTGGGATGGGAATAGTGTTGGTAACTATAACTTCTTCAAAGACACCGCTAGATAAGCGAGAAACTGCGGGTTCCGAAAAAACTGCATGAGTAGCACAAGCGTAAATTTCTTTCGCGCCTTCTTGACGGAGCAATCTTCCCCCTTCTAACAATGTTCCTGCGGTATCGATCATGTCATCTACTAAAACAGCAGTTTTACCCTTAACATCACCAATAACATTCATTACTTCAGCTACATTATGAGCCTGGCGACGTTTATCAATAATTGCCAAGGGAGCATCATCAAGTTTTTTAGCAAAAGCCCTTGCTCTAGCCACACCACCCACATCAGGAGAAACCACGACTAAATCGGCAAGATTTTTCCTAGCTAAATAATCTAATAAAACAGGAGAACCATAAACATGATCGAAAGGAATATCGAAGTAGCCTTGAATTTGTGCTGAGTGCAAATCCATGGCTAAAACACGATTAGCTCCTGCTTCGGTGATTAGATTAGCTACAAGTTTAGCTGTAATCGATTCTCTTCCGGCAGTTTTACGGTCTGCTCTGGCGTAACCATAGTAAGGTATAACGGCAGTAATTTGCCTTGCTGATGCCCGACGACAAGCGTCAATAACAATCATTAATTCCATCAAGTTATCGTTAACTGGATGACAACAAGGTTGAAGTAAATAAACATCCGCCCCCCGAATAGATTCCTGTATTTGAATATAAAGTTCTCCATCCGCAAACCGTTTGCGAATCATCGGTCCTAAATCCAAACCCAAATAACGGGCTACCTCTTGGGCAAGAAGTCTATTGGCAGAACCAGCAAATAATCTTAGACGATTAGTATCCGACAGCATTGCCTGCTGTGGCATTGACTGGAGCGTTAGAGTATTAGTGTAGCTCACGGCAGAAATGAAATTGTTAACGTAGTTTCAGAGCAATATTATCATCTCAAGGGTATCGTAAATAACAAATAAATGTTCTTTTTTTTGAGTACAAATACAATTTACGATTGAGAAAATTAGTTATATATTTTTCAACACTTTTTTTAAGTTATTATTAGCTTTGTTAAATTTAACTAAAAAGCCATAGTACACATTGTATTAAGTTTACTTAAATTTAGAATCAGTGCATTTTACTAAATAAATCACAGTAAAAACCGTGAATTATTAGTGATACTTTTTTTTGGACTTGATGATGACGAATTAAGGCCTTATTGAGCCGAATAAAGGGGTTTTTCGTCGAGCCCACCAAGACGGTTGGGAGGCCAAAAACGAACAATTGCCCGTCCAATTAAATTTTTGCGAGGTACGAAACCCCAATAATGAGAATCATAACTATTATTACGATTATCTCCTAAAACAAGATATTTATCCTCAGGAACTTTTACAGGTCCGTATTTATATTCTGGAGCTTCTTCGATATACTTTTCTCTTAAACCACGATTATTAACATATACTTTTCCTCCTTTTACTTCTACCGTATCTCCTGGTAATCCAATTACTCTTTTAATAAAAGCATCTTTAAACTTTTGTTCCCTCAAAGTGTCTGTGGGAGAAAAAACAACTACATCTCCTCTTTGGGGAGAACGAAGAAGATAACTAACTTTTTCGATGATGAGGCGGTCGTTAATTTCTAAAGTAGGTTCCATGGAAGAGGAAGGAATGTATCGTGCCTCAGCCACAAAAGTACGAATACCAAAAGCTAAAACGGCAGCAGTACCCAAAGTTTTGATAATCTCAACTATAGGATTTTCCTCTTTTGTTGTCATAAGCATATGTCCTCTACTACACTATTAATTTCTCAAGCTCAAATCCTCTTGTCTGATGGCTCGATTATGACAGGAGATGTTCGCATTCACAATGGTGTTATTTCCCAGGTTGCCAGGGAAATTACGCCAACTGAAAACGATAAAATTGTAGACGCAACTGGATTGACTTTGTTGCCAGGAGTAATCGCTCCTCAAGTGCATTTTCGCGAGCCAGGATTAGAACACAAAGAAGATTTATTTACTGCTAGTTGTGCCTGTGCTAAAGGGGGGGGTCACTTCTTTTTTAGAAATGCCCAATACTCGACCTTTAACTACTACTCAAGCAGCATTAGATGATAAGTTACAGCGCTCCGCAGACCACTGCTTAGTTAATTATGGCTTTTTTATTGGGGCAACGGCAGCAAATTTACCAGATTTAATTGAAGCTGAACCGACTTGTGGGATTAAAATCTTTATGGGTTCATCTCATGGAGCATTGCTCGTTAGTCAGGAAGCGGAGATAGAGCCAATTTTTGCCAGAGGAAAACGTTTAATTGCACTTCATGCAGAAGATCGAGCCCGAATTATCGAAAGACGAAAACAGTTTGCTGGGATAACTAACCCTGCCGTCCATTCTCAGATTCAAGACGAACAAGCAGCCCTTAACGCTACAAAACTAGCTTTAAAGTTATCCAAAAAATATCAACGTCGTTTACATATTCTTCATTTATCCACGGGAATTGAAGCAGAATTACTTCGTCAAGATAAACCAGCTTGGGTAACAACAGAAGTGACACCACAACATTTATTGCTCAATACAGAAGCTTAAGCTTAGACGCACTAAAGTTACCTATTCTGTTCCTTCTCCATAAGGGTTTTGAGAATTTTAAAGTGCAATGTAAATGCGTCTAAGCTTAGTTTCCCAAGTTTCCCAATCCCTAATCCCTTTAATGTCTCCTCTTAATTAATAGGACTTACGCACCGTACAAAATTACTAGATAAGATTAACGAAAATACGTGGTTTCAGGCTTATTTCAAGCATCCCTTGATAGATAGCGATCGCTTAACGGGACTTTGACAAAAAACTAGGTTCAAAAAGGGGTGAAAGCCTGATATATCAATACTTTAACCTCAAAATAGCTAAATCCTTAATATATCTGGGTTTCAGACGAA
>JAAUYH010239987.1_pt1 | contig 15318 bp, 10 predicted proteins | sample 7278061 | NCBI WGS metagenome assembly JAAUYH01 (sample SAMN14350203, study PRJNA611818) | marine sediment metagenome | isolation source: surface marine sediment (0.6m) | place: French Polynesia: Moorea | collected 2018-08
AGTGAAACTCGGTGGCCGATAGCTTGAGCGGTTCGCCGTTGCGGGTGACCTCAGCACGGCGCACATCGACGTCCACGCCGGCCACGGAAAATCCGCTCATCACCGCTGGCTCCCCAGGACCTGCACTCGGACGTCGGTGCTCGGCGCGGCGGAGAAGTGCCTGAATGCGGGCCAAGAGCTCGGCGAATTCCACGGGCTTGGTGATATAGTCGTCGGCGCCGAGCCCCAAGCCGGAGACGGTATCGGCGGTCTGTCCCAGGGCCGTGAGCATGATGATGCCGACGCTGGGGTCGCGTTCGCGAATGCGGCGGCATACTTCTAGGCCGCTATGTCCGGGCAACATAATATCGAGGAGAATGAGGTCAAAGTCGATGACGGTATCGTTGGCAGTGTCGATGTCGCTACCTTGTCTGCGACGGTCGTGATCGGCACCCGTGAGCGCCAAGGCCGCCAAAGCGGCGTTGCCGTCGGCGGCGACTTCGACGAAAAAGCCCTCGCTGCGCAGGCGATCGCGCACCGTGCGACGAAAGCCCGGTTCGTCTTCGACAAAGAGAATGCGCGGCGGCATGGATGCGCGGTGGGGTGGAGTCATCGGCGATTTCATGGTGCCCCCTGATGGCTGTGCCCGTTGGTTGGAGAGAGGGGAAATTCGAGTTCGAAGCGGCATCCCCGCGGATGTAGATCGCGCACCCGCACAACCCCGCCCCAACGCTCCACACACTGCCGAACCAAAAACAAGCCCAAGCCGGTGCCGCGGGAGCCGCCGGTGCCACTGGTGCCGCCGGTGCCACCGGTGCCGCCGGTGCCGCCGGTGCCGCCGGTGCCGTCGATACTGCCGGTGCCGCGTGCGCTTCTGCGTCGGCCGCGGGTAAATGGTTGAAATACCCGCCAGCGGTCGCGCACCGACATCCCGGGGCCGGAATCCTCCACGTATACCCGGATGCGACTGCCGCGCTGGATCGCGCCCACGCGAACCTGGCCCCCGGAAGCGGCATGTTCGGCGGCGTTGCGCAGGAGATTGCCGAGGGCCCGTTCGAGTTCGTTGGCCGATACCCGGATGGGCGGCACTTTTTGCTGGACGTCGATTTACACGACCATTCCGGCGTGCTGCAGTTGGGCGCGCGCTCGCGAGGCCGCGGCGCGCACGGCGGTATCGACGTCGACATCGGTGGCGCGTTCAGGCCGACCTTTGCGGTGAGCGGCAATGGCCAGTGCATCTTCCACCATGGTGCTGAGACGCCGACCCTCGGCCACGATCATGTCGCCGTATTCGGCCACTTGCTCAGGTTCTGTGACCACGCCGTCGCGCAGGTTTTCCGCCGCTGAGCCGATGACGGCCAGCGGCGTGCGCAGATCGTGGCTCACCCCGGCGACAAAGGCGGTCTGAGTCCGGGCCAATCGCAGCGTGCGCACAATGCCGATTGCCAAACCAATGCCACCGGCGATCGCGATCATGAGGGCGAGGATAACGAGCAGCAGGCTGAGTCGATAGCGCTCGGCAACCGCGGCAGCCACGCTGCCAGCGCGATGGCGCACTTCGAGGCGCCACGCTGGTATGCTACTGGAGGGTTCGCCAAACAGGGTGTCACCGAGGGCCTTGATCGAAACCCGGAGTAGTGGAGCCGCGGCATCAGCAGATGCCACGGCATCGGCGGATACCGCGGTACGCGATATCCTGCTATTAGCCTCAGAGGCTCCAGCGCTAAGACGGGGATAGAGAGGTCGACCATCGGCAGTTTTGATCGCAACCGTATAATCGGGACCAAAGCGCTCGGTCGACCACGCGCGAATCGGTCCGGTGAGCAAGTAATCGACATCGATGACGCCGACGAGATAGGCAAAGGGCGGGCCATCGAGGGCGATCACGAGTGCGGGGCCATGATGGGGCGGCATGAGTGGCGGTGCTCCCCCGTCGTAGTCACCGTCACTGTCCTGCCAATCTCGATGTTCGTGGGCCATCCGCGCCGCGACACTGGCCAGCGACGTGGGCCATTCGGCGCGGATAAATCGTCGGCGGGCTGCATCGAATCGCCAAACTTGCAAGCCGTCGCCCAGGTCTACGGCGGCATACCACTGCTGAATCAGGTCGCCGAGAGGCGCGCGGTCGCGCCATACTTGCCACGATTGACGAAATTGCGGCCAGTCGCCGTCGACGTGTGCCCTATCGGCAAATCCCGCCGGCCACGGGGTAAACCAAAGATAGGCGCGATCCAATTCGCGATCGAGGTCGGCGGCGAGGGCGTGTGCCTGGGCTTCGACAAAGCGCGTCTGGCGCAGCGTGGAGGCGTCGCGGGCTTGTATCAAAGTGCGAATTGCCGTGATGGCGAGCGCTCCCAAGGCCAGCGCGACCGCGATGGCGACGACCACGGCTGAGGTGGCTTTGGTCGTCGATATAGATCGAGACAGAGGCACGGTAGTCACGAGTATACGTCAGGGCGTCATGGCGTTGGTGGCGACAATGGCGCAACCGCGGTGCCGAGTACATCGCCGATACGTCAACATTGTGGACCGAGGCCGGAACACATTCATGGTTTAAGTCTAGCGTCCGTGCGCCCGGGACAAGGCAAAGACCTTGTCAAGGGTTTGCAAAGAATGTCAAGCGCGGCGGGCTATGGCATACTCGCTCAGAGGACCCGTCTGTGAATGGCGATGACGATACATTCTTTGCCCAGGCGATGAAGGACGTTGCGCCGATGGACAAAGGCAAGCGGATTGCGACGCCGTCGGCGCAGACGAAAAAGCTCGGCAAGCAACGCCCAGTCCGGAACCCGGCCCAAAACCAGGATCGGGAAGCTCCGCGTTTTCATCGCGAGGCCGGCGGCGGCTTTCGCCCGAGCATGCCGCTGAAGAAGCGCGGCGATCTGCGTACCGGCAAGGTGAGCATCGCCGGTCGGGTGGATTTACACGGCTGCAGCGGCGAAGTGGCCGCCGACATCGTACGCAGACGGGTGGCCCAGGCCGCCGCTGGCGGTCTGCGCTGCATCCTGATTATCCACGGTCGCGGCCGGCATTCGGGCGGGACCAGCGTTCTGCGCGATGTGGTTATCGAAACTTTGACCCGTCTGCCGACGGCTAGCTATGTGCAGGGATTTTATCCCGCGCAACCGCGTGATGGCGGTGTCGGGGCCATGTATGTCCTGGTCAGCGGCGCCAAATCCAACCGAGCCAAGCGACCGTAAGCGTCTACATTGGTAGGCTTCGACAATTGTAGGCGCTATTGGCGGGAGATCGGTCCGATGTTGAAATGGCGATGGTCCGCCAGGGTACAGCGATCTTGCACGACATCGATGCCGGCGTCGAGCAGCACCCGAGCGACTTCGTCGTTGCGAATGCCCAACTGCAACCACGCCACTCGCGGCAAGGGGCTCAGGGCCAAGATATCGTCCACATGCTGCCCGACCTGATCGCTGCGGCGGAAGATATCGACCAAATCGATGGCGACTTCGAGCTCGCTCAGGGACGCGCGCACCGGCTGGCCCCATAAGTTTCTGCCCACCCATTTGGGATTAACTGGGAAAATCTGGTATCCCTGCTCATGTAGGTAGGCTGGCACGTAGTGGGCCGGTTTTTCCGCATCGATGTGAGCACCGATGACGGCGATCGTGCGCGTCTTTTCGAGAACCTGGCGAATGGTGCCCAGATCGCTCAACTCTTGTTTGGCCGTATGCATTGGACCGTGATTGTATCTTAACGCGCCCACATGGGCCAGATACGGTCCTGGGTTGTGATGCTGCGGATGGCCCGCTATGGTGGGGCATGGCCAATTTGCCATCCGATAGGTCGTCTGATGCATCGCCGGGGGCTGCCGGCGACAGCTCGCCTGACAGCTCGTCTGACAGCTCGTCTGACAGCTCGTCTGGGCGCAACCGCCTGCAGGTCGATGAACGCCGAGCCCAGCTAGTCGAGCTCGGGGTTGAGCTCTTTGCCGCCCGCAGCTATGACGATATTTCCATCGATGAGATCGCCAAAACGGCCGGTATCTCCAAAGGTCTGCTCTATCATTACTTTCCTGGCAAACGGGCCTTTTACCTGGCGGCCCTGACCGAGGCCGCGCAGCGGTTATTGGCGCAAACCTCGCTGGAGGAGGTGCCCGGCCCGCCCGACCGCGAACGTCTGCGCCGCGGCTTGGACGCGTATTTGCTCTATGTCGAAAAACACTCGCGCCCCTACGCGTTTTTGCTCCGCGGCGGCTTTGATGGCGACGACGAGATCCGCGCCATCGTCGAAGGCACGCGTATGCGCTTCTTTCAGCGCATGCTCGAAGATTTGGGGGCCTCCGATAGCGAGCGGGTGCGGATTGCGGTGCGCGGCTTTATCGGCATGGTCGAGGCTGCCAGCCTAGAGTGGCTTGAGCAAAAAACGCTTGCGCGCCATCAGCTCACCGATATGTTGGTCGAGCTCGGGGTCACCACGATTACTGTGGCCATGAATCCGCCGCAGACACGTAACAAATAACATCCACGACTATCACTGCGACCGCTACGGACAGGAGCCGACTTCGAAGAAACCGGGCGCGGTCTCGGCCAGCGTTGTGGTTACAAATACATTCCACAGACCCATGGCGTCATTGGAGCCCACGGCATAGGTGAGGCCAAAGCTCTGTACCGCGCGACCAGCGGAGACGTGGTTGAAGTTGTTGCTGGTAAACGTCGTACATACGTGGCCATCATCGGGCGGGTCGGTGGGCTCATCGGGGGGATCGGTGGGCTCGTCCGGCGGGTCGGTGGGATCGCCCGGCGGATCCGTGGGATCTTCTGGGGGATTGTCACCATCGAAAAGGCCCCAATGACGAGCGGCAAAGAAGCTGGAGCAAATATTGGCATCTTCAATAAATGCCCCCGGCGCCCCACACTGCTCGGCACCGGTGCCCGGATCGACCGCAGTCGCGTGACCCATGCCGGGGATGGTCCACGTCTCAATGACGGTATCGCCCGCGCCATCGCGATACTGTCGTCGGGTTGCGCCGCGGACGGTCTCGGTGGCATCGGCGTTTTTATCAATGCCGTGCACATTGGTCCATTGTCCGAGAATCGACTCCAAGTTGGAGGGGACCACCGTATTATCGTTGGTCCCGTGAAATACCGATACAACGGGCCAAGGGCCCGAGAAGTTGGTGGCATTGCGCACGGCATTGCCGAGTTGGCTGTCGCTGGGTCGCCGCCGGCCCCCCATGCAATCAAAGGCGCTAACCACGTCGGTGGCACATCGATAGGGCAAACCCGCCATCACCGCGCCACCGGCAAATACATCGGGATAGGCTGCCAGCATGACCGTGGTCATGGCTCCACCCGCCGACAGACCTGTGGCAAAGATACGGTTGGTATCTAGGTCGAAGTTCGCAATCATGTGATCGACCATACTGATAATCGAACGGGCCTCGCCCTGGCCTCGATTGGTATCGCCGACTTCGAACCAATTAAAACACTTATTGAAGTTATTGCCCGACTTCTGCTCGGGCACCACCAGGGCAAATCCGTGGGTATCGGCGAGATCCTGCCAACCAGTATCTCTCGAATATGCGCTAGCCGACTGAGTACAGCCGTGCATCACCACGACCAAGGGCGCGTTTGCCGGCAAATTGTCTGGGATATAGCGGAACATATCCAGATTGCCCGGATTGCTGCCAAAACTGCTCACGCGCTCCAGCGTGGCCGCTTGCGCAGACCCCGCGAGCAAGAAGATCACCGTCATTGCTGTCCAGATAGCTGGCGCAAATACGTAAGAAAAATTCCGACTGCGTAACAAAGCATATCTCCTGATTTTTAAACTGCTGTCTAGGCCTATTTGCGGCCGTCGATATTACTTATCAGCGAATTGTTGCGGCGCAACAACTGTCCTATTGTCGAAACCAGGCAGAAATGCACGCATTGCATGTACAGCAAACTTTTGCTCGCGATCGGTAAGCGATAGTTTACTGGCATTTCAATGTGCGAGTAAATTTATTTCATAGAGCGATGATGTGGCGCTGCGCGCGCCGCGCGGCCTTACTGACAACTAATTGACAGCGACGACATATCCACCATCAATGCGTAAATTTGCGCCATTGATGTATCCAGCGAGGGGGCTGGCGAGATAGGCGACGGCATTGGCGATATCTTCGACCCGGCCGACGCGGCCCGTGGGATTGGGAACCATTTCGGCGACAGCGCGTTTTTCGATTTCGTCCCAATCCTCGGGCCAGCCTTTTTGCGCGCCGATATCGCGAAATGCGCGTTCCAGCGCGGGGGTGAGGATGGGGCCTGGAGAGATGGTATTGACGGTGACGTTCGTGCCGGCCAATTCTTTGGCCAAGGCCACGGTCATATTGACCATGGCGGCTTTGGCGGCGGCGTAATCGGCGCCCGTGGGCCAGGGTTGCATGGCCACACCACTGGCGATTTGCACCACCCGACCCCATTGCCGCTCACGCATGCCGGGGACAATGCGGTGCAGCAAACGAATGCCACTGACGACGTTGAGTTCGTAGGTTTTCGCCCAGTCGCGGTCTTCGGTGGCGCTCCACGGCTTCATTTCGGCGACGCCGCCCGAGTTATTGACCAAGATATCGATACCGCCCGTTGCGGCGAGAGCCTGCTCAGCCACGGCGGCGGCGGCATCTGCGTCGGTGAGGTCACCCAGGGCGACGTGGGCGGTCCCGCCGGCCTGACGGACGGCGTTGGCCACTTCGTCGGCGCGCTCGGGGTTGCGGCCGTGGATGACGACGATGGCACCTTCGCGGGCCAAGGCCAGTGCCGAGGCCTTGCCGATTCCGCTAGTGCTGCCAGTGACGAGGGCGCGTTTTTGTTGCAGTTGAAGGTCCATGCTGCTTCTTTCCTACGATGTTGGTTGGCTATAAATGGTTGCCGATAAATGTAAGAAGTACGGGTGCGGGCGACCAATGAAAAGCGGGCAGATCGATCATGAAGGAGCTGCATTGCCGCAGAGCAACAAATGAGGTAGGTTAGGCGCGGATGTTCTGCGGAGAGGGTGCGAATTGTTATGTATATTTTCCGGCCTACCGGGCACAGGAAAGACGGAATTATCACTGTATTTGGCCCGCGAGCTGGGGGCCGTCCATGTGCGCATTGATTCCATCGAGCAGGCGCTGCGCGATGGTGGCATCACCGACGTCGGTCCAGTGGGATATGTGGCCGGCTATCGGGTCGCGGCCGATCAACTACAGCTGGGGTTGTCGGTGGTGGCGGATTCGGTCAATCCACTCGACATTACCCGGGCGGCGTGGCGGCAAGTGGCGCGGGATGCGGGGGTGGCATGGCGCGATATTGAGGTGATTTGCTCGGACCTGAGCGAGCATCGGCGTCGGGTCGAGGAGCGCGAGAGTCGGATTCCCGGGCTTCGGCTGCCGACCTGGGCCGACGTGATGGCGCGCGAGTACCACGATTGGGACGGCGAGGGGGGCGTCAGTGATAGGGTCGTTATCGACACCGCGGGACAAACGCCGGCCGAGAGCAAGCGCGAACTCATGCGCCTCTTGCATCTATGACCCTGCGAGAGCCATTGCCCATGAACGTTGGGCGTTATTGCGATTTCTGCGCGCGCCGCAGTGTGCGTTTGCGCTCGCGATAGGGGCGCAAGAGGCTGCGCAGGGCCGGGACGCGGATGGGTTTGCCGAGGTGGGCATCCATGCCGGCTTCGAGGCATTTGACCACTTCGGCGGTGGTGGAATGGGCCGTCATGGCAATGATGGGGGACCGGGCCAAATCCATGTGTTCCCGGATTTGCCGCGTGGCCTCAAGGCCGTCCATCTCTGGCATATGCATGTCCATGAAGATGACGTCGAAGGGCTCTGAGAGCGCCATGCGCACGGCGGCGGCGCCGTTATGGGCCACGGTGACGCGATGGCCGTCGCGTTCAAGGAGGCGGGTGGTGACCAATTGATTGACGATATTGTCTTCGGCCAAAAGGATATGTAGCGGGGGCAGGGTCGCGGGATCGTCCCCGCCTGGCCGGTCCGAGGCGTCGGTAGCCGCGCGTGGCGGCGTGGGTTGGAAGAGGGCAGTAAAATGAAAATCGGAGCCGCTGCCGAGTTCGCTGGTAACGGCCAGGGTGCCGCCCATGAGGGCCACCAGCTTGGCCGAGATAGTCAATCCCAGGCCCGTGCCACCGTAGTGGCGAAAAACGGTGACATCGGCCTGGGTAAACGACTCAAAAATCCGCGCCTGTGCCTCTGGGGCAATGCCAACGCCGGTATCGCGGACGCTAAAACGGAGGGCGATATGCTGCGGAGGCGCCCCGTCGCCGGTATCGCCGCCAACAGGTGTGCCAGGCGGGACCGGCGCGCGCTCCACCTTGAGGTCAATACGGCCGCCGGGTTCGGTAAATTTGACCGCATTGCCGATAAGGTTGATGAGGACCTGAGCCAGGCGGTCGCGGTCGCCGACCAGGTGCGTGGGCACATCCTCGGCGATATGCTGGGCAAAGTGGAGCTGCCTTTGCACGATGGATAGAGACAGCATGCGCGCAATCGAGTGGATACACTCGTGGAGGGCAAAGGGCCCGGGGGCCAGGGCCAGCTTGCCGGCCTCAATTTTGGAGAGATCGAGGGTATCGTTGATGACGCGGAGCAGCTGGTCGGCAGAAATCTGCGCGACTTCGAGGTATTGCCGGCGCTCGGGCTCGCGTTCGGAGGCCAAGAGCAATTGCACGGCACCGACGATGCCGTTCATGGGCGTGCGGAGTTCGTGGTTGATATTGGCCAAAAAGTCACTCTTGGCCCGATTGGCGCGTTCCGCTTGATCCTTGGCGATGGACAGCGCGCGGGTGCGCTGGGCGACTTTTTGTTCGAGTTCGGCTTTGCTTTGCCGCAGGCGTTCGAGAAGGCGGGCGTTGTCGATGGAGATGGCGGCTTGTGCGGCCAAGACTTGTACGACTTCAATGCGCTCAGGGCTAAAGGCATCGCTGAGGGCATTGTTTTCAACATAGATGACGCCGATGAGTTGCCCGTTGCGGATGATGGGCGCGCATAGCAGGGACAGAGGGGCGTGTTGGCATAGATAGGGGTCTTGGGCAAAGATGTCGGTGGGCTCGCCCGGACCGATCCCGGCGGGCTTGGGCCAAAGACAATAGCTCTGGGTGCGCGCGACGTAGCGGACGATGGCGCGGGATAGGGGCAAATCACTGGCGGCGGCGTCATCGGATAGCGGTTTGGACGGCAAGCGTCGATACAGGCCGCGCTCGCTATCGCCATCGGCCTCGATGGTGAATGAGTCCGCGTGCTTGAATAGCAAAAATCCGCGCTGCGCCCCGGCATTTTCGATAATGATCTTCATAAACGTGGCCAGGAGCTTGGCCAGGGATACATGGCCGGAAATGGCTTGTGAGGCAGCGACCACAGAGCGGAAATCGACCTCCAATGTCGAGGTGGTCGTATCGCGGACCAATCGTTGTCCGGGAAGTTGTATAGACGGTTGCCCAGGCATTGGTGTAGACGCTTGGGTAAACGGCAGCGACGCGGCAGCGACCTCGCCCCCCTCTGAGAAAGGAGGACAGGCGGTATGGGGCACAGACTGGCCCATGGCGGCGAGCCACGGATGCCGCGATTGCAATTGCTGCTGCTTGCCCACGGCCCCGTAGCGACCATAGCTGTGGAAGGCGCTGCGCAAGTACATGCGCTCGATTTCGCGGCGTCCGAGCCGGTAATAAAAACGGGCCGCGCGCTCGCAGCAGATGGCCGACAGGCGCAGGTGTTTGTGTTCTCGGGCCAGCCCGATGGCACGATCGTATTCGGCCATGGCCTGGACGACGTCGCCGGTTAGGGCTGCGCATTCGGCCTCGATCAAGTGAAATTGGTCGGCGAAGTTTTCGGGCGCATGTGTCGCCCAGACCGCTAAGCTTTGTCGGTGGGGTTCAATCTCGGCCCAAATAGCGTCGGGACGGTCACTGTCGGCGCCACTGTCAGCATGACGATTGGCATCACCATGAGCATTGGGGTCATCGGCATGTGCGCCATCGGCCAAATAGGCCAGGGCAGAGAGAGCGTAGTAAAATACATATTGTTGGCCGTATAGGGTTCCGACGAAGCCCTCTTGATAGGGACGGCAGCGGCGTGCAGCGGTAAGGGCGCGGTGATAATCGCCAAAGAGATAGCCGACGATGACCTGGCTAGCATAGCCACATGCGAGTAGGGTCACATTGCCTTGCTGATGCCAATCCCGGAGTTCGCGATCGATGTCCAACACCTCGCCACTCAAACGTTCGGGAGTCGGATTCATGCCCATATGGTTTTGCATCACTTGACACGCGACTTGGGCCATGGTGAGATGAAACGTCATCTGATAGCGCTCTATCAGATCGAGATAGACCTGATTATCGGCGTAAATGTCGGCCAGCGCTTCGTCGGCAAAGAAGATGCGGTAGTTGATAGTATGGACGGCGGAAAAGAGTCCGTACTGCAGATCGCCGTGTTCCAGCCCGATGTGCACATTCTGTTGCAGTAGCGCGATCGACTCGTGTGCCGGCCGCTTCCATAGCCGCACAAAGGTAAGAAAGTTATTGCGCACTTTGGCGACGAAGTTTCCCGAGGGAAAGCGCTCGCTCATCCGCATGGCCAATTCACCAAAGCGATATCCAGCCTCAATTTGCCGATAGGGGCCACACAATAGGGCGGCATACCAGGCATATGCCGGTGCAGCTTCGGCAGAGTGGCCGTGGCGGATGCATATCCGGGCCGCGTGTAAGGAGACAAGTCGAGAGAGTGTGGGGTTGGCGATATAGGCGGCAGCGCTGACACCGACCAGGATGCGGATGATGGCTGCCTGGTGGCGATCGGTGAGCTTGGGCTGCTGTTCGAGGGCCGCGAATGTGGCGTCATCGACGGCCAGCCCGACGCGCAGCTCTTCTTCGTGTGCATGCATGCCCGCTTCATCGCGCGGCAGGGAAAGCCCCAGTTTGTCGAGGATCTCAAGGGCGTTACCGATGGCGGCGCCCATGCGGTTTTGTGCGATATGAAAGAGAATCAGCAGCTCGTAGACGTGTACTTGCTCAAGCAACTGGCGGGTATGGGTCAGCGTTTCCTCTGCTAGCTGGAGGGCCTCCTCGTGGTCTGCACACAGCAGCAACACTTCGATCATGGCCAGCGATAGGGCAAATTGCAACGCATAGTGCTCGTCCCAGGGCCGCGGAGGCATGAGGTCCATGCCAGCGCCAAGGAAGTGGCGCGCGGTATCATGGGCCATTGATTCCCGGGCCCGATGGGCGGCCTTGAGTAGGATGCCGGCAACGGCGATGCGTTCGCTATCCTCATGGATGAGGGATGCCCCCTTGCTGAAGTGCTGGGCTAAATCGAAAATATGTGTTTCTCCCCCACGCTCCAACATGGCCCGCTCAAGCACACGGCCGATGCGCAGGTGGACGGCGGGGCGCTCGGCTTCGGGAATGAGACTATAGGCGGCTTGCTGCATCCGATCGTGGAGAAAGCGCAGGCTGAAGGCATCGAACTCACTCGGGAGTTGGTCTTGGCTTTCGGCCTGGCAATACTCGACTTGGCCATCATCTAGGTCGGCAATGGGCACCAAGAGACCGAGTTCGATGGCGGGGAGCAGGTGAGCGTGGGTAGTGGCCATGTCGTTGCCGCCAAGGGTGGCGACAGTGGTGAGCGCAAAGCGATTGCCTATGCAGGCAGCCAAACGCAGCATGTGCTGGGTCTCGGTCGGTAACGGGCCCATGCGGCGCAGCATGAGGTCGACGACGTTATCGGTGATGTCGAGGGCAGAAATGGCGGACAAGTCCCAAGTCCAATGCTGGGCGGCGGGATCGAAGCTGAGGAGCTGTTCTTGTTCGAGGGTGTAGATAAACTGATTGACAAAAAATGGATTGCCATTGGTTTTTTCGACCACGAGTCTAGCCATGGCCCGACATGCGTCTTGCTCGCGGTAGAGAGTGTCCGCGAGCAGCTCGGTGACATGATCGACACCGAGCGGCATCAGCGGCAGCGTATGTACGGGCACCCCGACCTCGCGCACCGCTGATAAGGTCTGGATCAGGCGATGGCAACCATCGACCTCGCTATCGCGGTAGGCACCGATGACGAACATATAATCGAGCTCGGGGGCCGTGAGCATCAATCTGAGGACTTCGAGGCTGGCGGCATCGGCCCATTGCAGGTCGTCGAGAAATAGGACCAGGGGATGTTGGGGCGCGCAGAAGACGCGCAAGAAATCGAGAAATACGCGGTTGAAGCGATTTTTAGCCTCGGTAGGGCCGAGTTTTTCGATGGGGGGCTGTGGGCCGATGAGGACTGCGATATCGGGAATGACTTCGATAAGGACCTGGGCATTGGCGCCGAGGGCGGCGCGGACCGCGCTCTGCCATGCGGCCAGTTGCGCGTCGGGTTCGGTGAGGATGTGATTGATGAGTGCGGCAAAGGCTTGAGCCAGGGCAGAGTATGGGATACTGCGCTGGTATTGGTCGAATTTGCCCTCGATAAAATACCCGCGCCGTTCCGTGATGGGCGGATAGACTTGCCTGACCAGGGCCGATTTGCCGATGCCGGCGTAGCCAGTCACCAGCATCAGTTCTTTGCCACCGGAGAGCGTGCGCTCGCAGGCCGCCAAGAGTGCGCCGTGTTCGCGCTCGCGTCCATAGAGTTTTTGCGACAGGCGCACGCGATCGGCGCGGTCGCGGGTGCCGGGGACAAAGTCGTCGATACGCCCGCCCTTACCGAGCTGAGCCAGGCACGTACGCAAGTCGTGCTCGATGCCCCAGGCGCTCTGATAGCGGGACTCAGGGGTCTTGGCCATGAGGCGGGCAATGATGTCGGAGACGGCTTGGGGAGTATGGGGGGCGAGTTCGGCGATGGGGGTTGGTTGGCGGGCCAGGTGGGCGTGGACCAATTCGATGGGGTGGGCGCTTGTGAAGGGCAACTGTCCAGTGATGAGTTGGTAGAGGGTGACACCGAGGGTGTAATAGTCGCTGCGATAGTCGACAATGCGATTCATGCGTCCGGTCTGCTCGGGCGAAATGTATGCCAAGGTGCCTTCGATGCGGTGGGGGCTGCTTTCGGCCGGCGATGTTTGCGACAGTCGAGACGCACAATCGAAGTCGCATAGTTTTAGTGTACCGGTATCGGGATTGAAGAGGATATTGGCCGGGGTGAGGTCGAGATGGATAAAGCCCTGGCGGTGTATTTGACCGAGAATATGAACGATGCGGGCGGCCAAACCCAAGATGTCAGACAATTTAGTAGGCTTGTGGAAGAAGTTTTCCCGATGCAGGACGGCCAGGGACCTGCCGCCGAAGTCCTCGACGACGAGGATGGGGGTTTCGTGGACAAACTCCATGGCGTGGGCGCGAATCACGCCGTCGATATCTAGCTGGCGCAAGATGTCGAATTCGCGGCGATAGCGCAGGCGGACACCCGCAGAGGACACGGGCACCTTGGGCACTTTGAGGATGACCGACTGCCGGTCGAGTTCGCGGGTCGCGAGATAGATAAGTGAATGTATGCTTTCGTAGATAGGAGTGCGAATATCATAGCCGACGGGGGCTTCGAGCATAATCTATCTCCGATTGCGGATGTTTCTCAGAAGATTTCCCAGAAGATTTCTTAGGCCGCATGCCTTGGATGGCCGCCCTGCGATACTAGTAATGAAATGCGATGTTCGATTAAATATAGCAGGCTTGGGCTCAGTTGCGATATATGAGCGGCAATAAATTAACCATGGTTTTGCTGAGCTGGGCGAGTATGTTCGCGATAGAGACGCAAGGTCTATTGTAGGGACTCGATGCTGGCTTACTGACATAGCCGTCCGTACTTCACGACGTGCGGAGTTGCAGCCTCTACGAGGCGCGGAAGCTGCAGCGTTGACGAGGCGCGGAGGCTGTAGCCTTGACGAGGCGCGGAGGCTGCAGTCTTGACGAGGCGTGGAAGCCGTAGCCTTGACGAGGCGTGGAAGCCGTAGCCTTGACGAGGCGCGGAAGCCGTAGCCTTGACGAGGCGCGGAGCCACAGCAGCTGGTGGGGTGGTCCGGGACTCAGACAGTCCTCGTCTGTGATAGGGTTATTGGCCCTATCCACGCTTACGAGAACTACTTGATTTTACTGGGGTTTCCGGTTCGTCCTCGGAGTAGCCAGAATCGTGGGTCAACGCGGCAGAGTTTTCTTTGACCCGCTCATCGCTCTCGCGTCCGCCCTCAAGCACTTGGAGGAACGCATGCCGTTTATTGGCCTTGCGTGTCTCTTTGGCTTCGGGCGAGATGTAGTTCCGCTCGGTTACCGCGATACCGCCATGGCCGAGCGTCCGCGCTACTTCGTGCGGAGTCGCGCCGCTTTGCGTAGCCACGCTGGCGTGCAAGCCGCGCAAGCTGTGAATACCAACCTGGCGGATGCCTAGTTCATTGCATATCCTATAAACGTGCAGTAAGCCCCATCTGCGCGTATGGGGGAAGAGGCGCCCTTCTGGGCCGACTTCCGCAATGCGCTCGCGCAGCAGCTCCCAGAGCACTGGTGGCACTTGGATGACGCGCACGCCGTTTGGTGTCTTGCTATCCTCGACATACCACAAGCCGCATCCCTCGTTATCGACGTCGGCTTCCAGATCACGACCGCGTACGCCAAGAATTTCGCTCACGCGTAAGGCGAGTAGCATCGCGCAGAGGGCGCACAGTGCCCCGAGACGCCGTGAAAGCCAATTGCGCCGGGGAAGTCCGTCTTTGAGGCTGTCTGGCACTGGTGTGGATGCACGCTCTAGCGCTTCGGCATAAAAGCGACGTGCCTCGGACAGGCGAAGCTGCACCTTGCCGGTCTTTTGCTTTCCCCGCGGTTTCACGTCATCCCATACGCCGGGACGCGCCAATTTGCGCGCCACCGCCCATGCCCATACGCGCTTCACGAGGCCCAGACATGAGTGATGACGGGCGGTGGCGAATTTGCGTGTACTAGCATCGTAGAGATCAGTTGCTTGCCGCGGTGTAAGAGCATGCGCCGGCTTATCTAATGCGGGCTGCATAATGCCGAGGAAGAGATCGCGATAGGTGATTATCGTGTTTTGCTTCACCTCATGCCGGCGATCTTCTAAATACGCATCAAGCACGTCTTTCACCGTTTTCGTTTGGCCGGCTGCGAGCGCGTGGGCGCGTGCCTCTTCGAGCTGCTCTTCGAGCTCTGCGACCCGGAGCCACGCGTTCTCGGTTTTGAGGCCGGAGAGGATTTCTTTCTTTGCTTCCTCTGCTTTACTTTTGCTCGGGAAGCTCTCAGACGTCCAATCCCCTCCAGGGTGCCTGATACGGAGACGCCATTGGCGTCGGTGGGGTTCTGGTCCATAGACACGGGTTGTTCGCTCCTTCGGTCGTGAAGGCATATCGGGTCCTCCTGTGGACCCGG
>JAAUYH010098698.1_pt1 | contig 15310 bp, 7 predicted proteins | sample 7278061 | NCBI WGS metagenome assembly JAAUYH01 (sample SAMN14350203, study PRJNA611818) | marine sediment metagenome | isolation source: surface marine sediment (0.6m) | place: French Polynesia: Moorea | collected 2018-08
ACACCCCGTCCCTTATCGGGTTGCAATCAAGGCCCTCGCAGGTGTTGCGACAATAATAAATCTACGAATTACAAAACATTCCGAAGATTGAAGCTATATAAATTCAGAGATGTTCCATTATGCAAGAATAGAACGAGCAGATGATCAGTCCCAAGTGGCAGATTTATGCAGCAGTTAATCGAATGTACAAACGATAAAATATGGAAGCCAATCGGCACATACTAATCAGTTGCTCCTTCAATTTGTCTGATCTGATACTATTATTAGTACATGGAATAGTTGAATCTAAAATTTGTGTTAATGAAGTCGTGCATTTTTGTAAGAATAGAGCCTAAATGTTGAAATATGCAGGTAGACTATCAAGGTTTCCTTATGATAAAGCATTATCGATGCGTAAAAAGATGTGTCGCCTGTCTAAGATACATGAATATCCATTTAAGTACGTATTTGCAGGACTGCAAAAGCCTAGTTTTCCATGCACCCGAAACAGTTTGGTTGCCACGCCCGACCCCCAACAAATTAAACGAATATTCTATACCTCTGTCATCAAAACCTGCCAAAAAGTGATGAGACTGTCGTTTTCTTGTGAGGTAGAAGCAATCCAGAGCGATAGTAGTAAAATCACCAAAATGGAATATTAACCCAACTACCTCGTCTTGAGTGAAATTATGAGGTCTGAATTGCACTGCAAAGACGCGTTAATTTGAAGTTACCACCTCGACTGGTATAGCATCAGAATGACTTTTATCAGCACACGAGTAAGAAATTTCAATCTAATCGGCTTTTGCAAAGTATTTAGCGGGCTACTATTGAACTCCTTCATTTGTGTTTTCATGGGGAAGAAAGTTATGCCAATACTGTAGTCTAAAATCAATTTTAGTTTTCTTGGTCGTTGAGGTCTATAAGACATTCTCTTTGCTTTACAACGCTAGCACACAAATTCTCAACTCCATTGCAATATTCGCTAATTTAGTTTAAATAAGATTTTATTAATCGATTTGACTGCTTGATTATACGATAGATCCTGTTTTTTGAGCCCGGTAAGACCGAGTTCTACGCCTAGTACTGTATATCGTTATCTTTTACATTTTCCATGGTTTCGAAGGCATTTAATGAGGGTAGAACTGTTGTGAGTATCGTCTTACTTACTTTGAACTATTCTGGAAACATTTTACGACCTAAAAAAGCTAATGACCGTTTCTAGGATTTTTTTGGTTCAGAATCATTAGTTTGACTTGGTCGTGCAATAATCAATCGAATATGTTCTGTTTTGTAATCAAATATTCTCTGGTATTAGTATTTATTTCACTATCGATTGCACTGCTAGAGAAATCAGAAGAATAGGCGTGATTTTTAGTTTCTTTGCAAGCAGCAAAACTATATGCTTATGTGAAATCCTGCATAACTTTATTCCGTATAGTTGTTATTCATTATTGTCCTGCACTGATACTCAAAAATATTGCTAACAATTGCGAAAATTCCGTTTGACTTGTAATCTCCATAGCTGCATGAAGTGAAAAGACTGGACAAGGTCACAAAAAAGCCAAAAATTCTGAATTTGCTTCGCAAAATAAATTTTATAGTAGTTTTCGTGGTCAAATTTGAGGAATAAAAACTTGTAGTTGCCTTGTGAAATTCATATTAATCGGACCATGATACTAAGGAATGTCTGAAAAACGAGCTTAGAAAGACAGAATGGCGTCTTTTAAATAAATTCCTTCATATACAGACCTACCTTTTTAATTAATAGTCTATTAGGACGTAGAAAAAGCTTACAAACAATCTACATCACCAATTCGACGATCTAGATTCATCAAAACATTAGTAGAAATCAATCTGGCAAAGGATGAAGTACTAAGATAATAATGTCTTAAAAGAATTATTCACGCAGTATTTGCTGATTTTAGACTTACTGAGATGAATATCAAGACAATTTGAAGCTCAAGTTGTTAGAAAGCTCCCTTTACCGCATTTTATAGTCTAATTAAAATTGTTGTCCTTCTGTTGCTGAATTCAATCGTAGGAAAACTTGGTCCAAGCTGAATGTCACAACTACTTGAATCAACAAACTATCGATGGAAGCAGAAGGGCAATATTCATCAACAGATGATCGAAATATGTGACGAGTTGCTATGAGTAAAATGAATACAACCCATTAAACGGAGATAGTGAAATATGCTCGATATTACAATATTCCTACCTCCAGGCATTTATCAAAGAAAAAGCTCTGGAAGAAAGAATATGCACCGAAGAAATAGGTATCATGCTGACAGTTGCATGGGTACGCTGCCACTATTTGCTTATTTGACTTAGCTCGCGGATATTCCAATATGTATTAATTTGTTAACTCCTTTACTTCAAGAGGTTAGCCAATTGAATAAATCTATCAAAGAAGTACAGGACATATAAAGGCAAGGATTATACTGCACTCTTTCAAAGGTTCCTACAATAAGTTTTGGCATAATTCTTGACGACCGATAGCTGCAGATGTTATTGTCTTTTAAGATTCGGTACAATCACTATGTATAAGTTATAATTGAAGATGTTTGTGCACTATAGCTAGTCTGAGTATTAAGAAGTACAATGTGAGTACTATGAGTATCTATATGCGTTTCGGTTTAACTTTTGATTCAATATTCCACCGTATCTTACAAATTGCAGGAATCTTCAAAAACAATTCTCAACTCGCTTATATACTAATACTAAACTCATATTCGGCATTTCGGTGAGGTTAAACAATAGTAGAGAAGATTGAAAAGGCACTATTTTCTTGAACTATTAGGATATGTGGATGGCTGAAAGCAGGCCTAACGCTGAATTGAAAGCCTTTTAGTGCAATTTAGCTTTCGTTAATGTATTGTTCGATTTTGAAGCAAAGCGGTAAGAACTTCTACAAACAATAAGTTGAAAGTTTTCTAGAGGTGAACTAAATTTATCCCTAACTTATCCAAGATTTTCTACTCATAAACTGTTCTTTCAAACTCACATAGCCCTTTAAATGCGAAATTTCAAGCTTTTGGGCACAGAATGATGTTCTACTGGCAGATTTACCAAGATTTAAAATTTCCTTCACATATTCCTTCGGGAAATTTCTATCTTATTATTATGTATCAACGAAAACTCGCTTCTACAACTTAATTTATAAATCAAGAACGGAACGAGTGGGAAACAGTCCAAATCTTGCATAAAACGTGAATATTCAAGTACTTTCGTCAATTTTAAGTTCTGATAGCTTAGAATAATATTTTGTTGACTCATGCTACATTTTTATCAAAGCAGATACCAGGAAGCAATTCGAGAAACCTTTACGAAGTCAACTCATAGGCATTCCTCGCTAGATGACGGAAATAGTAGCATAATGCAGCAAATGCTGGACACACGACTTATCTGTTCCCTTTTACATCAAATCATCGATTGAATCACCACATTTTCGTAGCGCATAGTTACAGTGCTCAAAAGACTGAGGCAATTGATTGTCGAAAGAAATTGCTTTTAATTTGAGCAAGAAAGTCGAATTGAGCTTACTCTTCACTTTCAGACCCGTACAAGATCACTAACGAAGACGAATGAAGCAATAGTGTGGCAGAATATTACTTATTCGGCCTCCTTTTGCTTTGTTACGTGAGGAAGAAGATCGCACATTTTTGACTGCACTCAGCTAATTTTCGAAAACTGTATAGAAATCGACTTCTGGAAAATGGAGTAAAATGTTGTGCAGCGCAATGCAGACGAGCACAATCCCTGTTTTGTTCTTTGTAATTCAATTCATTCTGAATAGATTTCGAATTATAGACGGACCGATTCCATTTCGCTCGATCACCTTGCACTGGTTAGTCGTTACTTACCAATGTGTAAAAATTTGTATGTTTCAATGTATGAAAAATTGTGCTTTTGATAGAAGCGGAAGTTGAGTTTCCGTTCATTCGTTTTAGGTTCTTCTTTTCTGAATTGTTTGGATTTTTTTATTGCTGCTTGGCGCTGCTAGTTGACATTACGATGCACCTGAGTCAGCAGCACGACTTCGTTGCCGAAGTCTAGGAACGATGAGCATTAGTACAGATTTATTATCCTAGAATTATTCAGCTAACAGTACAGCCAGATTGACCAGCGATCGCCTGGACTGTGAATTGGGCACATTCACCGTCAATGCGTTTTCAATATTTTAGCAAGAATTCGTATTGTTGAAGAATAAATAGACTGTATATCGCGTTCACAATTATTTTTACAATCAGTGGTTGTTTGCCATTTTGAGACCCCTACGTATTGTTACCGTATGAAGAAGTTCTTTTTCATCGCGAGAGATGAGATGAAAATTCATATGAGGCATGGTGCAAGAACACATATCCTTCACTCAGATAGGCAATATCAAGGTCTCACTGGCCAGAAACGTAGTAAACTTTACTTGAATCTGCTAGTCAATTCCATATCTCACCTGCGCACCTCCAATCAGTAACGCCGAGGTCTCGATTTCAAGTGAAGAAGAAACCCAGAAAAAACCTAATCCAAGAAAACAAATAATTAACTGTCATACTTCAAAACACATAACATCAGACTTAGCATTCAATAGAACAAAAGTTTCAAGTATCTCTATCTGAGCCCATTTAAAATACTACAAATGGTCTGCAAAATACATGATAGACCAAAACAATCAAACGAAGTCAACTACATTACTCTTGAACTATGAGAGAAAAGAGCTGCTCTTCAGTAATGCATATTCGAACTATATGCTTTAATTGCAGTTGTTCCTGAGTTTGAGCATATCTCAACTCCTGCTCTAAACTCATGTTCACTACAGAGAGAATATATATATCACTACCCTCAAGTCATTAACCAAACATATGGTTCCAGTCAGTAGAAATGAAATTCAACGCGATGAACATGAAAGCTTGACAGATAATGAACAGAAGGCATCCTCAGAAGTATTAAAATTGACACTACTCATAATAAAGATGAAGATGAGGGCTCTCAATCAACGAACGAGATGTCATTACAAAAAATGTTGAAAAATCGTGGAAGTATACAGAAACAAATTCATAACTGTGTATTAATTTCGATTCATTTCCATAGCTCTGCTTCAGAAATACGGAGTTTGGGCAATATCTGGGGAGACACTCTCCCGAAATAGAAGACCCATGACACTTATACTGTTTGAATAGCTTCTATTTCTCAGAGGGAACAAGTCTTACTGGGATCAAAGCATAGTGATAGATGCAGTAAAAAAGATACGATCGGATAAGGTCAAACCAAGAATGAATCCAGATAAAGAACTTATGGCGTTAATGACAAATAATGAGTAAAAATTTATAGCTGTTAATTGCAATCCTTATTTACAGCCACTGGTATATTTCCATACTTAGTTTGGCAGATACCGAGCCGCAATCAATGTGCGAAAATAATTTCCCTAACTCTGGTCTGTTCTCCGCTGTATCATGCAGCGTCTATAGTCGACAGACGAAGCGGAAGGTACAACAATTCACGGCTGTTTTATCGTTTACCCAAAAACCAACATCGCTCGAAACCGCAGACATTTTTAGACAGAAGGATAGCCTACCAGACTAGTATGGCAAGAGAATCTACTGCCACAACAAAAGAACTTTAGTAAATAAGTTATTGCACAACCACGGACTTTCCAAAATAACATTTAGACTTCTCAAATTTCTTTCTTGGACGAACGCTTTGTTAGTATGCAGATATTCTTGTATAGAAAGCTAGCCCTCTTCCTCTTCCTTTCTCAACTCAAACGCTCCATTTCGGCTCTATCTAGTGTGTTTGGAACTCTGTCTAAAATTTTTCATTCACGATCTAATGGTTGTTATAAGAATTATGAGGATAGATTATTGCGAATTGTTGCATGTAATTCAGCTATTGAAGGGCGTGCTTGCCCGTAACGCTTTCAATATGAAGAACGTATGTGATTAAAAACTATTTCTGGATTTCGGTAAGTTACTCTCAAGTAGATCGGCGTCATAGAAAGCCTCAATTCTATTTGGAGAGTCCCTAGCACTATATGTAATCGATCCGTAGAGTGAATAAATCTCAGAAAGATCTGCATGTTCTCAGAAGGGCTTGGAAAAATCTAGATATGATAAGGTATTGTTCTTACAGATTAGATTCTTAGTATCTGGGAACATGTTAATGCTGATTCGCTGGTCTTACTTCAAATTCGAAGAGGTCATGATCGCGAAAAGTGAAGTTGATATAGTGTTGTCATCACCTGCGCGAAAACTATTTTTCAATCGCATGAAACATAGCCCTTTTAGAATCTGAGGGCATCGCAGTGAAAGTCTACATTAGATAAGAGGTCGCGAAATCAGAGTCCAAGATTCTTCTACGAAAATGAGGCTCAGTAACTTTTAACATTTCCTCAGCATTGAGTCCTTCCCCTTTTCCGGAAGATTGTACAATTTATTAGCATTTCAGGGTGAGAAATTGAAGACCTGTTGTGGTCGTAATGATGGTCTTAAGTATTGGTACATTTACAACATGAGGCAAGATTATTTTCTGCTTCAGCCTGTGGTAAACGTTTTTACTGATTCATGAAAGTGATCAGCTAATGAGTTGAAATACTTGTATGGCTCATGCAATCATTACAGTCAGCCTGTCTGGCATCAACAAACTATTTATCTCAATACCTTAGATACTTTGACGTTCTCAGGCAAACGGTTGACAATGAAAACAAATGTCTTTGGTTTTCAAGACTAAAAAATTTCGGTCACACTGTGTAACGGTACCCATAGTTGAATTTTAGAATTCGGCTATATTTTCGGTATTCCGTTGCCATAACAGAATTTCTTAAATTCCGGGATCTTGTATACATGAAAAGCGAAAACGAGCAAAAATACTATCATAAATAATCATCACACCTTTAGAATAATCGTGATTTTCCTTGCTTTCACCCAAGCTATCGCAAACTAGTAGTTGAGTAAGTCTTTCTTACTGCTCCGATTCCTCCTATTACTTGCTGTTTTATAGTTAATCTTCAATCCAGTTGTGAATTTCTTCGTAACGATTTCTCAAAACATCAACTTGTAAACCAGTCCATGGCCACTTCAATTATAAAATTACGAAGTGTTACAAAAGAACTGCGCAAATCAACTGAACATTGCTCTTTGTAACGTTGTCGCTTTCAGAAAGCAAATAGTTCATAGAAAGTGTCAAATCATGAACTTTCTTTGGTGCTTAACAAATTTAATCAAGCGAACACATTTCTACCATTACATGACCAGTTACAAGTTGCGGTAAATTTTTGGATTATTGACTTAATTCCGATTTTCGCCACTGAATGAACTAGGCATCTTTACGCATACCAATCAGCTACACTTCGCACAAATCTATGATGCCGGATAGGTCAAAGTATTCATTTCAAGCTTATGTCCGAGATATTCGGTTCACTAGCTTGGGCTCTAATATGTGATTCTCAGCTTTTCGCTCCACTTTAGACTTACTAAAAGCCCCAAAGATATTTAAACGGCATTAATGCAAACTTTGTCGACTATGCTATATATATGTATAATGATTGTTTGATTACCTACTTGGCAGTTTTTCAATCTGTTTTCAGCGTTTATGTGGCCGTTTTGCTATATTATCAACCCGTTTTGTTTATCTTCTACTGTGTGCTTATCTAAGCACTATAATAGGATTTCCATATACTTGTCAAAACTTGGTTTGTACTGGCAATTTATGCAGCATCACTGAGTCATAATATCGGTACGGCATGAAAGCTACTCTTGAATAATTCTGTAAAGTTTTTCAGTAACACCCTGTAAGTCAGGTTTTTGAATCTAGAAGTGAGAAGTTAACAAGATCAACAGAAAATGATAAAAGAACACGAGACGGGTCTTCTAGAGGCTGCTGTCGTAAAAATTTTCTCTTAAGGTTCTAGGAAACAGTAAAACTAAAGGCTGTCGAGCCAGAATACTTCCTTTCTCCCAGTTTGCGTCCACTCAAAGAATGTAATTTCCATAAGGCTTGACTACAACATATATTCTATTAGAAGTAATGGCACCTTATTTTGGGGACGGAAGTAGTAGAATCTCGCTTTCAGTGATCTCAAGATTAAGCATACTCAACAAGTAAAGACTGAGATCGCGAATACCTAAGAATAAATCTATTGCCACAGTACCTGGCTTCTTCGCATGTTCAGAAAGAGTAAACTGAATTAAAAGTCTTGAACGCTTTCAGCCTTAACCATGCCATGGCATAAAAAATTTTGGAGTGAATGTACCTATTAGTTGGCGAGGATAGTATTGTACCAATAAACGCATTTAATTCATTGCCTGCTTGGCAAACTGGACATGTACACTGAGGATTAACTTAAGGAAGTCACACCACAGGTGCAAGCGGCGCTACAGGAGCAGGGCGATCCGCTGCAGCAGACACAGCAAGTCCCGTACTGGGTCGTACCGAATACTGCAACTGGATCAACTTCCAAACAATTATTGGGGTTTTCCACACAAGTGTTGATACGCCCGGGAGATGGCGATGGTGTCGGTGTTGGTTGCTCTACCGGGGTGAAGTTGTTCGCTGCAGCTGGGCATTGGGCCGTTGGTACCTTTACGGACAAGGTTTGGGTGCAATACACGCCGCTGCTGTTAACGTGCACTCCGCAAACAGCACTCTTCATGGAAGTATGAACAATGTTGCCGTAGTGACCGGGACTCTTCTTCCACAGATTCATGCATCGCCACGCCAAATTGGTTGCAACCGAAGAGAACGCCACATTTTCCGCATTCACATTGACGCCACAGTCAAGTTGCACAATCAAATTCTGATGACTTAGCTGACCTTCACCTGCCATAAATACGGAGTGCTCGACGGCATTGTCGAGCATCGCCGTGGTGCCCATAACTACTGGAGCGACACCTGCTTCTCCGCGAATGTAGTTCGTCCAATGCAGACATTCTGCGTTCCAGCAGGCAGTATCGGTCGTCGCACAGCCAAACATGTTGTTCGAAGCAGGCAGGTCGGGGCTAGAAGCGTCCTGCGCTTCGGCAACTATAGTGAAGGCCAGGATAATTGCGAGTATACTGAGAATAGCGGCCATGATGTGATGCTGGGTGGGAAGGCGTCGAGTGATCGACTCCTGTGAATTTTGGTACCAGCTACAGACGAGCTTTTAAACTACCTGAAATCACTTTGATTTCGACGTTGTTGTGCTCAAAAGTCAGCAAAAGTCAACGCGGCATATAACTGTGAGACTTCATACCGAGCGTAAGGTAAGACATCAACTAATCAGGTTCACGCAATTCGTTCAACCTTTATTCCAATGAATGCGCTCTGCTCAACAGCTGCTTCAAATTTTCGTTATACCGTAGAGCCCCTGGATATTTCTCCAACATGTTAAACGCACAGTCCTTCATTTTTGCAGCCGAGAACCCATAAAATGAATTCTCTTGTCTCGTCTAATTCTAATTCTTAGTGGGGAGATTGTTTTCCTAAGGTCGAAGCAAAATCCTGACCAAGTGGAATGCAGTTCCTTTGCTGTTATTATTAGGACAAGAATACTTTTCTTGATTGGATGGCATCAACGATATGACCGCACGCACAGTTTTGTATGCAAAGGATGACCTTGAAATCCACGGATGGCATCGAACGAAAAAGATGAGTGCAACCTTCGGAGGATTCACAGTCAGTTGTTTTTTGCTTCTTTTCTCCCTTCTGACTGCGAATGCGCACCTGAATACATAGCACCTTTTACAAAAAAACTCGAATTTTAGAAATTTTATTGGGTAGAGCGATTGATAAAAGTTGGTATCTCGAGATTCGAACAGAATTGAAGATGTAAATACTACAAATTGAATTGAGTGTACCTGCATACATCATATCATTGTTGAATGATGAAGGCGGAAGGAACGAGGAACTGATACATATTCTGCGACATGTGTCGATTCTCAAATACGATGGAGTGCACTTTTGAGGGAAAAGGACACAGCGGTAGACACGATTGGCGAGAAATGTAGTGGCCTGGATTCTCTCCAAGTAGAGAAAAGTCCGCCAAAGTGTTTTGTTACCAACTGTAAAAGATTCATGAAACTGAGAAAAATAGAAAGTCAGGTGGACCCCCAATTCGAATCATCGACGACATATCTTTCACATACTGCGAGGTTGGTTCGTTTAAGAAGTCGAAGTGGAGGAGCAGTGCGAGAGCAACGAGCCGTGGAGATTGGAGTCCTAATTAAAAGGGAAGGGAAACAAGAGAGAGCAGTACAATCACTCAATTCACGCATCGTGCTCGATGAATCGTATCACGATGATGATCGCGGTTACTGATCAGGAATGGAATTCCTACATTCACTATCAGGAAGTGGGGCCCCCTACCTTTGCGATGAAACGTTGGTTCTGTTTTCTTTAAACGAACAAAGAAAACAAGTCGGCACGGTATCCGAAACGAAGCAGATCTTGGCCTTCTGCCTGAATTAACTGATAACCGTTACTACTATCATAGCTACAGTAGATCTCTACGACGTCGCAGACTACGTTTCATTGAGATCTTTCTTCCACTGAAATATTGTTTGACGATTCCTCGCATAGTTGCGATACTAAGAGCGAATGTTACATGAAAACAAGACTATGTAACCATGCCTGCGTCTTAGTTGGATGTTGGCATGCATCATTCAACTACGTGTTCCGTATTGGCTTCTCGAGAGATAGTGACTTGCGGAGGTGTCATTATGGCTATTTCGGGAGTTCATTCTATGATGAAGTAGCATAGCGATGTAATAGTTCGTTCTCCTCTTTGTCCTGAACAGAAGCAACTCCGACATGCACGATGCTTTTCTGCGGTGATTTGATCCGCAAGCAAAGCAAATTGATTTCCAAAAAACTGGAAACAAAGGAGTCAGGAGATCTAGTCGAAATTAGCAACCATGTTTACTGAATCTTCCATGAAATCTTCCACCAGCATTACTTCTGTACATAAGATGGCATCTCCGTTGTTGAACAACGCTCACATTTAGTGTTTGCTTGGAAAATGTTACGAAGATGAGAAAGAAATCAGCTCCTTTAGATTGGTGTTAGTTTGGGCGAAAACAAATATTAAACATGGGGAAATACCCATCTCTCCACTGTTTCGATAACTGAATTACAATACCTAACCAAGAACTGCCAGCAAATGAGCACCGTTTCTGGAAGTTGTTTTCTAATGGCTTTCTTGAAATATGTAGCTAGTGCACCTAGGATAAAGACAGCGTTCACAACTTATTTAAGTATTCAATCTGACTACATATTTAAAGATCAGGTTTGAATACTCCCGAAGAAAACCAATGCTCATCAGCGATGCTGATATTATGAAATGGAACAGCGTGTCAAAAATTGGTAGATGAGCTCAACACTGAGGACTGCTCTAATATGTGCTCGAATTCGAAGACTCGCTTGAATTATAGTTCGAATTAATTTCTGATAGAATAAAAATCAGTTGACCAGTGTACCATACATGTAAAATAATTTATCCATGCTCATACTCGGAGTTGAATTGGAATAAAAATACCATCAAATTTTTCGCAGTGATTCAAATAAGTTATTTGGACCAAGTCCAAAACCAGAATAAATTATTTATTATTCTAAATATACTTTACGTTTCATCTTGATGTGAGTTACATGAAAAAATAACCGTGAAAGTACACTGATGTCATCAATTTATCGCAACCGTTTTGTTTGAGTGTAGTATAGAGCATTTGTACTCACAATCAACGCAACAAACTTTGACGTATAACCTTTCTCTTAGTACCAAGCTCTAGAGAGGCGAGATCACTTCATTAGTCTATATATGTGTGTCTATTTCAAAGTTGAGTTACTCGGTTCTGGCGAAACATGATGCCGTAGAACGCGAACCAACATGGTACTAGCCGGCAAGTATATTTCAAAATTTTATTTGCCGACACAAATTATTCATTATCAATCCGATCATTAACAAATAAATTATTCTCGACAGTGACGTCTGGAATAAAGTAATTCCCATAAATTATTCTCAACTAGTGAAATAAATATTATTTCTGTACATGTATGCAGTGTACCATCTTTAGATAATGAAATTTGCAGAAGACTAAGGTATGAATACAGAAACAAAGCATGTTAGCTAGATTCTCATCAGCCTCATATATGAGAAACGTCTTATCATGCCAGTGGAATAAATAAATTTATTCTAGAGGTTCTAAATATACCTTTGCTTTTATTTATCTGACTTGATTATGAGTTGAATTATATCTCTGGTTTATGTATATCAGCAGAAATATGTTATTTTGAATTTATTCATGACTCCTGTAAAATATTTTTTAATTTGATTTATTTGATATGTTCCGCTTGAATTTCGATCTTGAAAAGCTTAGATGAAGTTCGATTACTATCCAATTACAGCACTACTTGTTTTGTATCAACCGAAGAATAGAAAAATAAATTTTTCTCGTGAATTCTTAACTTGAAGTGCTCAAGGTGTTCATCTGGCAAACAAATGAGCGTTTAATTCATTTTGAATTAACAATTTGTACCGAATCGGCATTGATAACGAAAATAACTTTTCATTTTATACGAAAACTAAGCCTGCTAGTATTCTGGAGATTGATTTTGATTACAAATTCAGAGGGATAGATTATTCCCCAGATATTAATCTCACATTTCAAGCAGCTAACACTATTGCGCTAATAACACTCTTATAGGCTGAAGGTATTTCGGTGATGAGTTTTTACATTCAGCACTTCCTTGAGAGCGGTGTGCTGAGCTACACTTCTACTCAAAGATATTGCAATATGAAGTACCAATCAAAGACGTTCTCTGTTTCCATTTTGGAATATGTATCACAGCGATTAGTTCAATGTTTTTCTATTTCATTCCTTGAACTGCGTAGAACGTTCTAAGTACTATGAAATTGAGGTATATGTTGTGATAAACTGTCCAGGAATAGTGCCTTTTATTCATCATGGGTAAAAAAAGACACGATCTAACACTATGTATTACTCAACTGTAGACTGTCAAAGACCAACTAGATATGAAAAATCGGATCCAGAACTGAATGGCATATTATAATTACTCGCAGTGTTCCAGTACAAGTTGCTGCGCTTGTATCAATGAAATTTCACCTGTACATCACGCAAGCTGAATCAATCTCTATGAATAGTGTTGAGCACGGATCTATTGCTGCATCGTGTCATAAGAATTTATAGTTTGAAAAAGCAGATACAATACTGAGTACAAGCAACCTTTGATTCTACTTCAGCAAAACGAAAATTATCGAACGGCGAGCTAGGCACTTTCTTGGTAGATTCTCGAAATAAAGAAATAAAAACACTGCCGTGACGCGTTTTATGTTATGAATTATTCGCTGAAAAATCTATAAAAAGCACAGTGCTGCCGAATTCTTTGCATTTCGGAATCGTTTGTTATTATTTTTGGTGCAGATTCTTATCTCAGCCAGCATATTAACTTTTTTGATGCTTGATCTCACTATATGAAGCTTCGTATTTGATCAGATTTCGAAAAAGAACATCATACAACGCAAAAAATTTTATCTAACATTTCTGTAGTGTAACCTCTGTAGGAGGGGAACACACACAAATACCAATCCCAGAAAGGTGTCCATCGCGTAGTGAATATAATCACCCGTAGACGGGCGATGGCGACTTCAAAACCACAGTAACGGCAATAACACCCGCCCTAGTGACCACTTGGGTGAACAGTCCAGCTTGAAAAAAGCTCTGAACCATACAAACCTCAGAGAAATAACATGAAGAACAATCATGTCGAAGGAGTCAACACGGCATCCCACCAATGGGTTTCACGATATCGTTGTACTACAATTTCGATGTGAATTAGAAAAATATGTGAAAAGCACCGAACAACAAATTCTGTCAGAAAGTATTGCTTTCCCTTATGATATCACGAGTGCAATTAGGCTGATCCCCTATTTCAAAAAATATAGCTATAAGAGAAGGATCCTTTTTCTACAATAAGATTCAGAATCTTGATGGGTTCTCAAGATGATAACAAGCAATGCTATAGCTCAGGAATTTTTTATGTGCACTATCATTTGCACAGAAAAATTAAGTTTTGCCTGCTATTCGGTTGCCCTGAAGGACTTATTTCTAATGATCTAGCTACGCTGACTATTGATTCCATAAAAATTGAAAAATCGGACCCAACCAATTCTGTGTAAGCAAAAAATCTATTAGAATTTTTGCATCAATAGTATGCCTAAAGGATTCAATTAATCAAATATATTTCTTACCTGTAGATGCAAAAAAATCTTTTAGCTCTGTTTATTTTTGGGAGAAAAATCCTCGAGCGGTTGTATTTCAGCTATCCAGAAATGAGGTACTAGCGAAGGAATGTAAATTTTGAATCCCCTCTGCCATCATACAATTTTAGTATTGTGCTCGAATTATTACTCACATCAATACTGTAAATGTCTCAATTCATTTTCTCTAGGACCAAGTAAATGACTTGATTCCAATCAATATTCTGGTTTTTCGTTGCGCTTGTTAACTACAATAGGTTTTACCCGATATTCCTATGAAATCCAATAAAAATTTTTGATGTATTTGAAATTTACATCTACGATACTTCCGATAAATCTACCTATATTTGCCATGAATGTTAATAATTTGATCTGTACATCAACGTTACCTAAAAAGATCTGCTCTATATCTCTTTCTTCTCCAGCTTCATAGTTTCCCAATTACCGTATGAAGTTATCTGAAGGTTTTCTGAAGTAGAAATACTACTTCCTAGAACTTTGATAAATTCTTTTATTTTTCGAAATTACAATCCATGTGGACCTGCTTATGGATTGATCTGTGATTTAATAAGTTACATTATTTTTTGGGAAATCCATCGGAACGGTTTAGTTGTTTGATGACAATAGAAAAAATGTTGAATGGTGTACAGTACTGTATGCTTCATTATCACAAGTTCTAATACTGTCAGACTGTTTTAGAAGACTTCTAATAGATAAGAAGGAAGAGTATCACAGGGAAGACAATAGGGAAAACAATGCAGAGTGTTCACCCTCCATCTTGACATTTCTATCAATTCAAAATCTACTTTGCCCCACAGAATTTTAATTTTGTTGGGCGAATTCAAAGCAACAACTAAAAAAGGAATGAACAATCCATTTTATCCATCAAAAAATGTAAGCAGACGAATATTGTTTAATCGCATTTTCTGTGTGTTTGGTTTCTAATATTGTGCAGCCTTGCGGAGGAATCGAGATGGGTGAACTTTGGAGACTGTTTCTCTTAATCTGAATGAAACAGGAAATGATGCCAGGGAGTTTGATTTCAAGTTGATCACGTTTTGAATGTTCCACCAAAAAAAGGTCAGG
>JAAUYH010006112.1_pt1 | contig 15306 bp, 14 predicted proteins | sample 7278061 | NCBI WGS metagenome assembly JAAUYH01 (sample SAMN14350203, study PRJNA611818) | marine sediment metagenome | isolation source: surface marine sediment (0.6m) | place: French Polynesia: Moorea | collected 2018-08
AGCGTTTAACGTGATCGAATTCAAAATTAGCGATCGCCATTTGATATTTGAGAACTCGATCACGTCGCCTGAAAACCTCATTATTTCGTGACTTTTCGATCTACTGAATATCAGTGTAAAGATTGTCAACGCATTTTTCGCGAAAAACTTAGGTGGGAATGTTGTTGTTCGATTCCAGGTCAGAAAGCTAGGTGTCAAAATTGTCCTTATTTCGAGCAGTTCTTAAACTCTGTTAAGCAAAAGACTGAAAAGCTAAAACATCTCAACCAAACACAGTTAGAAGCTCTTCTAGATGAAACTTGTTAAATATTAAAACTAAAGAAGAAAGTTTTATGTGGACGTTGGAGTAGCAAATACTCCTTAAAAGCCATGTACAGAGCCTCTTTATTCTAGTTTTCGATACTGCCAAATAAAATTAAGAAAAGTAACAATCAAACAAAAAGCTGCACATTTGTTGATCTATTTTGAGCTTTGCGAAAAACTAAAGGATATCCACTGAAACAGACAACCATGGAAAAAAGAAAAAGCTTTCCACTACGACTAGGAAAAAACATCCAAGAAGCGGTTCGAGATCGAGCCAAGCTTGAGAATCGAACTCAGACAGACCTCATCCGAGAAGCTGTCAAATTATATCTACTTACTCCCTACAACCAAAAAACCGCTAGCTAGTAAATCCGCCAAGATGGTCTAGCTAACGGTTGTTGGTTTTTGTTTATACATTTCTGCTCTCCAGCTAAGAACTGGGGACAGATACTATTATGCTAACTGTAAACGATTCAAATCAAAAAAACAAGCACGCAAATTCTCCCTCAAAAGGCAAAAACCCCAGTACCAAAGGGCAATCGACTAAGAATCCGCGAAATTCTCAAGACTTCCCTTCTTTTCAAATTCTAGATTATTTAGATCGAATTGAAATATTCAAAACAACAGATAAGGAATATCACTGTCTTTGTCCCGTATGCGGAGATGGCGGATTCAAAATTGAGAAAGCTACTGGTAAATACAATGCCTTCAAATGCGGTTGTGACGTAAAAGATATTAGAGAAGCTATTCGACCTTGGAGTGAGGTAAAAAAAGCATCTAGAGCAAACCAAAAAACCGTCAGACCCCAACAGTACCGAGAGTGGATCTATCAAGATCGCCAAGGTAATCCGTTAATTAAAGTTTGTCGCAGCGATGATGGTAAAGGAGGCAAGCCAAAACGCTGGCAGCAAAGCTGGGACGTCAAAGAGTGGGTTAAAGGTTACGGAGCAATCAAACAAAAAGATATTCCAATTTACAAATATCAAGAAATTCAAGAGGCGATCGCGCGCGGCGAAACTATTTTTGTAGTAGAGGGAGAACCTTGTGCCGATATTCTTTGGGAATTGGGCATTCCAGCAACTACTAATATCGGAGGAAGCGGAAAATGGTTAGCCAGTCATACCAAAGATTTAGAGGGAGCAAAGTTAGTAATACTGTCTCCAGATAGAGATAAGCCAGGAGTCAAGCACATGGAAGCAATCGCTTCTGAGATTGCCAATGTGAAATGGCTTTATCCCTTCCCTGATAGTCCCCTTTGGTCACCAAAACTGCCTCCCAATCAAGGATTGGATGTTGTTGATTGGGTTAAAGATGGAGCGACCAAAGAGGATATCTTGGCAGCAATTGAAGAGGAAGCGCGACAGTTTAACCTCGATGAAGATCGAGCGATTGCTGAAAATAATCGAGTAATTGAAGAAGAAACGGTCGATACGCGACCTATAGAAGAAGTTTTAATCGAGCAAATTGATGAAATACTGGCAGAAAATTTAAGTCAAGGAGAATTAGATGCCAAGATAATTGCTTTGGCTGATAGTTATAGTCGGGGAACTAGAGATATCTGGAAACTATATCGTTCTCGCTCGGAGCAATTAGAGCAAACAGAAAATCTGAAAACAACCAAGGAAGAAGTCAGTCGACTGTTAGAAATTCAAAGCGATAAGATCGAACTTAAAGATTATCTGCCGCGACTAATGAGCGATCCACTAGAAAAGTTAGCAACACATTTGGGAGTTAATAACGCTACTTTACTAACAGCACTGCTGACAACTTCCGCTTCTTTACTTCCAATCAATACTAAATTAGAGCTTATTAAAGCCACTTCGTTTTACGCCCGTCCAATTCTTTACAGTGGAATTTGCGCTCCCTCTGGCAGTGGCAAATCCCCAGCATTCAAAGCCGTACTAGACCCTCTATTTGAATTACAAAAAGAAGAGGACAGCCGTTACATTCTGGCAGAACAAGAGTACAAACAAAGCCTAAAAGCATATAAAAAAGCCAAAGACTCTAATTTAGAAGAACCAGAAGCACCACCACCACCAAGAGAATATTTTGTCACCGATTCAACTAGCGAAGCGATCGCCAATATCCAAAACAATCAACCAAATAACGGATTTTTGGGCTACTTCGATGAATTGAAACAACTAATCGGTCAATCCAATTCATATCGAGGAGGTAAAGGAGCCGATATTGAGAAGCTGTTATCTGGTCGAGATGGTTCGGGGTTTAAAGTCAATCGCGCATCGGGAACACGAATTAGCTGTTCTCGCTCTGGTTATTCGATTTTAGGAGGGATTCAACCTGAAGTACTGCGCAAACAGATGGGAGACTTTTCCGATGGCAATGGCTTTTGGGCTAGATTTATTTGGGTAAATCAACCAATGCAGCGCAAACCTTTTCCCGATGATGAGGTCAACATTAATATTTCTCCCTTACTACGGTCGCTGTACGAGTTTCTAGGAAAAATTGACAACACTTTTGTTTTAAGTCCCAAAGCGAAAGAAAAATATAAAGACTGGTATATCTACGTTGAAGATCGTAAGTTTCAAGAAGTAAAACCTGCTTTGCAAGCAGTATGGAGTAAATCCCAAAGATTGGTTGGAGAATTGGCTCTACTCCTTCATTGCTTAACTTATGCCGTCGAAGGACAGCAACCGCCATCAGAAGTCGCGCCTGAAATCTTAGATGCAGCAATAAAACTAGCTAAATTTTATATGGGGCAAATCGAACTGATTCATGCTGACGGCGAACCAGAAAGTAGCAATCAACCCCATACTTATACCAAACTAATCGAGCTTTCTCAGCGCAAAGGTTGGATAACTGCTAGAGACGTTAAAGTAAGCATCAGAAACTATAGAACTAAAACACCAAGTCAAATCCGTTCTTTGTTCAGAGAAATTGAAGCAGTGGGATACGGAATTACCCAAGGTGTTGGCAATAAACTCAAGTGGAATTATCAAACTGTTGACAGTGTTGATAAAAATAGTGACCAAAAAACTCCACCACCCCAAAAAACACCCCAATTGAAGTCAGATCTAGATGTTGACAACAAAATAAATAACTCTAGCAACAATATGTCAACAGAAAATTCCTCAAACCCAAACACTGTAAGGAATAAACCCTGTCAACAGTTCGTCGACAGTTCGTCAACAGAAAATCACCAACTCCAGTCAAATGAAACTGTTGACAGCTTGTCAACAAAATCGTCAACATCGACAACAGTGTCAACAGAAAATTCACCAAGCAGTTTTAATATTGGCGATCGCGTACTGGTTAAGAGCAAGAAAGTTGAAGGTAAAGTCGTTGGTCAAGATGTCAACAGCGGACTTTATGAAATTGCTTACTTAGATTCGGAAACTAGTATTTGGGAAGGTCCAGCTAATTTGCTCTGTGTCGATAAGTAAATTAGCGCGAAACCATACTGGAGAAGCACAATCTGAATATTCAAAATTCTCCAGTAAAAGCAATTTTATTACTTCCAGCAGATTAAGCTTAGTTTGCTATTCAAAGAGAAATTGAAGCAGTCGGATACAGAACGACCCAAGGTGTTGGCAACAAACTCCAGTAAAATTATCAAACTGTTGACAGTGTTGACACTGCTTACCAAGATGTTGACAAAGCGTCAACAGGCGAGAGAAAAACTCTGAAAGACTTGGTTTATCGTTATCTAACAATGAAAATAATCTCAAACTGTTGACAACTGTTGACAAGCAAAAAACTCTTGAAACCATTAACAGAGAAAATTTACAGCCTAAAACTGTTGACATTGTTGACAAAAAAATACGCCACTAAAAAAATACTTCAATATCAAGAAAAAGATGTGACTCAAATACTTTGCACTAGATTTCTTGCTAGTTAAGATACTGGTAACACACTAAACTACTCCAAATACACTTCAGCCATGTCAATCAAACAGATAACGCGCTGGGGATGGTCGTTCTTTTTATGCTGTCTAATATTTCTTAATTTCAATATTCAATCGGCTAAGGCTGAAATTAATTTAAATTTGCCTTCAGTTCAACCAATCAATATAAATACAGACTTTATATCCGATTCAGCAGAATATGGTGAAGATGGTCTAATTTATCTCGTCAACAATGACAAGCTGAATGAAGCGATCGAATCATTCTCTGATGGATTTATATCTGGAGTCGGTCAGGTTAGAGGCTCAATAGCAGGAGCTACAGCAGCTTGTTATATCGTAAATGCTGCCGTTGTGCCAATAGCGCCTCCCGTTGCTGCTTCTGTAGCTGTTTATTGTCCCTATATCGGCGGTGTAGCAGGAAGTTTTAGCGGAACGATCGCTAGTAAAACAGTAAAGAAACATGCCGCTCGTCTTTCTGGAACGATCGCTAGTGTTAATAAAACAGCAGAGAAACACGCCGCTCGTCTTTCTGGAAATTTCTCAAAAGTTTTAAAACTAAATAACGAACATAAGCTAATTCCAGCTTTCTTTTAAGCGATCTGGCATAGTTTTAAGCAACAGTTCTAAAAGGATCTCCGACGGTTTCATTAAACGATCGCACTAGTGACACTAACGAATCCGCATCATCCTCATCAAAGACTCCATCCAGCCCTTCCTGGTGAATGTCGGTAAAGGGAGGTTCATAGAGCAAATCTGGATTCATTACCCCGTTTTGAGTCAAGTAATCGATGATGTTCTCCACAAAGCGGATCTGGTTGCCACTAAAGTTACTGCCTTCCAGGTAGCGAGCAAAGGCTGCCTTTGCAGCTTGACGATCTAACCCAACTATCTGACGGATAAACAGCTTAAGGCTCATATCCCTACCGTAGACCTCTTCAAATCGCTCTCGACTCTCAATTTCCTCTGCCGAGAACAGCATAGTCTCTAGTTCTTCTAAGTCTTTCTCTGTGAGGGGTTCGTTACGCTTGAGCTTGTGAATGGCAATATGGTCTTGATGCTCTCTAATATAGGCTTCTACCTTCTTACGGTACTGGTAGGGGCTAAAGCCAGTCTGCTGGATGGGAACATCTACCTCAGTTACTTCTCCCAGTTCGTCCTTAAAATCCGTGTAGACAATGGTTTGCTCGGTGCGGTCGATGAACTTGACCAAATCTCGAAGTTTGATTCTGATTGATTCTATCTTGGCTGGAGTAACATCAGACCACCAATTCTCATCCTGCACCTGTCGAATCAAAGGAAGCTGCTCTTTAACCATAGGAACAGTCTGCTTCTCCTCTAGGCGGTCTAGTAAATCTCTGACCTTATCTCGCATTCCGATAAAATCACTCGATCCGTTCAGGATAGAAAGCTGGAGTTTGAGGCAAAGTAAATCGAAGCGTTTTGCTAGTTCGTCCTCTTTGGGTAGTCCATTGGGTAAATGAGCCAAGGATTCGGCAATCTGTTCTGTGTCGGTTTCGCTTAAATCATTCCAGCGATCGCGTTGAGAAAATTCCTCGACCTGTTCGAGATGCTTTCTGACCATAAAGTTCTGTTTCTCCATTGTGGAGACGTGCTGGTGCAGATTATCTAGTAAGGACTGCTTGAGTTCTTGGCTGAAAGTATCGTCTGTATCTCGACTGCCAATTACTCGGCTCAATTCCAAACGGGCTTTTACCAGCTTGGTAGAAAGACTGTCGGCTGGTCTGGGGTCTTTCTCTTCTATTTCTTGGTCGAAGTAAGTAAAGTTGCTACAGAGGTCAAAAATATAGAACTTATCCTTATGCTGTCCCACGCCGAAGAGGTCAGGACAGAGACGAGTTCCCCGACCAATCATCTGGTTAAACTTCACTCTGGAGTAGACGGGCTTAAAGAACACCAGATTGACTATCTCAGGGACATCTACCCCCGTATCTAACATATCGACAGATACGGCAATGGTAGGCTCTTTCTGGACTTCTGAGAAGTCATCGAGGAGGCTTTGGGCATAGTTATTATGACTGTCAATTACTTGAGCAAATTTGCCCTTGTAGTGGGGGTAGTTAATATCGAATCTCTGGACGATAAACTCAGCATGGGGATGGTTGCGAGCAAAGATGATAGTTTTGCCCAGGCGATCGCCCCCTTCAGTTTTGATACCTTTTTCCATCAGCAACCGCAGGGCTTGGTCTACCGTGTCCTTATTGAATAGCCAGCGATTGATCGCTGCTGCATTAACTTCGTCGGGAACTTCCCCCGTCTCTTCATCGCGAAAACGCTCTTCGTACTCCTCCTGTTCTTCTGGGCTGAGTTGGTCGAAGCGGATGCCCTGACGCAAGAATCTGAAGGGTACTTCAATTCCTTGGGAGGGGACGAGATAGCCATCGGCGATCGCATCGCCAAGTTCGTAAGCAAAGGTGGGTACTCCTGCCTCTAGGTCGAAGATACGATAGGTATCACGGTGGACTTCAGATCTGGGGGTGGCGGTCAGTCCCACCAGCAAACTATCAAAATACTCAAACAGTGCCTGATACTTCTTGTAAATCCCTCGGTGAGCCTCATCGACGATGACCAAATCGAAGTAACCAGGGCTAAATAACACTTTGCCATCACCGTTACTCTTCCCAATCTGATTGAACATGGTGGGGTAGGTGGATAGCACCACATTGGCACTGCTAATGTTTTTATCCTTAGCAGATCGCTTTTTATCCTCAATTAGATTAACGGGGGTAACAGTGGGTAAATGAGTCTTGAAATTGCGAAAGGCTTGCCGTACCAGAGAATTACGGTCAGCTAGAAACAACACACGCTTGACCCAATTAGCTCGCATCAAGATATCCACCAGAGCGATCGCGGTTCTAGTCTTCCCCGTCCCCGTCGCCATTACCAGCAGGGCTTTTCTCCCGTTTTTAGGGTCGAAGGTTTCACCAATGCGTTTTAAGGCTTCTAACTGGTAAGTTCGTCCTGCGATATCGGGGTTGGGACTGACCAAATCGAGGCTTTTGCGGTTGCTACGACGGAAGATAATGCGCTCTAGTTCGCCCTTTTTGAGAAAGCCCTGAATCTCGCGGGGAGGGTAGGTGCGATCATCCCAGATCCAATGATTATAACCATTGGAGTAGAAAATGACTGGTCGTCGGTCGAACTCCTTCTCTAAACAGTCAGCGTAAAGTTTTGCTTGCTGTTTGCCCTTAGTAGGGCTGGAAGAGGTGCGTTTGGCTTCAATCAGAGCCAGGGGTTTACCATCATCACCCCAGAGTACGTAGTCCACAAAACCCTTACCAGATTTATTAGGCATTCCCGCTACTTCATACTCCGTCCAATCCTTACCGTCGATATTCCAGCCCACCTCTTTAAGCAGGACATCAATCAAGTATTTACGAGTATCAGCTTCTTTATAGTCGTGGGTATCCGCTACCGCCTCATTCTGCTTCTTGAGGGTGGCGATTTCTTGTTTGAGGGATTCCAGTTCGCTCTCTGTTTGCTGCTGCCGTTTCTCGGCAATAGAGCGCATCTGTTCGGTCTGCGAAAGCTTGGTTTCAAGCTGCTGTAGCTCGGCTTGGGATTTATCCTGTTGTGCTTCAGGGTTAGGAATGAGAGAGCGATCGAAAGTTACAGAGGGTAGCTTTTTACCTTGAGGAGAGTAATAACGAGCGAGCCAGTAGAGAAAATGAAATAGCTCTTCTACGATGCGTAGAGAGTCTCTAGTACTAATCTGGGTGGAACTGTGCGCTGCCTGATTGCCTCGTTTGTGGATGGCTCTGACTTTTGAGAACAGCCCAGGCTTGAGGTTATCCTTAAAGGTCTGTTCGTGAATCAATGCCCCCAGATTGTCATCGTAGGGCGGTCTGAGGTAAGCATCATTATCGTAAAGCCAGATTACCGCTTGCTCTAAGGCAAAGCGAGCATAGAAACAACTGGCACGGGGAGCAGAGTACGCCATACTCGAACTATGGGTGGCATGGTTGTAGAGTTCGGGGAAATGCTCTTTTAGAAAGTCAAAGTTTGATGCCATACGCTTGCTTGGGTTCTCTGACCCTAGAGTTCCCCAAATACTTTTAAATCACTTTGTTACTTAGCAGACCTGATGATGTCTTCTAACAGTTTGATTGCCTCAGTAATGGGTACATGACCATTTTCAACCGCAGAAATTAATTGCTGCGCTTTTTCAGGAGTCAATAAATCTAGTTTAATCGGCTCTTTCAACAAAATATAGAATTGATTTTTGTCGCGATCGCTTACGTTAGAAACTCGTTCTTTGGTTTCAACTTCCCTGAGTAAATCTTTTAGCTGTCTGAGCATTTCTGCTCTTTTTCCTTCGTCGTAGGTGCCATCAAATAACATTTTTTTTGCACCTACCAAGGCAGCAGCCCCCAAAGCAGCTCCGCCGACCACCAAGCCAACGGGAGGAGCAACCGTTATTAAACCAAATAACATCGATGTTCCCCCAAAAGCGGCAACAGCTGCACCCGCACCCGCAGCACCGACAGCCCCAATTCCAATATCGGCTAAAATTCCTAATTTATTGTGAGGATTTTTTTCTAAATCTTCTATAGCTTTAAGAATTTGTTCTTTAGTTAATTCTTTTGTGCCAAACATAATAATTAATTTAACAATCTAAGCTGTTATAACTTGATGAAAAATGGTGTTGAATATATCGGCGATAAACTCAAAAAAATCTTTAGCTATTTCAATAACGTCTTCGGCTACTCCGATAACACCATTGTTGACTTGTCTGCCTTGGCTTTTTTTATCCAATCTATGTCCCGCTACACCTAAAATCGTAATTCCTAATAGAGATGTCAAAGTCCCTGCTAATGGAGCTAAAACATGACCAATAAAGGGAATTGAACTTACTAAAGCTTGTACAGCAAAACCAATAGTCAAGCCTATACCTATACCTGCAACTAAATGAGGATGAGCTTTAACAAATTCAATTATTTTAATTAGGATTATTTTGCCCACAGCAAATACTTTTTTGCCGACTTTTTTAGTGTATGACATCAGTTCGTGTAGTTTTGTAGCGATATCTGTGGGTAAACTACTTTCTGATAGCCATACAAATAGTTCGTTACTGGTAAATGAATCTGCTTCTGCTTGCAACAGAGTCATTTCTAACTTACTGTTAGCTAATTTTAATGCTGCCGAGGTCATAGCGATTTGATATTTAGAATGTGTTACTAAACGTAGTGTTATCTCTTTAAAATAATCAAAACTTAGCAATACAGTTGTAATTCAAATCACTCTCATACCTTTTAATCTGGATTCAAATGATGATTTGACGATATCAAGTTAATTTATCTATTGCTTGGGTTCTCTATCCCTAGAGTTCCCCAAATATTGCCAAAATACTACTTTTTCTTGTCAGAATGATTCTCCTGGGGGTGTTTGGGCAACTTTGCTTTTGCTAGGTCTGGTATCTCGCTGGCAGGAACTACTCTAACCTTTCCCCGATCGTCACTAATAGCAATAGATTCGCCCCGCAAACGATGTTTTTCAATGGCTTTATCTACTGCCTCTTGAGTCAGGTCGTTGAGTCGGTCTGATAGTTTTTTGTCTGATGATACGTGCATGATTATGGTTGTTGAATCTGTTGCCAAATATCGGCTCGGTAAATAGTAGCTGCTGGTTGTTCTGGTACTTTCTCCGCTATTAGTTCTCTTCGGGGCTTAGTATTATCATAAACAATCCAATAGTCCGCTAATTCACTGTAGAGTTCCAGAAAGTTCTTTCTACCTCGCTCGTAGCGACGACGGATGACATCTTCAGGGATATTATGCCCACCACTGGCTACTCTGAGGGCGACTCTGGTAACTGCTAGCTCGATACTATTCAACCAGACATAAATCAGATTTACTCGATAAGCTTGGGCTTGGCATCGTCTCAGGAAAGGGGCAAAGGAACGGGCTGCGAGTGTTGTTTCAAAGGCAAAGCTTTGCTTTTGTTGGGCTAGATTCTTCAACCTTTCTAGCATCATTCTACTAGCTTGAATTGCCACTACATCGGGATTATTAGGATTCAATTGGGCTGCAATAATATCGGCATTGATAAATTCAATATCACCCAGATTGGGGAAGATATTTAAGGCAAAAGTCGTCTTACCAGAGCCATTACAGCCTCCTATTACCCATACTTCTTGTGGTTCTGCTGCCATCTCTACAGTTCCCTACGAAAGGCTTTTTGTATTAAGGAATTGAAAAGACTTGAGGATATATTTAGATAGTCCTGTTCTAATTTCAATCTTTCAGTGATTCTTTCTCTGAACTTGAGGTAATTCCTCTGTTTCTCTTTGGGAGGACAGATAAGTTTTAGGCTTTTCAAGCCTTGAGTATTGATATTGTAGTTACCTGCTGTTGTACGAGCTTCTTTTGCCAAACGAGAACGAAAGGTAGGAAATGAAACTATATCTCGAATAAACGCTGAGTAGAAATTAGAATCTTTTTTCAATCTTGCTCTAATCAGATAAGACGCATATACAGCTTCCTTAATTTCTCCTTCAAACAAAGCGCATCTACCTATATAATCAGGATTGCCGTTCGATCTAACAAAAAGTAGATCGTCTTGTTTCAGAAGCAACTTATTAACCTCACTTGATTCTAATTTCGCATACTTAAGTTCGTTCAAAGATACTTTTTCGTTGACAATGTTTGGAATTCTAAGTACTGAAATATCACCTTTTTCTCGAAATTCGCTACATTTAGCATTTGTTCCATATTTGAGTTCATCAACCTGAGAACCAAATTTCAATACGTTCCACCCTTTCTGATTGGCAACAGGATCGCCAAACATATCGAGGAAGGTAGATCGCAAGAGTTCTTCAGTTAGGGCGATCGCTTTTTTCCGCTTCTGTCGGATAACATCAGCTTTATCCAGAATCGCAGCTATGCGCTTTTGTTCGTCAAGGGGGGGTCTATATAAAGGACACTTTAAAATATCATCTTTTCGTAAATTTGTTTGGCTATTACCATTATCAAATCTAAGAAAATATTGATTTCTATTTAGATAATAAAACAAAAATCTAGGATAGAAATTATCCGATCTAATTACGCAAATTCGTTGGTTTAATGAATATTTTTGATCCTGCTCAATAAAATAACATTTTGCCAAAGCTCGTCCATGAGGAACATCACTCATGACCATAGCAATATCATCTTTAAAAAGGGGAAAAAGAGCAGAATCGGTTTTTTTAGAAATAGAGCCTTCTGAAGAAATAAACTTTGAATTTACAACAATAAATTTGCCGTTGTTATTAATTTCTTGTTCGTGTGCTTTGCCGTTAAAGAAGTCACACGAATCGCCGAGTGTTGTTTTCTTCCAATGCTCAAGATAACTCATCCTAACATTCCCTCCAAAGCATCAAGATCGGCTCTAATCTCATCTTCTAGGGATCTGAGCTTACCTAGAATCACTTTTGGCGGGTCATACTCTACTTCCTCATACTCAATCTCTTTGTAGCGGTTGATTGAAAGGTCGTAGCCGTTCTCTTTAATCTCCTTCTTGGGAACAAAAAATGCTTGAGCTTTACGATCTGACTCCTGTTCGGGGTCGCGGTTGTGCCACTTCTCTAGCAGATCGGGAATGTCATTATCTTCAATAGGCTGCCGTTTATCATCGAGGGATAAACCATCGGCTTTCATGTCGTAGAACCAAACGAAATCCGTACCGTCTTTTTCTACTCCTACCTTGGTAAAGATAATTACCGCCGTTGATACTCCTGCATAGGGCTTAAACACCCCCGACGGTATAGATATCACCCCATCTAGTTTGTGTTCTTCAATTAGAGTTTTGCGGATAGTCTTGTGTGCCTTAGAAGAACCAAACAGCACCCCATCGGGAACGATGACCGCAGCCCGTCCGCCAATTTTGAGTAGTCGCAGGAAGAGGGGCAGGAACAGCAGTTCTGTCTTGGTGGTAGAGATTACTTTGGTTAGGTCTTTGGCAATTGTGGACTTCTCCACAGAACCTTTAAACGGTGGGTTAGCCAGAATCATGGTGAAGGCTTCAGAGATACCCGAATAGTCTTCTGACAGGGAATCTCGCGCTTCAATCTTGGGGTCTTCAATCCCGTGTAGCATCAGGTTCATGCTACCGATGCGTAACATCGTGCCGTCAAAGTCAAAGCCGTGAAACATTTCGCTGTTGAAGTGTTCGCGGTTGCCTGGAGCATTGAGAACTAAACTACCATCGCTATCTTTTAAGTACCGCAGATATTCCGCAGCAGCTACCAAAAAGCCCCCCGTACCACAGGCAGGGTCGCAGATGATTTCTCTCGCTCCTGGATTCATCAACTCCACCATCATCTTAATAATGTGGCGGGGAGTTCTAAACTGCCCGTTAGTTCCTGCGGTAGTAAGCTTGGAAAGCATATATTCGTAGAGGTCGCCCTTAGTATCCCGATCTTCCATTGGAATCTGCTCGATCTGCGATACCACGTTAGTCAGCAGGGCAGGGCTGGCAATCAAAAACACCGCATCCTTCATGTGGCGAGTGTATGCCGTTTCTCCCTGCGTACCCCCTAGATTCTTAATAAAGGGAAATGCTCCATCGCGGACAATCCGCAGCATTTCATCCGCATCGCTGAGGTTCTTGAAATGCGACCAGCGCAGGGTTTGCTGTTCTTCTGAAAAGATATTGTCTTTGATTGGCTTGCCCAATCGCCTCGCTTTCTTTTCCTTGAGGAATTCTAAATCGTCCAAACGCTTAATGAACAGGAGATATGAGATCTGTTCGATGACCGAGAGAGGGTTACTGATGCCATTGTTCCAGAAGGTCGTCCACAGTTTATCGACTTTTGACTTAATCTCTCCCGTAATCGTCATACACTAACTCCTTAACTTACTCTTAGCCGACGCTTATTTTAACTGCTAGGGGAGAAAAGCAAAGCAAGATCGAGGTTTATTTTTAGTTTTTGATGTTTTTTCTAAGAAGGTGAAAACTACAATAGCTCTTGAAAATATTGGTTCTCATGACCCTTCCCCCCTCCTACCCTTCGCTCTTTTATGCCATAATAAGCATACTATTAGTATAAGTACTAATGAATGAAGCAAACAAACCCGTCGTTTGGTTGGGAAATTCCCTCGACGAACTGAAAAAGTTTCCCGATGAGGTGCGGGATGAAATGGGGTATGCCTTATACCAAGCGCAAATAGGTAAAAAGCACCCCTCCGCCAAACCTCTCAAGGGGTTTAAAGGGGCGGGAGTATTGGAAATAGTGGAAAATTTTGATGGGGATACCTATAGAACGGTTTACACGGTTAAGTTGGCGGGAGTAGTTTACGTACTCCATGCTTTTCAGAAGAAATCGAAAAAAGGTATTGCCACCCCGACCAAAGACATCGAATTAATTAATAAAAGACTAAAGCTAGCTATTGAAACCCATAAAGCAAACCAAAAATAAGGTGAAAAAATGAGTGAAGATACAAGAGTACAAATTAGTAGCGGTAATGTATTTGCAGATTTAGATTTACCCAATCCTCAAGAGAGATTGGTTAAAGCCGAACTAGCCTCGAAAATTAGTTCTCTGATCGAGCAAAAAAAACTCACCCAAATGGAAGCTGCTGAATTATTGGGCATCGATCAGCCCAAAGTTTCCGCTTTAACCAGAGGTAGACTGAGTGGCTTTTCTACGGCTCGATTGCTACGTTTCTTGAACGCTTTAGGCAATGATGTAGAAATAGTAGTCAAGCCAAAACCCGAAGACCACTCTGAGGCAAAGATAACAGTAGTTGGTAATTAAAAACGTGCGGTGTTCTGGGAGAATAAAGAAACAATCCTAAAATAGACCATTGTGAGCTATCTGCTCTACTCCCAAGCCGAACAATTAAAGCTAAAAGAACCCGTACCAGTAACTTTACATCCCGCAGCCGTTTACCTTAGTTCTTTGAGTGAAGGTTCGCGTCGCACCATGCTGTATTCTCTCAATGCGATCGCGGAACTACTAACGGATGGTGAATGTGACGCTTTTTCTCTCGATTGGTCAAAATTGCGCTACCACCACACCGCAGCCGTTAGAACTGCTTTTAAAGAACGACTCGCACCCACTACCACCAACAAAATGCTCGTAGCACTGCGTCGGGTATTAACAGAAGCCTATCGCCTTGATTTGATGGATGCCAATGACTATCACAAAGCCATCGATCTACCCAACGTCAAAGGGACGGGAAAACTTAGGGGTAGAGCATTAAGCGTTGGCGAAATAGAAAGTTTGATTGCTAGCTGTTACCAACAAGGAGATGCCCTTGGTTTTAGGGATGCGGCGGCGATCGCTATCTTGCGTTGTGGTGGTATTCGCCGACAAGAGATGGTTCGATTAAAGTGCCAGGATTTATGTCTCAAGACGGGAGAATTAACCATACTCAAGGGCAAGGGTAACAAACATCGACTGGTTTATCTGACTCCCGATGCGATCGCCTTGGTTGAAGATTGGTTAGAAGTTAGAGGAAATACCCCTGGTGCATTGATTTGTCCCGTCCATCGAGGCGGAAAGATTACCATCCGCCACTTTGCCAGTAATGGCGATGGTATTTACAAATTGATTAAAGTCAGAGCGCAAAAGGCGGGAATAAGACATTTTTCCCCCCACGACTTTCGACGTACCTTTTGTACCGATCTTCTCGAATCTGGGGAAGATGTATTGACTGTTCAAGAATTAGCAGGACATTGTTCCCCCGCTACTACTGCTAAATATGACAAGCGGGGGGAAAGTAGAAAACGTCGAGCCGTCAGGCATTTAAAGTTTAAATAGCTAGTAAATCAGTATGTACTTGCTGAAGTACTTCAGCAAGTCAGTAATCAAGGCTGCTTAATGCGCGATCTAGTATGGTTCTGACCAATTCGGTTTTAGGTTTGCCCGTATCTACGCTCAACTGAGCCAGTCTTTTATTTAACGATTCGGGTATGTCCACTGTAAATCTGATGCTAGACTCTTTCGATTTGCGATCGCCAAATAATTCTTGTTTCAGGTTCGCTCCGATGCGATCGGATATTTCAGTACTGACTTGAGTATTTGCTTCAGCAAGTACTTGCTGATTTACTTCAGTATTGATGTCATCACCAGCAATAAACTGCTTTTGGGCATCGGATAATTTTTTACGAGCCATAGTTAAAAGCCTCATCGAATAATTGAC
>JAAUYH010054945.1_pt1 | contig 15306 bp, 10 predicted proteins | sample 7278061 | NCBI WGS metagenome assembly JAAUYH01 (sample SAMN14350203, study PRJNA611818) | marine sediment metagenome | isolation source: surface marine sediment (0.6m) | place: French Polynesia: Moorea | collected 2018-08
CGACAGGCGGCGGCGGCCGCCGACCGTCAGCGGATCGGCGCCGCCGAACGCCTCGAAGAACGTCAGCAGTTGCTTGCGCGCGGCCTGGTCGTTCCATTCCCGGTCGCGCCGGACGATCTCGATCAGCTCGTCCACCGCCGCCTCGCGCTTGCCGGCCCCGTAAAGCGCCATGGCGAGGTCGAACCGCGTCTGGTGGTCGTCATGGTTGCCGGCCAGCTTTTCCATCAGCCCCGGAATGTCGCCACCGGCGCCGGCGGTCTGCTCCGCCAGTTCGATGGTCCGCAGCACGCCGATGATCTCGGCGTTCTTGGCGAGGTCGGCGCTCACCTGTTCGATGACCTGCCGGGCCTGGGCGAGTTCGCCAACGCCGATCAGGCAGCGCGCCAGCCCGGCGATGGCGCCGGCATGCTCGGCCTCGACCTGCAGGATCTGGTTGTAGACCGCCGCGGCGCCGTGGAAATCCTCGGACTCCAGCGCCTCCTTGGCCCGGGCCAGCGCGTCCTCCAGCGCGGTGTCGGCGCCGCCGGCCAGTTGCACCAGCTTGTCGACGAAGCTCTTGAGCTGGCTGTCCGGCAGGGCGCCGGCGAACCCGTCGACCGGCCGCCCCTGATGAAAGGCATAGACCGCCGGGATCGACTGGATGCGCATCTGCGCCGCCAGCTGCTGGTTCTCGTCGATGTTGATCTTGACCATGCGGACCTTGCCGCGGGTCGCGCGGATCACCTTCTCCAGCGCCGGCCCCAGGGTCTTGCAGGGGCCGCACCAGGGAGCCCAGAAGTCGACCACGACCGGCGTGTCCATCGACGCGTCGATGACGTCGGCGGCGAAGCCGGCGGTGTCGGTGTTCTTGACGACGTCGCCGGCGTCCGGCCCGGCGGCACTTATGATCGGTTCCATGAACCCTTCCTGCGTTGCATCCACTAAGTATGGATCGCGCGGACCGCGCCGCAAGCGCACGGTCTCGCTATTGTCCGCCCGACCCCGGCGACAGCCCGTCCATATCGATGATTTCGTATGCGTGGCCGCAGGCCTCGATGAACCGGATCAGATCGTCGCGGGCGATCGCGGTGGTGCGGGTGTTCACCAGCGGGTGATAGTTCAGCAGCTCGTGGCGCAGCATGCGTTGATCCAGCACAACCCGCACCGTGGCCTCGGGATCGTTGATCAGCGCGAACGGCGTCACCGAGCCCGGCGTCACCCCGAGATACTGCATCAGCCGCTCCGCCGAGCCGAACGAGAAGCGGCCGGCGCCAAGCTGCGCGCTCAAGGCCTTCAGGTCGACCGGCGTGTCCTCCTCGCACACCACCAGCCAGCACTGCCCCTTCTTGTTGCGCAGGAACAGGCTCTTGCAATGCCCGCCCGGCAGGGCGTCGTGCAGGTGGCGCGACTCCTCCACCGTGAACACCGGGTCGTGGTCATGGGTGGTCACGGCGATGCCCAGCGCCTCCAGGCGCGCCAGGAGCTCTTCGGGTGTCGCGGGCGGCACGGCCCGGTCGGTTTCGGTCTGGCTGTCCGGCATAAGGCCGGTGTTATAGGCGCGCCGGGCCGGTCGGCTCAAGGGCGGCGTCGGGCCGCATCGATGCCACTTCGGTCAGCGGCCCCGGATTGAACCACGCCGCCAGTCGCTTGCGCATGGCGGCGGTGCCGGTCACCTCCAGCCGGTCGCTCGCCACCGCCCGGGAGAGCGGCAGGTCGCCGCGGTAGATGTAGATCATGTCGGCCAGGGTGCAGGCCAGATGCAGGTCGATGCCGAAGCCGGGGTCGCTGATGCACAGCTCGCAGGCGCCGTCCTGGTTGAGGAACCACCAGTTGGTCTTGCCCGGCGGCTGGTCGGTGAAGCCGATCTGCACCACCGCGCGGCGGCCCTCGAAGGCGTTGGCGTCGACGCTGCGCTCCAGCCCCCAGATCAAGAGACCGATATCCATCTCGCCCGCCGCCAGCTCGCGCCGCGACCAGCGCTGTCCCCAGACCCCGAGCGCCTCGATCAGGGGCGCGAACTCCGCACCGGCCGGGGTCAGGTGATAGGTCGATCCGCGCCCGGTGGCGGCCGGGCGACGCTCCACGACGCCCTCGGCCTCGAGCTGTTTCAGCCGGCGCGACAGCAGGGTCGGCGACATCAGCGGCACGCCGCGCTGCAGTTCGGAGAAGCGGGTCGAGCCCAGCACCAGGTCGCGCAGGATCAGTGCCGTCCAGCGCTCGCAGAACAGCTCGGCGGCCTTGGCGATGGGGCAGAATTGTCCGTAGCTCTTCATGGCGATCCCTCCGACGCCGACCATAGCCGGGACCCCCTCGGCCGTGAACTACACTTTGTGTACTAGGCGTGACACCGGCGTGCTCCGATACTGGCCATGACGATGCACACATCGAGAGGGGATCAGCCCATGGCAAACACATTGGAGACCTCGGTCGCGGCGCATTACGGCAAGGGCGGCCTCGCCGAGCGGATCCTGGACGGCGTCGCGGCGGCCGGGCTCGACCCCGACGCCCTGACGGTCGAGGATCTCGCCCCGGTCGACGAGTTCCACACCGCCGGACGCAAGGCGACGCTGACCGCGCTGTCGCTGACGGCGCTGGATGCCGGCATGCACGTGCTGGATGCCGGCTGCGGCATCGGCGGTACCGCGCGCTGCCTCGCGGTCGAGCATGGCTGCCAGGTGACCGGCATCGACCTGACGCCGGAATATGTCGACGTGGCGCGCATGCTGACCGACCGGCTCGGCCTCGCGGACGCCTGCCGGTTCGATGTCGGCAGCGCCACCGACATGCCCTATGCCGAGGCGACCTTCGACGCGGCGGTCAGCTTCCACGTCGCCATGAACATCGAGGACCGGCAGGCCTTCTATGGCGAGATGGCCCGCGTCGTGCGGCCCGGCGGCCCGCTCTGCATCTTCGATGTCATGAAGGGCCCGACCGCCGGCATGGTCTACCCGGTGCCCTGGGCGGAGACCGAAGTGACCAGCTTCCTGAGATCTCCGGACGAGACCTCGGCCCTGCTCGAAGAGTCCGGATTCGCCGTGACCGCCGTCGCAAGCCAGCGTGAGATGGCGTCGGAGTTCTTCCGCGCCGTGTTCGCCAGGGCGGCCGAGGCGGACGGTCCGCCGCCGCTCGGCCTGCATCTGTTGACCGGGTCGAACGGGCCGGAGAAATTCGCCAACTACGTCCAGGCCCTGGACGCGCATCAGATCGACCCGACGATCATCGTCGCCGAACGGCGCTGAACGGCCCATCCGGACCGCGTCGCGGTCGTGCCTGACGACAAGAGGCTGTCGGCGGCGGGCTATAGTCTGTCTCCAATCAGGCATCCCGCCCTGCCAGCCGAGAGGCCCCATGACCGACGCCCCCAAGCCGCCCGCCATCGATCCCGCCACCATCGAGCCGCGCATCGGCTCGTCCTACCCGGCGCCGTTCGACGCGCCCTGCGCCACCCGGGAGCGCCGGCCGCTCGGCGACGCCGTCGGGCTCAGCCAGTTCGGGGTCAACCTGATGACCCTGCCGCCCGGCGCCTGGTCGTCGCAGCGCCACTGGCACGAATGCGAGGACGAGTTCGTCTACGTGATCGAGGGCGAGGTGACGCTGATCACCGATGCCGGCGAGCAGCGGCTCGGGCCCGGCATGGCGGCCGGCTTCCCGGCCGACCGGCGCGACGGCCACCATCTGGTGAACCGCAGCGACCGGCCGGCGCGGCTGCTGGAGGTCGGCACCCGCGCTGCGCGCGAATACGGCGAGTATCCGGACATCGACATGGTGGTCGAATCCCGGAACGGCGTGACCCGGTTCCTGCGCAGATCCGGCGAGCCCTACTGACGGCGCGCGGTCGCGTGTCCCGACCGGGCGGTACGCGACTCATCGGGCTTGCAATGGCGTCGGCATTGCGTATGATCCGCGCCCTTGACGCGGCGCCTCGCGGCGCCTAAATCGGCAAGCGGTCATGCGGGCGTAGCTCAGGGGTAGAGCGCAACCTTGCCAAGGTTGAAGTCGTGGGTTCGAATCCCATCGCCCGCTCCATCCGGCCCGGCGGCACCATGCAAATGGTTGGCCGCCGTTTTCATGTCTGCGGTGACCATTGCCCGCGACCCGCCAAGTGGCGTCCCTTGAAGCAGCGTTGTCGTCACAAGAAACCGGGCTCCTTGTGCGACGGCCTCCTATTCGCAGCTCAGGCCAGCAGATTGGCAACGCCACGCGGCCACGCCCTGTGCCCACGTGACTACTTGCCTCCGGTGATTCCGAAGCTAGCTAAACCTGTTGGAAGTTACGGCCTCGTCGCATAACCTCCTGGCAGCGACACAAAAAGAAGCGCGGATTGCAATGGGTTGGGGAACGCGGACCGGCATCGCACGGAAGCCGGCAGTGGCGATTGTCTGTTCATCGGTCCTGGTATTGGGGCTGTCGGGCTGCGAGGACGAGGCGGCGCAAGACGCCCAGGCGCCAGTGCGTCCGGTCCTCTCCATGGTCATCGCCGATGTCGAACAGTTCCGACGGGACAGCTATCCGGGTCGGGCCAAGGCGGTCCGTGAAGTCAATGTCGGGTTCGAGGTCGCCGGGAAGCTCACCACGCGGCCGGTGGATGTCGGCACCCAGGTTCGCGAGGGCGATATTCTCGCTACGCTCGAGCCGGAACCCTACCTGGCGCAGATCCGGGTCCTGGAAGGCGAACGCGCGGCCCTGGAGGCGGCCCTGTCGAACGCCCGCACCGAGCTCTGGCGGCGCGAGGAGCTGCTCAAGAACGACTTCATCTCCCAGGCCAATGTCGACGATCAGATCATGATGGTGCAGGCCGCCGAGGCGCGGATCGACGGCGTCGACGGCGCGCTGGACGCGGCCCGACTGAACCTCGACTACACCACCCTGGTGGCACCGTTCGACGGCACGATCTCGGAAGTCTTCGTGGAGAACTTCCAGAACGTGCTGGCGAAGCAGCCGGTGGTCCGGTTGCTCGACACCTCACGCATCGAGATGGAGGTCAGCGTTCCGGAGAGCCTGATCGGGCTGGCGGACTACGTGGACGAGATCAGCGTCACCTACACGAGCCTGCCCGGCGTGGAAATCGACGCGAAGATCGCGAGAATCGGCAATGAGGCCTCGCTGACCACGCGCACCTACCCCGTGACCATCGTCATGGATCAGCCCGATGGGACAAAGATCCAGCCCGGAATGGCGGGCCGGGCGACGGCGTCGATCATGCTGCCGGACGACTGGACGCGGTCCGGGATCGAGATCCCGGCGGGCGCGGTCTTCTCGCCCAACGGCGCGACCACCGATGAGACCTATGTCTGGATCATCGACGAGGCCACCCGGACGGTGTCGAGCAAATCCGTCGAGCTGATCTCGATCGGCGATCGCGGTCTCCTGGTGAACGGATTGGAGGCCGGGGACCGCATCGTGGTCGCCGGTGCCAACGTCCTCACGGAGGGCCAGCAGGTCCGCCTGCAAGGTGAGTGAGGCTCGGTAGACCCAATGTCGCTTCCACAAGTATCGATCCAGTACCGGGCCGTCACCTATTTCACGATCCTGCTGCTCCTCATCGTCGGCACCCTCAGCTTCTTCCGGCTCGGCCAGCTCGAGGATCCGGATTTCACCGTCAAGACCGCGCTGGTGATCACCCAGTATCCGGGCGCCAGCCCGGAAGAGGTCGAACTGGAGGTGACCGACCGGATCGAGACCGCGCTTCAGGAGATGCCGGAGCTGCGCTTCCTGACCTCCTACTCCCATGCCGGGCTGTCGATCATCAAGGTCGAGATCAAGCAGGAATACTGGGCCGATCGACTGCCCCAGGTGTGGGACCAGATGCGCAGCAAGGTGCGCGACATTCGCGGTTCGCTGCCGCCCGGTGCGCTGACCCCGAACGTCATCGACGACTTCAGCTTCGTGTACGGCTTCGTGCTGGCGGTCACCGGAGACGGCTTCAGCTACGCCGAGCTCGAGGAATACGTCAAGGCGATCAGGAAGGAGCTCAGTCTGGTCGACGGCGTGGCGCGGGTGGAGACCTGGGGTCTGCAGCCCAAGGTCATCTATCTCGACGGCACCGAGGAACGGCTGGTCGAGCTTGGCGTGACCGTCGAGGACTTCATCCTGACCCTCCAAGCCCAGAACATGGTGGTCGATGCCGGCGGCCTGGAGATCGGTGACCGGCGGCTGCGGATCTCGCCCACAGGACAGTTCGAGCGGCCCGAGGACATCGGCGAATTGCGGGTCAGGCCCAGCCTGGTCGACAAGCTGGTCGATTACCCCCAGGACCTGCGGGACAGTGCCGTCAGGCCGGTATCGCGCGATTCCGACTTCATAGCGCTGAGAGACGTCGTAACAGTCCGGCAGGGCTATCTCGAGCCGGCCCTCAACTTGATGCGGTTCGATGGACAGCCGGCAATCGGACTCTCGATCGCCAATGTCACCGGCGGGAACATCGTCGATACCGGTCGCAATCTTGATGCGGCGCTGGAGGAGATCGTCGCCGAGCTGCCGTTCGGGATCGAGCTTCACAGGGTTGCCTGGCAGAGCGATCTGGTCACGACGGCCATCAACGCCTTCATGATCAACCTGGCGGAGGCCATTCTGATCGTCCTGGCGGTGCTGGCGATCTTCATGGGTTGGCGGATGGGCGTCATCATCGGCGGGGCGCTGATCCTGACGATCCTCGGGACCTTCATCGTCATGGCCGCCATGAAGATCGACCTGCACCGGGTGTCCCTCGGCGCGCTGGTGATCGCGCTCGGAATGATGGTGGACAACGCCATCGTCGTCGCCGACGGGATGGTGGTGCGCCTGAAGCAGGGCATGAGCCGCACCCAGGCGGCGATCGAGGCGGCGGCGAAACCGGGCTGGGCCCTGCTCGGCGCGACGGTGATCGCGATCATGGCGTTCTACCCGATCTATGCGGCGAAGGCGGATGCCGGTGAATATGCCGGCTCGCTGTTCGTCGTCGTCGGGATCTCCCTGGTGCTGAGCTGGCTGATCGCGATGACGATCACGCCGGTCATGTGCGTCGACATGGTTCCCGAACCGAAGCAGCAGGAGGGCGGACCGCAGGATGAGTACGATGGCCGATTCTACCGGCTTTTCCGCGGCGTGCTACAGGGGTGCATTCGCTTTCGCTGGCTGACGACGTCCGTCATGCTGGTGCTGCTCGGGGGGTCGATCTACGGGTTCCAGTTCGTCGACCGGCTGTTCTTCACCGACGCCACGCGGCTTCAGTTCATGGTCGATGTCTGGGCGCCCGAGGGGACCCGGATCCAGCAGACATCCGAACTCGCCAGGCGCATCGAGGGGCATCTGGCGGAAGACGAGCGGGTCGACGGCGTCGCGACCTTCATCGGTGCGGGCGGGCCGCGCTTCTACCTCCCGCTCGATCCGGAATTCCCTTATGCCAGCTATGCACAGCTGGTCGTCAATACCACCAGCCTGGACGCCACCGACGACCTCATTGCGGATCTTGGACCCTGGGTGGAGGAAGCCGTGCCAGAGGCCCTGGTCCGACTGCGCAAGTTCACCGCCGGGCCGGGCAATACCTGGCCGTTCGAGGCCCGTTTCAGCGGGCCCGCCAATGCCGATCCCAATGTGCTCCGGTCGCTGGCCGAACAGGGCATGGAGATCCTGCGCAATACGCCGCATGCGCGGGATGTGCGCATCGACATGCGGGAGCGGACGCCGAAGATCGTGGCCGACTACGACCAGACCACCGGTGTCTGGACGGCGACGTCGCGCGGCGACATTGCGCTGGCGACGCGGACCTCGTTCGACGGAGTCCCCGTCGGCTTGTACCGCGAACGTGACGATCTCTACCCCATAATCCTCAGGCGTGAGGAGGAAGGCCGCCAGCGCGCCGCTGGCGATTTCGAGCTGATCCAGGTGCGCCCGGCGCTCTCGGTGAAGGACCTGCCGCTGTCGGCGGTGACGGAGGAGATCCGGGTCGAGCTGGAAGACCCGACCATTGTCCGCTGGAACCGTCGGCGGGCGGTAACCGTGCAGGCGAGCCCGGACGGCGTCACCCTACCGAGCCTGCTGGCGGAGGTCCGGGCCGACTTCGAGGCGATCCCGCTTCCGCCCGGCTATCGGCTGGAATGGCGGGGTGAGGCGTTCAGCACCCAGGATTCCCAGGAATCGCTCCAGCCCGGCGCCGGGCCGGCGGCGGTAATCATGGTGTTCCTGGTCGTCGCGCTGTTCAACGGCTTCCGGCCCGCGCTGGTAATTCTCTCCGTCGTACCGTTCGCGCTGATCGGCATCACCATAGGATTGCTCGGTTACGGGCAGCCCTTCTCGTTCATGGCGCTGCTCGGTGCGATGAGCCTGATCGGTTTGATGATCAAGAACTCGATCGTCCTCCTGGACGAGATCAACGTGAACCTCGACGCCGGGATGGACCAGTACCGGTCCGTCGTCGCGGCGGCGGTCTCCAGGCTCAGGCCCGTGGCGCTCGGCGCCGCCACCACCATCCTCGGCGTCCTGCCGCTGATGCAGGACATCTTCTGGGTCGCCATGGCTACCGCCATCGCCGCCGGCCTGACCTTCGGGACGCTCGTCACGATGATCATGGTTCCGGTCATCTATTCCATCTTCTTCCGGGTCAAGGTGCCGCAAACCGCCTGAAGCCTGGCCCGGGACACCCGAACCGCGTCCATCGACGACGCACCACCCCATGCGGGTGGGACAAAGCCTGATTGGCGTCGCCGCGCCGCCGTGGCACGGTTTGCCTGTCAGCAACCGCCTTGACCGGGGGTCGGGCGCCGCTTGGCGGCGTGCTCAGCATTTGGGAAGGCGAGCAAATCAACTCGATATTGGTGTTGATCGGCCAGAAGCGGCATGCGCCAGCACACACGTCGCTTGAGGTAGGCGCGGCCACGAGGCAACCAGTGCGGCAGTCGGACGGCATTGCCGGCGTTTCGCTGCGCCCATCCGATCGCCGGCGTTCGATTATCAACACACTTCGCGGGTCCGAACCAAGAACAGCCGGGTGAAATTCAACTGTTGACCCGGCGATGGATCCCGTTACTAACAGGTAACTTACTTGACCCACATGGGCGCGTTTCAACAACTGGTTTGTTGAAACCACTCTTGGCCTCGTGCCGATCGGTAAAACCGCCGACTCCGGATTGACCCTCGGCTTATTGCCACACCATCTCGACGACACCACGCGTCGATCGTGCATGACCTGAGGCCCCTGCTATGGCTCAACAGAATTCGCAGACGGATGCAAGCGTGCGTGTCCGGGGTCCTTCGGATGGAGCAGTCAGCGTCCGGCCGTCTGGCGATTGGACCTTGTCGACGCTCGGCGGGGGCACCGTGGATCCCGAGCACCGACTCCTACGTGCTGGTCGTGCTGCCGCCGGGGCACCGACTTCAGGTGTTCGAGGCGGTCGAAGGCGGCCAATGGTATTGGAGCGGCGGCGTCGGCTACAGTTTCCATGATCTGGTGCAACCGAAATCCTCGGCCGAATAGGCAGGTCATGACCAAATCGTCGCGCCTTTCCCGCTGTGCAGTGGATCGCGGATTGCAGGCCGTGGCCTGAGACCGGCTGCGGGTAGCGCGAATAGGGACGATAACAGGGGAACCGGATATGGAAGTCGACGTCTACGCACTGTTCAAGGCGACGCCTCCGCTCGTCGTCTTCGTCGTGATCGGCCTCGGCTACCTTCTCGGCAAGCAGAACATCGCCGGGTTCGAGCTCGGGCCGACCGGCGGCGTCCTGCTGGTCGGCCTGGTGTTCGGGCATTACGGCTTCGAGGGCATCCCGCTGGTCGGCACCATCGGCTTCACGATCTTCATCTACGCCGTCGGCCTCCAGGCGGGACCGCGCTTCTTCAACGTGCTGCGCGAGGACGGGGTGAACTACATCCTGCTCGCCCTGACGGTCGCGGTGTCCTCGGTGTTGATGCTCATGGTGCTGGCGGGTGTCTTCGACCTGGGCAACAGCCTCGGCGCCGGCATTCTCGCCGGTGCGCTGACCAGCACGCCGACCCTGGTCGGCGCCCAGAATGCGGTCGATGCGGGCATCGCCAATCTGGCCGACGGGACAAGCCCGAGCCAGGCGCTCCAGAGCATCTCCGTCGGCTATGCCATCACCTATGTGTTCGGCACCGTCGGCCTCATCGTCATCGTCAAATTCGTGCCCCGGCTCCTGCGGCTGGATCTGGCGGCGGAAGCCAAGGCCTACGCCAAGGAGAAGGGCTATCAGGAGAGCGACGAGCAGCCGGCCAGCGCCCTGCCGATCGTGCGCGGATATCAGATCGAGGAGGGAGCCGAGTTCCTCGGCAAGACCCGGGCCGAATTGGAGGCCCGACGGGACCGGATGATGGCGCTCGTGCGCTTCAAGCGCGGCGGCGAGGTCATCACTCTCGGGCGCGACGACGAGCTGAAGATCGGCGATACGGCCGCCATCATGGCACCGCCCGACGTCCACACCTACCTGCGCGAACAGCCCGGGCTGAAGATGGGCATTCTCGATCCGGAATTGCTCGAGAGCCGCATCACCTCCGCCGATGTCGTGATCACCAGAACGTCGGCGGCCGGCCATTCGATCAGTGAATTGCGCGTGCCGGAGGAGCATGGGTGCTTCATCACCCATGTCCGGAGGGCGCAGATCCAGCTGCCCGTGGACAGCGGCACCGTCCTGCAGAAGGGCGACGTGGTCACCCTGGTCGGGAACAGCGATCAGCTGAACAGCCTGGCCGAAGCGCTGGGCGAGATCGAGCGCGACGTGGTGGAAACCGATCTGGTGACCTTTGCGCTCGGAATCGCGGCCGGCCTGATGATCGGCAAGATCTCGCTCAAGTTCGGGGCCATTGCGGTCGGCATCGGCAGCGCCGGCGGTCTCCTGCTCACGGGCATTCTCTTGGGCTTCCTGCGCTCGCTGTCTCCGACATTCGGCCGGGTGCCGCCGGCCGCCCGCTTCGTCATCATGGAGCTGGGCCTCATGTTCTTCATGGTGAATGTGGGCCTGTCGGCCGGCGGCGGTGTCGTCGAAGCGCTGATCTCGGTGGGGCCGGTGGTCATTCTCTGCGGCATCATCGTGCTGATGACGCCGGTGATCATCGGCTATCTGTTCGGCATCTATGTGCTCAAGCTGAACCCGGCGGTCCTGCTCGGGGCGCTGACCGGCGCCATGACCAGCACCCCGGCGCTCACTGCCGTGCAGGAGGCGTCCAAGAGTTCGATGCCGGCGCTCGGCTACGCCGGCACCTACGCCTTCGCCAACGTCCTGCTGACGGTGGCGGGCACGATCATCATGACGCTCTGAGCCGGCCGCCCCGGCCGCCTCAGCCGCTCACGACCGGTAGAGGCTGACCAGGCGCGCCACCAGCACGGCGATGTAGAGCACGCCGGCGACGGCCTCGGACACGGCCCAGATGCGCGCCACCGGCAGATCCGGCGAGATGTCGCCGTAGCCGAGCGTCGTCAGGGTCGCGAAGCTGAAATAGACGAAATCCGTCCAGCCCTGCTCCACGGTCGGGGTCAGGGCCGCGAAGGACTCCGGGTTGATGGCATCCATCACCATGAAACTCAGCGCCCAGGTCACGCCAAGCAGGAGGTAGTTGGCGATCCCGGCGCACAGCACTTCAGAGTTCACCGCGGGTGCCGTTACGATCCGGTGCAGCACCAGGCCGATCGTCACCGTGTTGAGCGACACGAAGCACAGCAGTCCCGCGATGCGGCCCGGCGATGCCGGACTATCGGAGTTGGACCACATCAGCACCATGGCCAGGATTGCCACTATGACGGCGAATATCCGGATTCGTGGCCTGTCACTTGAGACATGGACCGAGGTCAGCAGAACCAGCGTATAGAGGATCTCGACGACGAACCTGCTGGGGCGCGCTCCCTCGAAGAAGGGCGACACCAGAATCAGAAGGATCAGCGATGCCAGCAGGAACGGGCTCCGGAACCGATGGACCGTCATCGCTACGCTCGCCTCCTGGGTATGCAGCACGTGCCGAGCATTCTATGGATTCCGGCCTGGGGCAAGCATGCAGCCTTCATGGCCGGGTCATGACCGACAGCCGGTCGGCGGGGAACCGCATCCTCCAATGCGCTGGCAGCCGGATCGGAATCATGGCGTCGGTTGCGGTCTGGCCGACCGGTTGAGCGGCGGCAAGGCGTCACCGGACCGCCGTCGGGCGGCGAGGCGCTCGCGGCGTGACGACCGCAGTGCCGAGATGCTCCTGGACCACTGCGCATCGTCCGTCGGCGCGGCGTCCGGTCCAAAGATCGATGCGCCGAGGCCCGCGAGGCAGTCCGCAAGTCGGGCGCGATCCGCCTCGGACGCGGCCGGGAGCCGCGAAGACCAGAGGTCGACCGCGCCGATGGCGTCTCCGAGACGGCGTGCCTTCAGCGCCCGGATCGCCCGGCGGAAGGCGAAGGCCTCCGACGCATGGTGGGCCGCCCGTCGACGCGCGGCCCGCGCCGCGATCCTCGGCCAGAGCCGACGCATGACCAGTGCCACCAGCAGCAGCGCGATCGCCCCGGCAACGACCGCTGTCGCCATGGCGCGCAGGTCGATGGTCGGCGACGCGTCTCCGACAGGACCCCGCGACAGGATCTCGAACCCGTCGAGCTCCACGGTCTCGACTTCTCCGGTCACCAGGTTGAACCAGTGCAGCCGGATCGGCGGCACGGCGAAGCGGCCGCCGGCCTCCGCCACATAGGTGACGCGCTCCGTCCGCTCCCCGGACAGCACGCCGCGCTCCTCGGTCTCGGTCACCAAAGGCTCGTCCGGATAGGCCCTCAGACCGTCGGCCTCCAGCGCGGCCGACAATGGAGGCAGGAACATCGGCGAGGTCCCGGTAATCCGTGCGGTGATCACGCGCACGACGGCATCCCCGGGCTCCAGCGAGTCCGGGTTGCCTTCGATGGTCTGTTCCAGAACCAGGTCCCCTGCGGCAATGAAGGGGTCCAGGCCTTCGGCGCCCTCCGGCAGCAGGCCGCGGAATTCGACCGCCTCGGTCGGCATGTCGATGGTCACCGGCTCCCGTGTGTCGGCCTCGGCATAGGTCACGGTGACCGGCCTTGAAGGAATGCGGAACTGGCCGGGCACCATCGGATAGATCCGGTAGTGCCGGGTGACGCCCGACCAGGTCTCGCCACCGATGCGCTCGCTGGTCGGGCCGGAGCCCCGCGGCGGCAGGCGCACGATGGCGTTGGCGACCTCGAAGCTCGGGAAGACGGGCGGCTCAGGAAACCAGGTCGGCGTCAGCACCGTCACTCGCAGCCCGATGGGCTGCCCGGGGATGGCGGAATCGGCCTCCAGCTCCATGCGCAGGATCGGGCGGTCCGCCACCTGAGCCCAGAGCGTCGCAGGCGCCAGCGTGCAGAGTAGCAGGATCAGCACGAGCCTCATGGCGCGGACTGCGCCTCCTCCAGCGCGAAGCGGATTCGCAGGAAGTCCGCGGCCCGCGTGTCGACCGTGCGCATCCATTGCTCGGCGGTCTGCATCCCCGGCTCGTCCTCTCCGGTGATCGTGGTCTCGGCGCCGCGACCCGCCTCGTTGTCGAAGACGACGTCATCGGCGCCGATGCCGCTCTCCTCGCCCGTGTCCGACTGCTCGCGGACGCGCTCGACATAGGCGAGTATGGCGCGCGCGATCTCCAGGTTCCGCGCCGCGGTCGGATGATCCGGGTCGCGCTCGAGCGCTGTCTCGAATGCGGCAATGCCGTCGCGATAGGCCCGGTTCCTCACATGCGCCATGCCCTCGGCGAACGCGGCGTCGGCGGTGGGCAGGCGGGACAGGACCTCGGCAGCGTCGGCGTATCTCCCGGCTCGAAAGAGCGCGTGGCCTTGCCACAGGGGATCCTCGAACAGCTCTGCCGCCTCCGCATATCGCTTCTCGTCATACGCCATCCGCCCCTGCTGGTCCGGCGTGAAGAACCAGTCCGCGATGCCGTCCGCCCGGGCCGGTTCCGGGAGCCCGATCGCCAGCGCCACGGCCAGCGGTAGGCTCCAGCGCATCGTCCAGCCCCGGCGGAACCAGAGCAGGCTCAGCAGCAGCGCCGGCACCGCCAGCATCCAGCCGCGATCCAGCCATTTCTGGCGCTCGTCGCGGGCCAGGGCTTCGCGATAGGCCGAGGCGACCCGGCGCTCGATGTCGGCGACATCGGACGCATCGGGCGACAGCCGAACCACCGCCGCACCGGGAACGCGCTGCAGATCGCCGATATCGGCGTCGGGCCGGTTCGCGACCAGGAACAGGACGCGCTCGCCGCCGTCGCCGGCATGCCGCTCGAACGCCGGCAGGTCGGCGCGGTCCAGATCGTCGAGGACGAACAGGATGGCACCCGGAACCTCCTCGGCCGCCAGCGCCCCCCGCGCCAGATCGAGGGCCGCCGTCGCGTTCTGCCCGCCGCGGGGCATGATTTCGGGCGTCAGCCCTTCCAGGAACGGCCTGAGCACCGCCGGATCGTCGGTCAGGGGCACCACGCGATGGGCGCTGCCGGCATAGGCGACCAGCGCCGTCCGCCCGCCCGCCCTGGCCGCCACCAGGTCGAGGATCTTGTGCCGGGCGCGCTCCAGCCGGCTCGGCGCGACATCGGTCGACAGCATCGACTCCGACACCTCGAGCGCGATGGCGAGCGGGGCGGTCTGGGCGAGCAGCGGGTTCGGCACCCGGCTCCAGGCTGGTCCGGCGGCGGCGAGCGCCGTCAGCACGATGATCGCCGTGACACCGTCGATCGGCAGCAGCCGCGCCGCGCTCCCCTCACCGACCGTAAGGGCGTCGGCGAGATGCGGCGCGATGCCGGCCGGCGGGTCGCGACGCCCGGTCGCGCGCGACCGGATGCGCCACCACAGGACCAGCGCCACCGGCAGCAAAGCAAGCCAGGCCGGCCGCAGGAAATGGAACGCCTCGAAGGCGACAAGCAGCTCGCTCATGCCGCCGCTCCCCGCATCGAACGCAGGTGCAGCAAGGCGATCGCCGCCAGCGCCAGGATCGCCGCGGCGCCGAGCGGCCAATGCCCGAGGGTCTCGCGCGGCCGGTAGCTGAGCGTCTCGACCTCGCGCGGCACCAGCGCGTCGATCCGGTCATAGACCTCCGCCAGCCCGGATTCGTCGTCGGCGAAGAAGAAGCGGCCGCCGGCGCGGCCGGCAATGTCCCTGAGCGCGGCCAGGTCGACCTGCTCATCGCCGCTGCCCTCCGGGTCGCCGACTCCGATCGTGTAGATGTCGACACCGTTCTGGGCCGCGATCGCGGCGGCGTTGACCGGGCTCATCCGGCTGCCGGTGTCCGCCCCGTCGCTCAGCAGGATCAGGAGTTTCTGGTCGACGGCACTGGCCTCGAAGGTCCGGATGGCAAGGCCGATGGCGTCGCCGATCACCGTGTGCGGCCG
>JAAUYH010001200.1_pt1 | contig 15303 bp, 10 predicted proteins | sample 7278061 | NCBI WGS metagenome assembly JAAUYH01 (sample SAMN14350203, study PRJNA611818) | marine sediment metagenome | isolation source: surface marine sediment (0.6m) | place: French Polynesia: Moorea | collected 2018-08
GTAAAAATCTTCCATGGCTGTGCATTCCTGATGGATACTGTGTGGGCCTGATCTATTTCCGGTTGGACTGATCGACATATGTGACCTAGGTAGGTGATACTTTTCGAAAACAATTTGCATTTCTCGAAATTCAATTAAACTCCAGCGTCACTTAAGGTGTGTGAAATTTTATCCACTCTGGAAATGTGATTTTCAACTGTATCGGAAAAAAATAACAATGTAATCAATGCAAGTCAAGCAGTTTTTCCACTTGTTGTTCGATAGGATTACATCTAAAGCTCTTTGGAATGTAGCAGGGGCATTTACGAGCCCGAAAGGCACTTTTCGCCACTCATAGAGAAGATCATGTGTCACAACCGCTTTTTTGTAGTCATGAAGATCAAAGGCATTCTTCAAGAAACCTTTGTTCGCATCCGGAGTGGGAAAGTACTTCGCGTCACCCAAACTGTCGATGCATTCATCCATTTTTGGAATTGGATAGGAATCTCATAGAGTAAGCGCATTCAATTTTCGGAAGTCAATCCAGAATCGTAACTCGCCTGACCCCGGCTTGGTAGCTATGGCAACAGGAGACGCCCATTGCGATTGGACTGGAAACTCGCACCTTCCTTCAGGAGTTTTGCTACAGTCGCATCTTCAAACTCTCTGCCGCATTGCCCTTGAAGACATGGTAGTGAGCGGACTGTTGTTGCACTAGGTAGGAACTTGATTCGATGTTTTGTCACCGAAATTTCACGTAGCTTACCAATCCACTTCCTTGCGTGCCGCTTGAGCTTCTGCGGGATTTGTGCATGGTGTTCCTTAGGAATTTCTTCGAGTAATATGTCGTCGTCTAATTTCGTCCATTGGATTCGTCAGATTTGTCCAATGGAATGGATTTTGCTCCCTCGGCCTGAAGATATTACCAGTACTTCTTCGATAGATATAGCGGACGGCTGTATGAGCGCTTGTTCAGGAAGAACTTGTGCCATAACAATTTTTCTAGGAAGTCTATTCGGTTTCTCCGAAAAGTTGGCAATGAGTAATCTAAAGTGAACCCCGGGTTGGATTGTGTCCACATCATAAGTAGCGCCTATTTTCCTTCTCGCCAATAAGCATTGCTCGGGTTCTTCAATTACTGTACTTTCAGCGTTGGAGACTACCGACAAAATTTTTGTTCCTCTAAAGATAGATGCTTTCTTCAGTACTCGAACCTAGCAATCTTTTCGTCGATATCCTCGACTTGAATCTGAACCGCCAATTGTTACGGTGCCGTTTTATTGGTAAAATCTCTCTCGTTCCGGACGATGGGTCGCCGTTGACTATTCGGAAATCTAAAGAATTGTTATTTGTAATTCGTAATTTCGAAGTGCGCATCTTGAAATTTGGTTTCAAGGAGTATGTGAAATAGTAATGTTTGCACACCACAAATTAGGCGAGTGTAACATAATATTTTAGCCTGATCATCTGCTGTAATTAAACTTTTATGCTCCGAGTTGGAACACGTGGGAATACGCCAGCCAGGATTTCCGAAGGATTTAGATTTGATACGACCCGCTGCTGAAAATGCTTATACCTGCGCCGCTTCTTGGTGTTAATCCGCCAAGATGTTTCCTGGAGTGGGAGTGCCTACGGTTATCTCGGGAAAATAGCCTTTCGAGGTCCTCGCTCTAAGTTGCTCTTCTTCATCAGTGCTGGAATCTACATTTTGTACGAATTAGTTTTCCACGTTTCTTCTTCAAATCTTTAAAATCAGCCTGTTTCGGGTGTTACTCGGTCTCTATTAGTGTGAATGCACTATTGACATCTTGCAAATACGATGCCTTAGTACTACTTTTCGTTTCCAATATTTCTGTTCGAGGTTAGTTTTTCGTGTTCTTTCACATATTTCCGGAAACTTATACTACAACCAAAAGGCAAGGTAGAACAATTACCACAGCGAGGACAGTGAGGCAGTATACCGATATGCTGCATTTGGGTGTTTCTTAAGAGAGGTACCTTCTATAAGCTACGGTATGTTCGTATTAATAGATGCGCTGATGGTGGTTGCACGTGTTATTCAGTAGACCACCGGGTTTGGCACAAAACTGAGGAGAGAAGTATCAAGCAGGTCTTTTTGCTGTACACTCTAAACGGAATTAAACTCCATGCCGCTACTGCTAAGTACCTACGTATTCATCTTTAGTAAGGTTGATTGCCTTATAAGCCATCAAAATGGAAGCTGAATTGATTTTCGTTCGTTAGATGATCTTACATGATAGGACAGTGCACTATAGATTGAGAGAAACCTGTATGTCTGACTATCGTGAAAAAATTCACCATAAACGACGCGTTTGGAGTGCCTTTCTCAAAAGCATTGCTTCACACTTTTGACCGTTATTAGGTATTCGTATATCGGGAGTTAATTATGTTTTCTACCACATAATTGAAGCGCCAGTTTTGGGTGCTATCTAAAAAGCGCGCGTGTCTATGACTTCACTTGGGCAACATTTACTCCTCACAATCTTACTTCTCTGATTGTGTCAGTAATCGAAATCAGAACCCTTATGAAGAACTGAATAGCTTTTCTTCTTGCTTATTCTAACTAAAACGAGTGACTTGCTAGTATAGTTCTATCAAAAGTATAGGTATCTGGATAACTAATAACAGTACAGCAGGTGAAAAATACCAGTCAGCAGCCTGTTGAAAATATAGTTCCAAATTATTGGAAAATTGATACTGTAAGGAGTTAAGAAATGCAATGTAGCAGTAGTATGATTTGTTTAACTGTAGACAACGCATCGATTTGATTCAAATTGAGAGCTTGCACAAGTCATTACATAAGTATAGCTATCATTTCAGCAAATAAGTAGCGTGTGAAAATTTTCTATGTACCAAACCCAACTTTTCTATCATAGATGAATGTTAGCGTGTGATTGTGAATGATAATTTGATTGTCATTACTGCTAAAGAATTAAAATCGTACAAATGATTAGTCCTTTTTCTTCATGAGAAATTTACTCCATTGAGAAATGACGTAATGTTCATAATGTAACCTTACTACCATCAGCGTTTGATTCACGCGTCCATCTGATTCAGGCCGAGCACATTATTGATTCTTCGTAAGGTAAACATTGATTCTTGATTGAGTATGAAGTATCACAATTAGAAATTGGTCTAACATCCATTTCCTTAGCTTCTAGATTTCTTATTTCATTCGATAGAAAACGATTTTGGAATTGCAATTTTACTGTGTTTCTTCACTTCTTCGTCGAATCGACGCGCAGGTTGAATCCTTGGATTCAATCATATCGTTTCATGGAACCTTCTCGTAAAAATTTTAAGAGATTGGAAGAAGTTTTCTATCTGACACTTTTCAGTAATCGCACACACACATTTTGGATTTCTATTGAACAGACGGTTTTCCATATTTTACGCAACAGTCAGAGCTACTTAGGATTGAAATTTCATGTCAACGTTGCGTATAACGCACCAGTAAAAGTCAAAAATGGTTCTACTTTTTCGCAGAAGACGTTTTGCACCTCACTGAGGTCTCAAATCTTCTTTGTGCCCAGGAATCCCTAGATAACAGCTTAAAATTTTAATCAAAAAGCAAATTTTACAGTTCAAATCGATTGGCGAGTTCGCTTATGCACCCATAGCAATGATGTTTCGTCCGCGTAGTAAGAGTTAGGTGCCCTATGTTTCGGAAAAATCCGAGTAGTTTGGCCCAGTGCCTTGTGTGTGCCAAGAAATTAGTAGATTCTTACATCGCTCGAAAGTTCTAAATAATCTATGCACGCCTGTACAAACTTCACTAGAAAGCAATATTATGCCTTTACGCTACAGCGGTCTGAAGCTGCAACTTTTTAAAATCTAGAATTAGTTTTGATTGCTCTCTTATTCGGACTATTAAATTAACCAAATTACCACAAAGCGCCCTCCATTGCAAGAATTACATTGCTGCTGTATTAGTGCGAAGATGCACTGCTGCGTTCAAGCTATTTCACAACAACTGACATTCAGCAGACACGCTCTTTCATTTCATCAGCCGTTTTACTGTCAGATTCTGTTTGCACAATAGAGTCCTGCAGCGTAAGGCGGAATTTATTGGGCTTCTGTCTCGCTAAAATAAGAACAGAATGAGTTATCAATACAAGAACTCTAGTTGTGTCAAGAAATCCACGTCCTTTTGTAATACCAGTGGAACCAACAGTATTTCTATTCACTTGTTTACACTTCAGAATAGATGGAGACTCCAATTTTTGACTGAGATAAGATTTCGTATGTCCTTCATATCGTTCGGCCGTGATACTGGTAATAGCTTCTTTCTATCAACGGGATACAGGCCACGCGGTTCGAAAGCTGTGATAATGTTATCAGGAGTAAAAGGTTCTTGATAAGCGAAACGCATCATTGAACGTATGTCAAATTGATAAGCAACACTGGAAATGTCACTTGCAGTGGCAGATGACATTGCGAGGTCCAACTCTTGTTTGAACTTGCCGAACTAGACTCTGTCACAAAAATGAGTTTTCTCTTTGGCATTAGACGGTAATCTATACACGATGACGAGGTTCTGTGCGAAGTACTGTAGCACACGAATGGTCATGTGACATCGATAAGAATCAAACATTAATAAAAATTTCACACCTGACCTTGTGAGATATCATACATTGTTACAAAGCGAACTGCAAATTTGTAGAACGATTTTCCGTCCATTTTACTCGAATCCTCGCGCATCGACAGAAGACTTACCGCAGAAAACGTAAATCCAGTGTTTCAACATGCACCGCTAAATCAAACAAAACTTCTCTATAAGAAATTCTGGATCCTCTGAATACAAATAATGATGTACCGACATCACCAGTGGTCCTCACTCGAAGTAGCATAGTAATTCGAATTTCATGAGTTTATTGTAGTCTTCAAAGGTCACCACACCAAAAACTTTGCGTAAATCTGTGGGTCTGTACTTTGCCACGTACATTGCGGTCAAGAGTTATGCTTGGTTCATCGAAATTCCGAACCCTCTCTGAAGAAAGTTGATATTTCTCATCCAGTGCGTGGAAGCTGCGGAGAGAGTCGTTAATGTTTCTGTGTTGACCGAAGCGAATCACTTTTGTTCTTGAATCGTGGAAAGGTATTTTCCGGAGCGATGATCTGACACGCATAAAAGTTTCAAATCTATCGTACTAGGGTGATTCATTTCAAAATAGAAGTGTGGTTCTGCGAATGCATGTAAGTGATTCAATGGCTAGATATGCCGCTTTTACGAGATGAAAACGATTAGACAGAATGCTTTTTAGTCAGAGCTCGGCAATAACTAGACAATCCACAACTTTTCGTTCGGTGTTAATTCTGTATGTTGCTGGGGCAAATTTTTCGTTCCGACTTGTCCTGTCCCAAACAGTAGATTTTGGGAATTTATGTTTGACGCTGGCTAGACGTACTTTAAAACCGTTTTGTATTTCTGCGATCGAACGTTCGATTTCAAGTTCTCATTTTTCGAGCGTTGTCAGAGCCTGCATGGTTGCGTGAAGATACTGTGGAGTGGCTCCATTGCGCAGTTGTTTTGATGAACTATCGAAGTTTTCGACTTCTGCATAGGAGAAGAAATGCTAGGGAGTAACCTTTCTAAGCAGTTGAAAGGTGCTGAATCCATTGAATAGATTTCCAAATAAATTTTGTGGACTTTGCTCGAAGAGACTGCTAGTTTCAGACGTTGACTTGCGGACTTTAGGTTAATTTTAATTTCGGGAACTTTCATAAATTAATTGGATATCCGGATTTCATGGCACTGTCCGAAAAATAAGGTACCTAACTCTTCCGCTTACTGCATTTCATACCGTACAGAGAGGTTGCCAAATTGATGCTAACCCTGATTACAGATGTGAATAACGTTGTAATAAGTCGAAAGTAAAAAATCACTACAAAAATTTTAGCTTTATAGTACCGAAACATATATAATCCTACCAACAAAGCTGCCATGGCAAAAACTATGAGTGTGCGAATAATTCTAACTGAAATCTGCAAGGCTATTTATAGCATTTCATGCTTTGTTGTCGAGTATTTCGAAATGGAAAAGTGCTACAGTATGAAGAAATGCACCGTGTCAAATATATATTACGTCGCTTACGTAACAGTTTCTTTAAAATTGAGAAGAAAAGTGAACCTAAGTGCAAACTATCAAAGACTGATATGCGTCTATTTCAACGATTAGGGCTGGAGGCACGCTTTGATCCTTTTTTACATGATTGTAAAATGATTAAATTATACAAAAACTCTACACATCAGTGTTCGAACTGCTCATTCTTACGTCAAGAGATTGAATTTGCAAAGTTACGTGGTGATTCCAAGACCATTTTCATCGAAGAAAAACACTGCTATATACATACTGTGGGCGCGTACACATGAAAATTGGACGCAAGGGCAGTGATTGAATGTCATGTTTACCGGTGAATCCTACTTTATTGTGCGTCCCAACGAGAATCGCTCATGTATTTAGCGGCACCGAGGACAGGAAGGGCAGAAGCAATTTTGCCTTCCAACATTCAAATCAGGCTATCAAACGGTTTCAGTATGGCGTAGCTTCTCTGTATGTGGACGCACACCACTCATGGGGATCATTGATAGCTTTGACTGATTCACATATCGCTTCATTATCGACAATCACATAATACCGTTGCTATATGATGTCCATTATGGTGCAGAGTCATTTATACTGGAGGGAGAGAATTATGGATTGTACCGGGTGAGGTATATCGCTGCGTGTTTGGTGAACGACGACGTAAAACGTATGAAAAGTCCGGCGCAGATCCAGGATTTGAACTGTATTCAAAATGTATAGGCCTACTTCAGATACATCTACGTAAGCAGAAATTCTTTCTGAAGAATCCGATAGAATTTTTTAATAAGTGGACTGAATCATAAAACGGTCTACCTCAAAGTTACTCCCGAAACTTATTTTCTTCAAGGTCGAAGCGCATTGGAATGGTGATCAAGAACAAGGGTGGTCGTAGAAAGTATTGTTTTAGATGAGATGGAGTACTTTCCTATAATTTCTGTTCATTTTGGAGGTTCTGTAAATTTTCGTGACCTAAACTTCAAAAATTATATATCTTTGTGGCCGTTCGCCGTATGGTAGGCGGTAGAAAAGATATCACTATGTTTGATTGACTCGGATATGGTGTATGCCCAGAATTTTTCAAGAATCATGAATTTCAAAGCGTTCTACTTGAACCGCTACACATATCAGCTCCAGTATTACGCTCACGACCAACTTACGGTGAGAAAAATGAACTAGAAATCGTGGAATATACATGATTATGGTACCAACAAACACCAGAGTGTAATTCTTTTTGGTACTAAACATTCTTGAAATCGCTTTAAGTACTTTTGATTACAATCATTAGCGAAGCACTCTTAAGACATACGAAGTTCAGTAAATGTGAGATAGCTTACGAAAAAGTCATGGCATTAGGATAGACTTGACTACATCACCCAAATTTTTGCAGCTTGAGGCTCGTAACGAACATTGCTGCTCGATTGAAGTGCTAGTACTCGATGAGGGCCGATTAAGGCTGCAGATAAGCCTTAAAGGCACTTGCAGATCGACTAGAATTACCTTGCCTATCCTGAAATTTTGAATAATTTTTGGAATACAAGTTCGATCATGTATACAGTAAAGGTGATATCTTTGACCGCCCCTGCACAGGTCTGGCCGATCGGATCCTTTAAAAATAATCCAAATACACGCTGTACCAAACGGTATTGGAAGTTTTGATCCGGGGGTAACTATTTTCACGTGTATTAAAACTTTTAAAATTTATCAAATGTTTTAATTAGAAGTAAAGACCGGTTTGATGCTTCAGAATTTTATTAAATTATGAGCCGCCGTGCAAAGTTGTTGACTATTAGTACAAATTGGATGCAATAAATGAAGTCATTTTTGCCAGTACTTATTTCCGAACATTCTTTTCACTAAATCACATATATTCCGAGGTAGCTATATGAAAATTTCAGAGCCTTAATCTTGGTATGTAGAATTACAGGTTCACTAGATCGCATCTTTCACTTCAGGTATATAAAAGAAGATGTCAGAACTAATTAGGAATTCTTCCGACCATAAATTTGATGATGAAGAGTAGAACTTTGCCAAAATTTTCTCAAACTGAAAGTTGTCGGTACGAAACTAGAACTCAAATTAATTATCCTACGTCAAACTAAAATAAACTAGAACATAAAAATCGAGCATTCGGATCGAATTTAAGGCCACTGTCAGATACAAATAGTAAGCAATATATGGCTGGATATCTCATTTCATGCCAAAAGTATTCAGCATAAGACACTATTTCTGAGGAAAATGTCCATTCACTCAAGTTATTCTTTTCTTCTTCAACAAAGGAGTGGAATTTCAAAAAAGAGATACAAATTTGTGCGAACAATATCCAGCCGGATAGTCGTCGGCCATTCTTCTATGCAGCTAAGGTTTTATTACTGTAACTTAGCACCCAAAATTGAGTCAGCACTTTTATTAGAATACTTGATTCAACTACATTGATGATTGTAATATTCACGAAGAAAACCTACGGCCGCAAACATTTTTCTGCAGCAATACGACGTATTACACCCAAAAAAAGATTTTTTCGTATCTCTGCACATAGGTTACACCTAAGAATTGAGGGGTAAGTTCAGTACCATAGGCATTTCGACAAAACATATCTCCAATTTGTTGATAGGCTTCGCGCTTTCAGAATATTTTACAGGAGATTTCGAAACGGATAGAACTACTTGTAATTTGACTCCTAGCTGAGATTGACTACAGATCTATCTCTGCTTTCAAAAAATAGGGTCTATTTTGTGTTTATTCTAAAAATTCGATTCTAGCTAACCCTGGTCGATGATTCGAATTTTTCTATGGCATGTATTTTATTGTTGATAACGTGTACAGTACGAGCTATTAGAATTCCAAAATATTCGGAACACAGAGTAGAGTCACATCTGCAGACTCGAATTATAAAATAGAAAAATTGGATTAGCAAAAGTTTTGGGACGGTAAACTATATGAATTTATGACTAAAACAGAATTTATCGTACAAGTTTCATATTGTGAAGTCGAACATCCTATTTTGGGAACTTCTACAGGCGCTTTCTTGACATTGCTGCTATTTTCTGAGGTGTAGTACTTCTTTTTGATACTTCTGTATCGTCACACTCGTCTCGCAGAATTTTCTTGTTCCTCAACTTCCGAAATGAGTGTAGTATATCGCGTTGATTATTGGCTCGCATTCTTTTAGTTCCACTATTGGTTAGTTATACTTCGGCCAAGAATTTGAAACTGCATAATGCGATTTTTATCGCTCTACATAATCATTTGCATTGTAGTACATGTCTCGGGGATACATCGATTCGATTACAGGGTCCCTGAGTTTTTAAGCTTCGTACGATTCTTTTCTTGAACAATACTGATTTGTCGATGCCCTCTCAGGCCGTTATCAATTTCTTTTTAGATCAGATGCTGGGGTACCTTAGTTATTCTTAGGAAGGACTCCTCTCCATCTCGGTCTCTCTGTCTCCGGAATTGACTCTTATTTTCAACTATCGCAGACAGCCAGCCAGTGTGATTCAAGTTAGCGTTTAAACGGTTCGACCATATTTAGGACACTTATTGACATGGTAGAAAAGATATGACTGTAGCCAGTTCAACACGTGTATTCGTACTTATTCACTCCGAATTCATTTTAATACCACAATTCTACAAATTTGGTCTTTCACACCACTGAAACTTTTCCTTGCTTTCTAAATTTTCAATTTGGGTTAGTGAAAGAATTTTGTGCTATTGTATTGTCCACCACTTACTCACCACGTATTTTGTAGCATTCGATCCATCAATCGAATGCCCAGGCGTTCTTACATCTTATTCGTCACTATTTTAGTCTTGAAATCCCTCGTATCATCCAAACTGTCCCTGCATTGACACCAGACTCCTAGTTTGAACCTTCGTTTATCAAATCACGGGATTGCGTTATTTTGCACGACCCAAGTATCTCGAGGACTGCTCCTCGCCATCATATGGTAGAGCGCAATGCACTGTTTTTACGACTTGTCTTTCTGATCAACAAAAATCAATTGCAGAATAGCTTTCGGAGGGAACTTAGCGTCTTGTTCTATAGCTGAGTTTGGCGCACGAGGCTTATCTACTGCGAACTCTAGCAAACGTACATCAATGACACCTCGATATACATTGTCAAGGAGACAGTCTATTGCACTAAAAAGAGGCGTCCGTCTATTCGTTGAATTCGTTCGCAGACGAAATAGCCCGAAATCTTGACCCAAACATTCAAAACATGCTGCGTTCATAATGAATAATACTATGGTGTAGTATTTTCTTTCAGATGAAACCCTAAATTGAACTTACATTTAACCGTATCGGAGTTTTAATTTTCAAGTGCGAAGTCTCCAGGAATAGATTTCGTCAGAATATACGGTCGCGTAATTTTACTTCGTAAAAAGATTTTTAGTGAAACAATACTTTCTATGTTCGGTTTTTCATATTCCAAAATGTTGCTACCGATAATTTCAGCCCAATGTTTCAGTTCTCTTCGGAAATATGATTCAATTGGTTCGTAGGAATACAACGTTGGAATATTACTATGCTCCATCGGTTTTTATTTAGATTTCGGTACAGCTTCTTTAATTCATTTTTCGCGGTTCTGTTTTGTATGAAGGCAGGTCTTGCTTAACAAATTCGAGCAGGCAATATCGGTGTTCCTAGAAATGTTTTTGCTACGCTTTCTGACAGTTCCAAAAATCATTTGAGACATATTTCGCTTCCACTGTAGCTACGAGATAGTTTATGGCAATGTTTTCTTTCGATGCGACATTTTTTGTTCGCTAATTCATCCGCTTTATTAAAATAATATCCTTGATTTCGACTAATTGTAAACTTAGCTTTGACCCTTAGCTTTTTCACAATGTATAATTTGCTATGAACAAATTGTTTATTGATTTACATCACGTGTTTGAGCGCGGAATAGTCTGGAAGAAAGCAGAAAATACTGATGAATGACTGAATTTTCCGTCGAATCAGAAAAAGGATCAATTCAGCTTCATCAGAATTACACTCTGAAACTTATCTATAGATATTCTTATAATAGGAAAGTAAAGTGCGATGGGAACGCTTCTGGACTATCACAGGGAATCTGTCGTACAATAATTTATTCGAATCCATAGATCTTGTAAGAGATTTTTACGCTCATAGGTTGTAAACCCAAAAAGAAAAGAGGGTCTTTAGCCTAGAACGTGCATTAATTATCTTAGATAATTCACTTTCTTACATCCATTTCGTTTTGTACATCATGGGCCAGATATGTATGATGGAACCCAAAATAGCTTCTTTAAATCTGTTGAGAGTACTAGAAAAGCTAAGAGTGGTACTCTTTCTTCATCTGAAATATATGGTATCAGATGTTGATTGAAACAACGTTTTCAAGAAGAATATGCTGAATTTTTCTTCCCAGGCACTTCATTCCTTCTATTCTCATCAACCGGAGCTACATAATGAAACGTTAAATGGCATTGGAAGATTCTACTCGAAGGTTTTTATTCTCTAATACTACATGGTATTATTTGAAACACAAAAGGCTTACTGTACTCATCACTTAATATGGTTTTTGTACCTAGAACAAAACCGCAAGAGCTAGGGAATTGCGTAAGATTTGCGAAGCTTTGCTCATGTATGTGGTATCGCATAATCCAAAATTTTAATTTATGAACACCAAAAAACCAAAATTTAGCCTAAGAGAACGAATCGGGCCGAGAATGTTTCAGTCTCAGTATAACTTCTAAAAGATTATCAGGTTCAAGAAAGAAATATTCATATATCTCCAACAAGTAATTGTAATTTTTAGAATCGACACACTTTCCGCAAATTTAGTTGTCACCAAGTGTTTCAATCTTTTGGAGTCTAATCATTCAAATAGTCATATTCTATAATTTAAAATTCGATGGAACTAGATACAACTCTTTCCTTAATACATGTACCGAGTGCATACGATTTTTGTCTGAACCTAAATGTTTTAGAAGAAGATGTGATCTTCAGAATGGCGAGCTAAACTTACTTATGTAATTTGGACAATAGCGAGTAAATTCCTGTAGCAAAACAGAGATGTGCAGTATGCACGAAATGTATCTTTTAATGGCAAGCAATGGAGGCCAATAGTTCGACTTCGCCAATAGTTGATGAGAAAAACGAATTGAACAGATGTCGCGTTATCCGCGATGCGAGCAAAGGTGGTACTGCCTTGATCTTGCAGGATTCTGGTGCTTAGATCTAAGAGGTAGAGGTTCTCGAAAGTTTTAGAAAAAACAGTCTAACCAAAAATATTCACGGTTGCATTTCTGGCGTTGACAACGACCCCAACGCAAGAAGGTCACAAGCCTTTGTATAGATGCATACGATTGAGTAGATACATGTATTATCGACGAGGCGAGTATTAGTAACAGAAACCAGGATAGAATCGCGGGTGTAATGGCCATGGGAATACCGCGAGCTCCAGGTACGACCTTTGTTTCTACAAATCAGGCTGGGGTAGCAATGTGAGCGTCGCACTTAGCTCGAATTTTGTTTAGCCTAATCTTTCGAAGCTTAAGTATTCGACTAAAGACATTCTGTCACTATTAATTGGTGACGACAGTACTGCTAAATAAATGAACAACTGTGCACTAAATTATATACCTAACTAAATACATAATAACGATTGACAAATAAGGTTTCAAAACAAGCATGGATTGCTCTGCTGAGCAAGTAATGGTGAATCTCACAGAAAAATTAGACCAAAGCGTTTCCAATTGATGTTATAAAAATGCAGAGATAAATGTCATATTCATGTATTTACTATCTATGACAGAAATTGCAAGGTATATTCCGTTGATCCAACTATCAGCAGATTTTTTTCGATAGGAAACATAGATCTCGTCTGGAGCGAAGATGAATTTCAATGCGTCGTGCTTGTCTGTAATGCATATGCGATACAATGATTCAATGATGCTATCTTGTAATTGAGGTCGCATTTCGTCACCTATCATGCTAACTTTCGATCAATTTCTCGTGCTCTTCGAACAAGGCAGCAGAAATATTCTTCAACATTTGTTTTAATACATAGAACATAATACGTAATCGATTCATTACAGTTATAAACTGCCGAATTCTCCGCCTCCGTTAAGGCTCAAAAGATTTGTGTGTTTTTCGATGGCATTCTCTACATTCTATACGGGATATTCTATGAACATTTCGATACAATCATTGTGTCAGGAGAGTTGTTCCGCTCGTCATGCTCCATTAGGGTTGGTCACGTTTGTATTCGAGGCAGCTTGAAAAATCAGGAGTGTCGAAACCTTCGACTCCTACTATTGCATAAGGAATCATACCTGTGCATAATTTTATACAAGCTTCCATCTTTTCGATTAAAGACTAGGTACTTCACATAACAACGTTTGCGTTGAACTCTCATGAATATGGTTATTAAGCGAACGTGGAGACTGTCGCGATGTTCAATCTTGTTTTACTAACCACCTCTTCGAATTGATAGCTGTTCAGAAATTGTAGATTTTTTTGTCTAAATTGTCCCCGACAACTGTCAAAGACCCTATTTTGATAAATCAGAGCGTTTCAAAATAATGTCTGAATGGTAAATGGAACCTACTAAAGTTTTCTACTAGCTTAATAACAACCTTCCTGAATCATCCGAAAAAGTTATTACTTTTTGTAGAAACTTCATGGATAATGATTTCAGAGGCAATTAGTTCACCAACGAGCTTAAGATTTCCAGTCACGCTAAAAAGTGCTTTTTAGGAGCAAAATAAACGACTTTTACGTGCTTCTTTGACGCATTTCTGGTTGAGAGCTCTACTGACTAATATTTGCGTAATTTGGAATCCTTTTTGCAATTTACTATTTGCCAATCGGGCACATCTCGAAGAATCGCTTCAATCTCAAACGTTCTAATAGTTGATCTACACTTAGCGTTTAATCAAATAGCTGTGAACTTGAAATAAAATGTAGAAAATAAACAGCTATCATTGAATATATTTGAAGTAATGTTTTTTTCAAAGCGCTATTTATTCATCAAATGTTTGACTTTTTGAAGAGGTGAACCATGCTTGATCTTCGCTTCAAGAAAGCGATCGAGTAAGTCATTGTTGGCATTCTCAATTAGCTGCATACAAACATTTTCTGCCAATGACGGGAGCTTACATCCTTCTGGTTCTTCATGCCCCACTTCGAAATTCTTCATTCACTCGGTACAGTCTTTCTGCAGAAAGTGCAATAAACACCACCAAAAGCCAGAACAACAAGGGTAATCCGAAGTCCAATAGGCTCGCGATCCTGAATAACTGAATGAGGATACCTTACCTTGTTTAATATCGGGATCTTAGACGTAGTTTGTGGAATCCGTGGTTAATTTTGATAATTGACTTACGAGATGAAGTTTTTTGTGTGGTTGTGTCGAACATAACGGGTATGCTGGGTATTGGTACTTGAATAGGATTGAAATTGTAAGCGCCTTAGGAATGGATAAATTCAAAACCGTTGAAAATTTCGATTAAATGATTAAAATTTCTACGAAGGAAATCATCATCACTATTGTTGGCCACATGATGCTATCCGAATGGAATCAGAATTCTGAGTAATAAATTTCGTGTGAAAAATTTTCAATGCTTGTATTTAAAATAATTTGTGGGATAAAACATCAGAAACTGTCCTATATTTCTTTGATAGTTTGAATTTTGATATCGTGCATTAAGTCGCGAAGCAGATAAAGGTGCTACAAGCTAACCTGTAAATACAAATACTACAGAGAATCAGCAATTTGGAGCTCTTTTTCAACCTAAAATTGTCTAGCCTTTCAGATGACGAACATTTTTCAATTCAAAGGAATATTTTTGTGAATGACAGCCACTAACTAGTGGAAAACATTTTAGTCAATGCACTAACGAGCAGTCACACTTTTTGTTACGTAGGAAAATGTTTTGAGGATGATTCAGCATGTTTTTGATCAGTACATGGATTGGTTCTATTGATCGGACTATGTCAAGTTTATGTTTCAAAAGGTTCATGCCCAAATAAGTCAATTTTGGTCAAGAAAAATTTAGTACACGCATTCACTTTTCATGCGGCACGCTTTCGAAATTCTGAGGAACGTACGATGTATTGATAAAATTTAGGCATGGATACAAATAAAAAACTACGAATAAAACCAAAAATATTGCTCTACGTAGTTTTGAATTCTCCGCTGAGATTAAACAACCAATAATCGAACCAATAAATGGGACTTGTACCTAACA
>JAAUYH010184343.1_pt1 | contig 15302 bp, 13 predicted proteins | sample 7278061 | NCBI WGS metagenome assembly JAAUYH01 (sample SAMN14350203, study PRJNA611818) | marine sediment metagenome | isolation source: surface marine sediment (0.6m) | place: French Polynesia: Moorea | collected 2018-08
CAGTCGGAGATCCCACAACCCTCTGAACCGCCTCACGCACGCCGCAGGACTAATAGGAGGCATCTCGAACAAGAAGAGGAATCGATCGGCATTGAAGAAAATGCCATTCCCCTGCCCCATCAAGGGTATGTGGCCGAGACCCGCGGTCATCGCGCCCCCAAGTCGGGCAGAAGCAGCAATCGCTGGGCCGCGATCGCGCTCATCCTGGTCCTGGCCGCAGCGTTCGGCGGTGTGTTCTATTACGAACGCTGGCAGGAAGATACCGGGATCCAGAATACGATCAGCACCAATTTGCAAGCAGCGCAAACAGCGCTGCGCGCCGACACACCGGGACATTGGCAGCAGGCCAGGGATTCGGCCAAGAGAGTATTGGACGTGGATCCCAATCATGCCGGCGCCCTCGGCATTATCGCCGAGTCGTTATACGCGTCCATTCTCGACAATGGGCTCGACGCCAAGAATAAACGCAATGAAGTGGCGCCCCATTTGCTGAAAATTCAAGAGGTGCTGGCGACAGGACTTCATATTGATAAGGCACAAGCACTCAAATCGATCGATCAGCGGCGGCCCAAGTCGGCCATCAACCGCCTCGAAGGTCTGCGCACCCTGCACGCAAAAGATCCCGACATCCATCTCTATCTCGGCTGGGCCTATGAAGCCGCGCGGGATCCGGCCAAAGCGGCTGAATCCTATGCCACTGCGCTGGAACTGGCGCCACATCGCAAGGTGAGTGCTCTGTACGGTATCGCCAAGGCGCAACTGGCACAGGGCAACCGCGCCGAGGCGCATAAGGCATTCGCCGAGGTTGTTGAGTTGCGTCCCTATCACCTCGGAGCACGGGTGGGCATCATCGAATCAGCCGAAGCTGCCGACGACACCAAGGCGCTGGAAAATCGCTACACCGAGCTTTTGGGCGACGAAAATACGGCAGCTGGTGATCCACGCGCGCTATCCCGAGCCTGGACCCAGGCCGGATATCTGGCACTCAAATCGGGTTATCACGAGAAGGCCATGCGGCGCTTCGACGAGGCGCTCAAAGTCCGTACCGACAATGTGCAGGCACTCACCGGCAAAGCACAAGTATTCCTCGCCAATGGGAGCATTGAGGAGGCCCGCGAGCCCTTGCGCATTGTCCTGGGCGATGATGTCGCACTTATTGATCCGATCCTTCATATTGAGGCGGTTCTCACCATGGTGGACCTGTCTCTACGCGACGACAAGGTCGACGATGCAGAGGCGTATCTCAACAAGCTCTTGGAACGCGAAGAGGAAATTCTCGATCCTACTCTTGCCGCCAATGCCTATCTCCTTCAGGGTCGTCTGCTCAAACAATCCGACGCGACGAACGGCGACATCGAAACAGCGCTGAAAAAAGCACGCGAGGCTGCTGGCGATCGCTCTATTGAGCCCTCATTGACGTTGGCAAAATTTTATGCGGAATCGGATCAGAAAGATAAAGCTCAGAATTAGTTGGCCCGGGTTCAGGCGCGTGCGGCCGCGAATGCTGAGACTGCGGCCACGTTGGGATTGCTCTATGTACAAGCAAACGCGCTTGCGGATGCCGAGGAGTGGTATCGCAAGTCGCTAGAACTCAAGCCCGATACCCCCGAGGTACAGTTTCGTCTGGCACTATTGCTCATCGACCAAAAGCAGTATGACGGTGCGGCCGAAGTCCTTGAGCAGGCATTCCAAACCCATCCGGACCACCTCGAAATCGGCAATCGCTTGGCCACGCTCTATGCAGATACCGGCAAAGCACAGCAAGCCGACGAAACGTATACCAAATTGCTCGAAGTCGAGAATCTCAACATCGACCTCTTGGCGCGCGCCGGACGCTTTTATGCCGGGCAGGGAAAAATCGATCGGGCCCGGGAGATCGGTGAACGCATCTTGGCCCTCGACGAGGAGCATGCTGCCGGTCTCTTTCTTCGCGGCGAAGCCCACTATCAAATGCGCGAATACGATGAGGCGAAGATCAGCTTTGCCGCCGCAGCCTCGCGAACGCCAAGTCCTCAATACCACGAGGCCCACGGACGCTCGGCGGAACAGCTCAATCGCTATAACGAAGCCCTGGAAGCATATACCGAGGCTGTACGGCTCGATCCCAACTATCAGGCGGCCAAGCTGGGTCAGGCGCGGGTCTTTATCGCGCGCCGTGAGTTTCCCAAAGCACTCAAATTGCTCGAAGAGGTCGAAAAGAGTGACCCTCGCAACCCGCTCGTGCAATTCCATCTAGGCGAATGCCTTCAGGCTCAAGATCAGCATCGGGCTGCGGTGAGGCATTTTGAAGAATCGCTGCGGCGCGCACCGAAACGGGCCATGACCCACTACATGCTCGGCCGGTCCGCGCGCGAACTCGACGATTTGCGCGACGCTTCCAAAGCGCTCATCCTAGCCACCAATCTAGCCCGCCGGGGACCAGAGCGCGATGCGCCTTGGGTCACCGATGCCTTTCTGGAGCTGGGCTATATTGAACGCAGTCGCAGCCAGCGGCGCAGTGCCATCAAGGCCTGGGATGCATACCTCAAGCGAGTCCCGGAGGATCAGCGGAATAGCCTCGAGGTGAAGGAAGTCAGAAAACTGCTCATGTCGCTCAAGGCCCAAGTTCGTCGGTAAACCGTCGGTTCACCGCCACCGGTGAACTTAACCACGCATCCATGGCCACAGATGCTTGAGCGCTGCTGCCCTCCCCATTGCGGGAACACGACCGAGAATGCGGCTCTCGGCAATCACGCCGAGACGTGAGCCCGGTCGATCGCCGACATGGACCAGGCAGGTGCCCCCATAGCTCCGTGGCTCTCGTGCACCCGGGTACCCATGCCTCATGGTCGCGTATCGACGATGGGCGACCATGAGCATCGCTGGCACGCGCGCGATCGCTCGATGTAGCACATAGCCACCGCGGTGAGCCTCAAACAAGATCACTTCGCCGAGGCGAACGCGCTCGGATTCACCCAAGGCAACGACGCGAACGCGATCGCCTTTGCGAATCGTCGGCTCCATGGAGTGGCCGACGCAGGTAATCCAAAGTCCTTCCGGGCGTGCGAGCAGGTCGCGGACCAATAGCCGTCTGCCCGTGTGAATGGCCGTGGTGCGGCCTTCTGCATCCGATCGGGCATCTGCCGCTGATCGAGCATCTGCGACCCATCGAGAGTGCCGCTGAGGCATCTACGACCGATCGGGATTGCCACCGGGGCATACGAACGGATTCGCTTTGGCACACGACAGTGCCAGGGTCTCGAACACTTCTTCCGAAATTACCCGCGGTTGCTCGTATGGTAGGCGCTCGTCGGTATGGGCGTCATTGCTGCTCGGTTCGTTGCTGCGCTTGTGCTCGTCCATGGTTGGGTCTCCACGTTTCTGCCGGCTTAGATACCGTCATCGTATAGCACCGTAAACATGCCATCGCGATCGTCGACACTGTAGTCGGCGAGGCAGATATCTTCTACCCCGTCGCCGTTGACATCACCGGCCCACAGCGCCGCAATCGGTGTGCCGTCGCTATCACCGCGCGCCGAAGCGCGAAATGCGGCCGGCGCCTTGACTCGGTAGTGGGCAGAGTCGGTGTCAGTCACCCCCATGGGAATCTCTCCGCCATACCACACCAGCAATGTGACTTCGCCGTCAATGCCGGCAGTGATGAGCAGGTCCTCGCGGCCGTCACCATCGACATCGGCCGCACCATCGGCCTCGATATTGTTGGCGATTGCACTGCCGACACCGAGGGTATCAGCGGCGGCCAAGATCGTGGTCAGAGTGATATCATTGAGCTGGGCCGTACCTACTGCATCGCCATCGACGATGGCGACAAAGCCGACGTTGGCCCCTTCGCGCCAGGTACCAATGACAATATCGCGGGAACCATCACCATCAATGTCGTCAATCGCGGCCATGGCCGAGCCAAAACGCGTCGTGGTATCGGGGCTCTCGCGGACCACGTGCAAGTCTCTTGCGGGATCCAGCGCAACCACTGTCACGCCGGGATCTGCGGGTGGATTACGGCCGCGAAAGACCACTGCGGCATTGTTCTCCGTGTAGGCCACACCAATATCGTCGTTGGCGTCGAGACTTCCTTCCGTCGGGCCCAGATTGTGTAGATAGTGGCCAAAGAATGCGGCACCGTCATTGATACTGCCACTATCGGGATCTTCCAGCACCCAGACCCGGGCATCGCCGCTGCCGCTCTCATCCAAATCGCTGAGGACGATGTCCGTTTGCAAAGTCCCACCATAGAGCACGACAATGCCGCCATTGCCGTTACCTCCAGCGGGAGCACTCATGATCAAATCGTCGCGGCCGTCGCCATCAAAGTGCGCGGCACTCAAAGCGAACCCCAATCCGCTGGTTTGAAACCAACCGTTGCCGGCCGAAATCGTCACGTCGGCATCAGCCGGACTCATGTCGGAAGATAGATTCGCGCCGCCCAAGAACACGAACACCTGACCGGAGAAGTCGAGCCCCAATGGTGCGCCGACGATTAAGTCATCGGTATTGTCGCCATTCCAATCTAGGACCGCCAATCCGTTGCCAAATTGTGCACCGGGCGCCGCCCCAGCGATAGTCACGTCAGGCCCGGCGCTGCCGTCGATTCCCCCAGCGCCACCTTCTGCATTCCCTAAGTAAATGTACACCGTGCCCACGCCTAACTCGTCCTCGACACTCTTAAACGGTGCCGACACTGCCAGATCGCCCACACCGTCGGCATTAAAGTCGCCGCGCGCTACCCGATATCCCAACGAATTTTCGCCATCTTCCGGCGCAATCGCGCCGATTCCGCCGGTGCTGTCAAAATCGGGCGTTATCGGCCCGGCGGTAGCAAATACAAACGGTGTGCCCGGATCGCCGTCGACGTCACCACCGTCGTCATTAGGCGGCACCCCTGCAACGGCCACATAATAGCTCTCACCGGGAGAAAGCGGCGATATCGTCACTTTTTCGATGACATCCACGCCGCCGGCGAGCGGTGTTGCGACAACTTGGCCCGCATCCGCGAAATTGTCAGGACCGAGCTCTTCGCTAGCCACTTTGACAATATAGGAGGCCACATCGGGCGCCTTCCACAGGGCTTCCACGGTGTAGCGATTGCGCACCGCCAATGTGAGCCCTTCACCACTCACATACGTATGGCTACGTTTGACAGTGCATTGATTACCAGCGTAATCACTGCTGCTAAACGCAATGTCGTAGATGCCCGGATCCAAACTCGCGCGCACGGTGAAACGACCGTCGTCGGTCACGGAGCCCCCCTCAACGATGTTGCCGTCAATGCTGATGGCGGCCGATGCAGGGTCGAGGTCACTCGGGTCGCCAGAAGCGCCGCCGCCGACGGCGACCCCCGCGAGATCGACCTGAAAGCCGTTATTCAGATCGCCATCCGCATCCATGACATCGGTGAAGACGACGCCTTCGGCGGGATTGATGAGATTACAGGTAGGTGCCTCGGTGTCGATGAAGAGCAATAGCGATGCAGAATCCGCCACGATCGCGCCGTCATTGCTGCGGCAGATGGCGCGGACACTTTGCTTGCCCTGTTGCAGATCGGGGAGGAATTCGGCTACGCCGTCGGCGCCGACGATGGCCGTCCCCAGAGAAGTCTCACCCCCAGCCTCGATGTCGAGAACTGAGAGTTCTGCAGCAAACCCGGCGGGTGCACGCACTTCGAATGCGGCCTGCAATCCCGCTGCATCCTGATCGAGATCGTCAATACGTGCAAGCACGGCAAAGGGATCGTAGTATGCGTTATCCGCAGCTGACTCCTTGAGGGTCAATTCGCAGCTTTGGCTGCCGCCGCCGTCTAGGGCCACGATCTCGATGCGCGCATCGCCATTTTCGCACTGGTCTGATACCGCTACCGCCTCAAGTTCCACCGAGCCATACGGCAAGTCGATGTCAGTAAATACTGCGGTTCCGTCACGGTCTGCCAAAGACTCGTAGCGCATGGGAGCGTCATCGTCGCCCAAGCCTCGCACAGTCAAAATCACAGACTCGCCAGCGAGCAAATTCGAGCGTACGATCACGGGCGTCTGCAGACCGGGCCTGGCCAGGGCGCTATCTTGCACAATCGTCGCACCCGCGGTGGGCGCTTCGAAGACCACGGCAGTGCGCGAAGGACAGACGACGTCCTCCTCCAAGCAGCCGGCCCCATTGCCGATAGCGGCGGCCATACCGAGCAGTTGTAGCCCTCGATAGCGATGCTGTTTCAACATTATCTTTGCTCCCTCAATCTAATACCCGCAGCGCTGCCGAACGGCGCATGCCGGAAGTATGTCCTGGTTGTTTGCCAGCCAAATCGTGACGTCCGTCGCCATCCACGCGGGACCACGTCGGTGGCAACGCGGTCTCGGTTGCCGGTATCTGCCCGGCGTCGCGCAGGGCATCGCGCACGGCGACGGCATGGCGACACGCCTCGAGCGAAGGCCCGTAGATCTCTCCCTGCTCAAGAAGCGCCATCCCATGACAGCGCTGGCAATACGGGCGCAACTGACAGTGGCGGCATTCCGAAATCTTGGCCCAGCGCAGATCGCGGATCTCTCTCAGCTGTGGCGAAGTCTGCCAAATGGCTTGGAACGTCTGGGTGCGCAAATCGCCGCAGCGCATCGGTAGTGCATTGCATGGCCATACTTCACCGCGAGGATTGATGGCCACTGCCTGTTGACCGGCACGGCACGGCGTATGCGACAGCGGGCGCAGCTCACTAGCTCCGTCTTTGTCGTTTTTATCATTGCCGGCAGCGGCATAAGTCTTCTGGAGAAATTTTGCCACGCCGTTGTCTTCGTCGCGATAAAATGTCCGCAAGGTGGCGCCGCTCATGCGCAGCGCTACTGGACTCTGATCGCGATTTTCCCTGCCAGTTACCTTGGCGTCGAACGTAGATTGTGCCCCCATGGAATGGGCTAACGCGCGCAGTGCCGACAGGTCGGCGGCGTTGGACTCCATGACTGGAGCCTTGAGCAATACCGGTACGCGACGGGCGATGAGCCGACGCGCCGCATCGCAAGTGCGCTGCCACGAACCGGGCTGCTGGGTGATCGCCTCGTGGCCGTGACGGTGGGCAGAGTACAGTGAGAGATCCACCTGCAGAGGCAAAAGTGTCGCCAACAAGTCGGCCCGACGCTCGTGAACATGGTGGCCGGTAGTGAGCAACTTAATGGCAAAGCCCAGCTCGTGGGAATACTGCAGGATCTCGTCGGCATGGGGATGCATGAAAAATTCCCCCCCCATTAGGGTCAGGAACAGTACTCCTGCATCGGCGATTTCGCGCAGAATTCGCCGAATTTCGGCCAGCGAAAGCTCGTCTCGGTCTACGTGCTCTTGATAGCAGTGCACGCATTCATAGTTGCATCGGTCGGTCACTTGAAAGGTCACGGTGACCGGCCGATTGTGTTTGCGAGCTCGCTCGGCCAAAAGATCGGCCGCTCCACGATGGGGGTTCATACGTTCTTCAGGGGGTAAATCAACAGATTCTCACCATACCCCCCGCCTTCCATCGGCTTCAAGTGATGCCTAGCACGGCGGCTACATCGGGGCGTTTGGCGAAGGCCAGGCGATAGCAGGGCACGGTTCCAGTGAGCTCGGCAGCCGTGCTCAGTACCCGAGCGGCCGTCTCAGACTCCGCAGCATAGACCAGCACGTGGCGCAGCAGCTCGCGCAATGCATCCGAACGCGACATGCGCATGCGTTCATGACCCGATGCTTGGGCCAAAAAATGGATCCCCTCGAGAGGAAAGGAACGCTGATGGGGCAGGCCTTCGCTACCAATAAAGGGTGTGACGTGGGCACGCCAAACCCGCGCACTCGTGTCGCTTGTCCCAGCGTTTTCCCCCGCTCCGGCCCGGGCGGCACGCACAATAATGAGCTCGTCGGCGAGTTTGGCCGGGGCAGTATCGCGGTCACCGTCGGCCAGAAGCGTGGCGATGGTCGACTTGCCCGCGCCGCTCTTGCCGGCAAAGACCATCGCCCGATTGGCCGTGACCACGGCAGAAGCGTGCAAGAGCAGACCGTCCCGTTTGGGCAATGTTACCGATAACCCGATGCGCACAATGGCTTCGATCGAGTTGGCACTGTCACCGACGCGAAATTGACCGCGCACTGGCTCAGACAATCCCCTAGGAATGTGGAGCACCCCCTCGGCATCAAACCGCGAAAGCGACAGGGTGCGCGGTCCGAGACGACTGGTCTCGAACGCCGGATACTGGGCGCCACGGTTGCGACCACGGCCAAATCCGTGGATGCGTTCGATTTCAAGCACTAAATGTGGCGCGGTTCCAGTGCGGGGGTATTGGTCGTAAAATCCTGCCAGGGTAGCGAGACCATCGGGCTGAGACGACCTGAGAGTTACCTCGGTGTCGGCGACGCGAAATCCCAATGTGGCGCTTGCCATGGACGCAATTATCCCCCGCAACGCCCCTGATCGCATCCGTTATCACATCCAATCTACCAACTTGGCAAACCGGTGATAAATGTATCTCAACCTAGGTTCATTGTAATTCTGCAATGTGTAATGCCCTATCGCGAAACATCTCATTTTTCGTGTATTGTCGCACACGGCTGTTGCAGGTGACGAACTTCGTCGCCATTCAACGAATCAAACACTGAGGCCACGATTGCGCGTTCCATATCGCGGCAGTCATTGGTGTATGGGAGCGTGCGCATCAATCGGGTCCATCACATTGAGGTAGAGGAGAACACCATGCGAAAAGCACTACTTGCAGCCGTACTCGCCGTTGTCACTGTCAGCTTTAGCGCCAGTGCCTATTCCGCCTATTACGTTGAGTATTATCGCAACAATTTATTTTTGGGCTTGGCTTATCACCGCGTTGCCTGCCTCACCGACTGGTCTACCATCCAATCCGATCAAGACTATGACGGTTTTTCCAGCAGTCGCTATTGTTATAGCGGCAGCAGCTCAGACAGTGTGCCCGGTGCATCTTGCTTTGATTGGAACTATGCCACCGGGGCGGCTCAGCTAGATGCCTGTGGAGCCCATACCAACGAGGTCTACGACACGCCCAACTATGCTCGTCGCTCAAACAGTTGCAATTACAATATTTTTACCGATTGCAATAGCGATTGCTGGATGCGCGAATTCTCGACCTGTCAGGGTTATACAATTCCCATAGCGAGTCCCTGTTTCTAGGTGGCGAATCGGTCCATGCCTAAACGTACCAAGTGGACGGTCTCCATTGCCGTAGCCCTCGCCGTCATCATCGGTGTATGGCTTTGGCCGAGCGCGCAGGCCAAGCGCTCTAATGACATGGGCAGTGCGTCTTACACTACGCCCATGGCCGGTGATACGCGGGTGTCAATCGCACACCCGCAGCGGCCGCAGCATCCGCCTAGGCCCGGTCTCGATCGGCCACAACCACCGCCTGTGCCACAAACACCACCGAAGAGCGAAGAGGTTCGACGCACAGCCTATCAACGGGCCGTTGCTGCCGGCGATAAACAGCCTGGCGAGCACGCATTCCGGGCCACAGTCGATGCCTTTATGACCTACAACCGCGCCTTCGCTCAGGCCCAAGCAACACAAGAAGGTATCAGCGTCGAGGAAGTTGCCGAGCTAACGCAATTGGGTTTTTTGGTCTTACACAGTCAGCGTTGGCCTGATGTGGAAGACCTGCTCGGTCGCACGCTCACAAGTGACGAGCGCCAAAAGGGGGAGGCACTCATGCACGAGCACAACAGCGGCTTCCAATCGGCCATGCGAGAACTCGTGGCCGAGGGCGCGAGCCCCGATGCCCGTTGGCGGCTGATCCACGAGGCAAAGGCCAACTATTTGCGCGACTATTTCGCTCTCTTGCAGATGACGCCCGAGCTTTTCGACCAACTGTTGGCCGGCGATTTGAGTCGCGAGGATGCACCCGCAGCCATGACGCTGCCGGACGAGGTGGGAGAAAACCCCGATAACCCGGAACTTGTGCCCCAGCGGCCCCCTCTCGAATCCATTCTTGCCATGGATCCGGACTAGGAGTTCAAGAAACGAGCCCCATATCGGCGCCGACCTTGCGGAAGCTAGCGATAGCGCGGTCGATCTCGGCGTCGGTATGTGCGGCTGAGAGTTGGACCCGAATCCGGGCCTGCCCTTTGGGCACCACAGGATAACTGAAGCCGATCACGTAGATCCCTTCACTAAGCAATTTTGCTGCCATTTCTACCGCGATTGTGGCCTCGCCCAGCATGATGGGCACGATGGGGTGCTCGCCGGGACGGATCTTAAATCCCGCCGCCGTCATGCCATCGCGAAATCGCTTGGTATTTTGCTCAAGCCGATCGCGGAGCTCTGTACCGCTGGTCAAGAGCTCTAGCGCCGCCAAACTGCCGGCCACAATAGGCGGAGCCAAGGTATTGCTAAAGAGATACGGCCGTGAACGATTGCGCAATAGGTCGATAATCTCTTGCCGACCGCTGGTAAAGCCGCCCGAAGCCCCGCCGAGGGCCTTGCCCAACGTCGAGGTGATCACGTCGACGCGCTCCATGCAGGAACGGTGCTCGTGGGTGCCGCGCCCGGTCTTGCCGACAAAACCTGTGGCATGGCTGTCGTCGACCATGACGATGGCGCCGTATTTTTCTGCCAAGTCGCAAATGCTGTCGATACGGGCGATATCGCCGTCCATGCTGAATACACCGTCCGTGGCAATAAGGCGCAAGCGGGCCGATTGAGTCTGTTTCAGCTGGCTTTCGAGTTCATCTAAATCGTCATGGGCGTAGCGATAGCGCTGGGCTTTGCACAGGCGAATGCCGTCAATAATCGAGGCGTGATTGAGTGCATCTGAGAGCACCGCGTCGTCAGGGCCCAGAATCGTCTCGAATAGGCCGGCATTGGCGTCGAAGCACGATGAGTAGAGGATCGTGTCTTCGGTGGCCAAGAATTGCCCCAACTTGGCTTCGAGCTCTTTATGCCGATCTTGGGTACCACAGATGAAGCGGACACTGGACAGGCCGTAACCGCGATCATCAAGCGCTGCATGAGCCGCTGCGATCACGGTGGGATGACTTGAGAGCCCCAGGTAATTGTTGGCGCAGAAATTGATGACCTCGCGGCCACCGACCGAGATTTCTGCGCCCTGTGGCGAGGCGATAATGCGCTCATGTTTCCACAGACCGGCGTCGCGAATTTCGGTTAGAATTTTTTGGAAGTGCGGTTTGGCTGAATCGAACATCGAATCCCTCTGGCAGAATGTGTGCCCCCATTTCGCTGTGGGCCCGCGAGTGGTTTAAGTCGGTCGAGCTTCAGTGCTTCATTCGCAAAACCTATGGCGCATCGCCGGAGTTTTTGGCCTCAGCTCGGGACTTGGCAATCAGGTTGCGAATCTCGGGTACCAAGTGCGCAGTCATAGCTTCTAGGTCGTAACGCGCCCGCCAACTCCAATCGCGACATGCATTGCCGTCATCGAGTGCCTTTGGCCACGAATCCAAAATGGCCTGCCGCTTGGGATCTGAGACAAAGGTGAGTTGAGCTTCGGGAATGGCACGGGAAACGCTGGCCGCGATCTCGGCGGCAGTTGGGCTGAAGGCGGCGATATTGTAGACCGTGCGAGTCAACGAACTCCGGGGTGCGGCAAATAGACCGAGCATGGCAGAGATCGCGTCGGGTATGTACATTAGTGGGATACGAGTCTCAGGCGTACAAAATGCCTCGTAATGGCCATGGCGCATCGCATCCAAGTACATGTAGAGCGCGTAGTCGCTGGTTCCTCCACCAGGAAGAGATGCGCTGATGACCCCGGGAAAGCGAATCGCACGTACATCGAAACCAAAGCGCTGCCAGTAGTAATCGCAAAGCATCTCCCCAGAGGCTTTGGTGACACCGTACATGGTTGTGGGATTGAGAGGTACATCCTCCGGGGTTGGATCGGGCAAACCAGGGCCATATACTGCGATTGTACTGGCAAACATAGCGGTGACGACATCATACTCGCGACACGCTTCAAGTATGTAATAGGTGCCAGTCTGGTTGATTTCGTAGGTCTGAGTCGGATTTTGCTCGCCGCGTGCCGACAAGATCGCGGCCAAATGGAACACTGCTTCAGGCCGATAATGGGCAAACACCTGGCGAATCTGCGCCATATCAGTCACGTCGAGAGTCACTCCGAGTGTTACATTAAGGGCACCTTCTCGCGCTTTGGCCCTTGCCCCATCAGATGCAGAGGTTGGGAAGGACGTCTCTAGCGGCACATCGATGCCTGATAATGGTCGCACATCTGTCGCCACTACGGAGTGGCCCTGCCGGGCAAGGGCAACAATGAGTTCGCGGCCTATTTGACCACCAGCACCTGTAATGAGAACCTTCATTGTTTTGTTCTAACGGTCCGCTATGCGAGTTCGCTGTATCATCCAGGTCTACACCTCGGATGCCGCAGCATCATGGACGATGTAAGACCATACCTGCAAGTTGGCTTTGGCTCCAAATGAGCCCTGATCATGGCCGTTACCGAAGAATCCATAGAACACGATCAATCCATTGCTGGCGCTTTATCGCAGCCAATACTGACTGATAAACTTTAGCTACTGCAATTCGTTTGGAGGGGAATGTATGCGTCGCTCGATATCCACTAGCTCGATGACTCGCCCATTTCGGCAGAAATCGTGCCCGCAACGGCCAAGGCTGACCACGCCACCCATTTCGCTACTCGCCGCAATCATGTGCATTGCCACCTGGTCCTGTGGTGGCGATGACGCAGTGAGTCCAGGCACGCCAGATGCCGCCTCGCAGCCGATGAACGATGCGTCCATGTTGCCGTCCGATGGCGGTGATGGCACCGGGGCTGATGCCGACATGCCAGAATCCGACGCCGCCACGCTGCTCGACGCAGGGATCATTATCGATGCCTCGGTCGAGCCTCCCGGCGTCATCCTCATCAATGAGGTGGTGACATTTCCCCTGAATGACTGGAGCGATTCCTCCAATAATCCCGAGGAAGATGGCGCTCCCTTCGATATCACCCCCGGCACTGGTACCATCACGAGCGCGGACCAATTTATCGAGCTGATCAATGCTGGCGATACCGTCGCCGATGTCCGCGATTGGCAGGTGCGCATTCTCGATTCGGGCGAGGACATCACTCAGCTGGTAGATACCGGCGAGGGTAATAGCGAAATCATCGTCAGCCAGGGCTCGACTTTGGCTGCGTTGCAGCCGGGTCACTTCGTGCTCGTCGGCAATCCCAATGGCACCATGGCCACTGACGTCAGCGTCATTCTCGAAGACGATCGGGGCAATCGTATCGACGATGTCGAGATTGGCGGCGAAGACAACGGAGCCCCCGCTCCTGGCGAAAATGGCTATGCACTCGGCAGCTTTGAGGAAGCCATTGCACGCCCTGCCGGACAGCCTGATACCGATAATGATCAAGCCGATTTCATCAAGATGTTCGCCACACCACTTGCCGCCAATGTCAATCCCGCTCCACCAGCAGATGACATAACGCCTCCCGAGCTCGTCGGAGATACGACGATCACGAACCATCCCATCAATCAGTTCGTGCGCGTGACTTTCAACGAGCCTCTCGATGGCCGTTCCATTCCAGTCTCGGCGGTATCGATGTCGTTTGCAGGCGGTGACATCGTCATCGAACGACTCGGTTTCGCAGATAACGACTCGACCATTATCATTGAAACCCGCAGTGTATTGCCCTTTGGTCGCAGCATTAACGTAGTGCTGGGCGGCGGCCCGGATGGCATACGCGACCGCGCTGGCAACACACTGGTCAGCAATGCCGGCATCACGGTTCAGACAGAAGATGAGCCGGCCGATAACCCCCAGATCAGACTCAACGAGATCTGCGTCGAGGCTCAGCAAGATTGGGGCAATGACGATGGTGGCGATGGCACGCCCTTCTCTGCGGCTGCGGGAAGTGGTCGCGTGTCGTCGAGCGATGAATGGATTGAACTCTTCGCCGATCCAGGCGGAAATACCCTGAGCATTGAGAACTTCCATATTGAAGTGTTCAACGGACCGAGCACTGTACGTGCGCCAGTGTCGGTGACGTACATGGACCAGGCCAAATTCGACTCTGGCGAATTGCGTATCTTTGGCCTAGGTACATCGATTCGGGTGATACAGCCCGGCGATTACGTGGTACTTGGCAATCCCAGAGACATCATCCTCAACGATTCCTACATCGTACTCCGGCACGTCAATGGCACCATCCTCGATGCAGTGGAAATTGGCGGCAACGATGAGGCCACCGACAGAGGCGGCGATGGCGTCGACGATGGTGCCCCCGAAGCCGGCGAGGATGGAAACTCAAGCACCATAGACGATGAGACCATCGCCCGCGTTCCCAACGGCGCCGACACTGGCAGCGACACCGACGATTGGGCCAAGGGTCGGGCGACATTGGGTGCGAGCAACGGCGACGGCAACTGACTAATCTGAGCCCAACGGGTCACATGTAGAGAGTATCGCCGAGACGGCATTGGTGCGGCGATGGTTGTCTCGTCACACTTATGCCTCAGATGATCGCCGATCGCGTGGCCGCGCACGCAGGTGCGCGCTACCCTATGTAGGTGATGAACGAAACAGCCGCTTTAAGTGCCTCATCCGAGACCGCGCGGGCGCGACTCTTACTACTTCTAAGCGTGGTGGTGACTGCGCTTCTGTACGTAGTTCCCTACGGACATACCGTCGCATATCCTCTCATTCTCCTCTCGACCCTGGTCCACGAGCTTGCTCATGGCATCACCGCGATCCTCGTTGGCGGTTCATTCGAGAGCTTTCGCATGTTTAAGGACGGTTCAGGCGTAGCCCAATGGTCCGGCAATGTCGGACGCATCGATCAGGCCCTGGTGGCGGCGGGAGGTCTTGTCGGACCAGCGGTAGGAGCCGCCCTTTGCTTCATCTGTGCACGCCGCAAAGGCACCGCTCGCCTGTGTCTGGGCGGCATTGGCGTCGCACTGGTACTGGCCGAGATCTTGGTTGTACGCAATTTGTTCGGCTTGGTCTTTGTCGGTATCGTGGCCGCCATTTGCCTGGGCATTGCCTGGCGCGGTGGTGCTCAGCTGATTCAGCTCACCTTAGCCTTTTTCGCGGTCCAGCTCGCGCTCAGCGTCTATTCTCGCGGTGACTACTTATTCACTCGCTGGGCTGAAACATCAGCGGGAAAAATGCCATCCGATGTGGAGCAAATGGCGGTCGCCCTTGGTGTGGGACCGTATTGGTTCTGGGGTGGCGTGTGTGCTGCTTTTTCAATCGTCGTCTTGATTGCGGGCAGCTGGTACTTTATCCGCGGCAGCCGCAGTAGATAACGCACCGCAACAGAAACCAGTCCAATTATCGTACACCATCGTTCTCCCCAAACAGC
>JAAUYH010000610.1_pt1 | contig 15301 bp, 16 predicted proteins | sample 7278061 | NCBI WGS metagenome assembly JAAUYH01 (sample SAMN14350203, study PRJNA611818) | marine sediment metagenome | isolation source: surface marine sediment (0.6m) | place: French Polynesia: Moorea | collected 2018-08
CAAGAATTTTTGAGTATAGGTATAAGCAATTAGTCGTATACTTCTAATTACTTTTACTTCATATAAATTCACACTGTTTATTTTAGCGTGCGAGTGGGAAGCCCCGACGCTCATGCTACGCTCTTAGCGCGGGGCTTCCCACTCGCACGCTAAAATAAACAGTGTGAATTTATATGAAGTAAAAGTAATTAGAAGTATACGACTAATTGCTTATACCTATACTCAAAAATTCTTGTTATCATAGCCCGTATTATTTAAAGAAGAGAAATCTCACCTCATAGTGCTATTTAAGGAGAATTGAGGGTGAAAACAGTAGACTTGAACGGTAAACCATTCCATTTTATTGGTATTGGCGGAATTGGAATGTCAGCCCTGGCATATATTGTTGCTAAACGTCAAATACCCGTTTCTGGCTCCGATCTGTGTACGAGTAATATTACCGCCAGATTAAAAGCTTTAGGTGTGCGTATTTTTAATTGTCAGGAAGCAGCTAATTTAAATTGGTTTACAACGACAGCACAATCTGTTTATGAAAATAACTCTTCTTTAGCCTTAACTAGCCCAACAGAGCGACAGTCTATGACGAGCGCTCCTGTTAATAACTCTTTAAATGGCAACAAAACCATCAATGTTTTACCGCAAATAATCCGTTCAACTGCTATAGATGAAAGTAATGCAGAATATCAGGCAGCAGTGGCGTTAGATTGCCCTATTTTTCATCGTTCGGATTTACTAGCTGCTCTAATTGCTAAATATCACAGTATTGCTGTTTCTGGCACTCATGGTAAAACTACTACTAGCAGCTTAATTGCTTATATGCTCTGGAAGGCTGGCTTAGATCCTACGGCAATTATTGGTGGAGAGGTATCCGACTGGGAAGGGAATGCTCGCGTGGGAGAGAGTGAATATTTGGTAGCAGAAGCCGATGAATCTGATGGCTCTTTAGTGAAACACGCCCCAGCAATTGGTATTATTACTAATATCGAATTAGATCATCCCGATCGCTATCAAAATATAACAGAAGTAATTGAAATTTTTCAGACTTTTGCCGAGCGATGTCTGACTGTAATTGGTTGTTTAGATGATGAGATAGTTCGTCAGAATTTAAAATTAGATATTAGTTACGGTCTTAATTCAAAACTATCTCCAGACTATACCGCTAAAAATATTAAATATCGTGCTCGAGGTACAGAAGCAGAAATTTGGGAGAAAGGAAAATATTTAGGTGTTCTTAAGTTGCAATTATTGGGTAAACACAATCTGAATAATGCTTTGGCTGCTGTAGCTGTGGGTAGAAAACTGGGCTTAGAGTTTTCGCTAATTAAAGAGTCGATCGCGCCTTTTGGGGGAACAAAAAGAAGATTTGAGCATCGAGGTGAAGCTAATGGTATTACTTTTATCGATGATTATGCCCATCATCCTAGCGAAATTACGGCTACCTTAGCAGCAGCAAAACAAAAAGTCCAGTCAGAAGGAACTCAGCAAAGAATAGTGGCTATTTTTCAACCTCATCGCTACAGTCGTACGGAAACCTTTATGGATGAATTTGCTAACGCTTTTAAAGATGCAGATGTGGTTGTCTTAACCGATATTTACAGTGCAGGAGAAAAAAATATCACTGGTATTAGTGGAGAAAAACTAGCAGAAGCAATGGCTGCCAATCATCCTCAAGTCCATTATCATTCTTCCCTTTCTTCTTTGGTCGATTTTCTCTATAAGCAAATATTGCGCTCTGGCGATCTAGCTCTCTTTCTTGGGGCAGGTAATCTTAACCAAATCATTCCCCAAATTATTACCTTATATGAATAAAATCCTGACGTGTCGATCGCAAATAGTAAACAAAATATAACAAACAACAAATCAGTCAAATTATCGTTGACTTAGAGGAACAATCTGATTACCTTTGAGTCAGCTATATCAAAATGGTGTGTAAGAGTGTATTTTATGTGTATTAATACTCAACTCTCTTAATTCCGTTTAGACAACTAAAATCATTGTTTCTGAACTGGCGAACAAATATATGAGTTCAATTAATAATAATTTAATTAAACCTGACTTAATCTTGGCTAATCAAACTTCTTATCGAGTGGGAGGAAAAGCAGAATGGTATGCAGCACCAAAAAACTGGCAAGAATTAGAAACCGCTTTTGAATGGTATCTATCTCGGGATATACCTTTAACTCTTTTGGGTGCAGGGTCTAATCTCTTAGTGAGCGATCGAGGTATTTCTGGATTGGTTATCTGTACTCGCTATCTCCGTAGTTATCAATTTGAAGAAGAAACGGGTCAATTAATAGCAGATGCAGGAGAGCCTATTGCCAGATTAGCATGGAAAGCAGCTAAAAGAGGTTGGCGAGGACTGGAATGGGCAGTTGGTATCCCAGGCACAGTAGGCGGTGCTGTAGTTATGAATGCAGGAGCCCACAATCAATGTTTAGCCGATTTGCTAGTTAATACTACTGTTTTATCTCCCGATGGCACCATAGAAGAATTGAAACCAGAAGATTTGGGCTATGCCTATCGCACTTCTAATCTACAGGGAGATAAACGCATCGTCACTAAAGCAGTTTTGCAATTACAGCCCGGTTTTACCAAAGCAGAAATGATGGCAATTGCTAATCAAAACTGGACACAGAGAAAGAGTACTCAACCCTATCATTTACCCAGTTGTGGCAGCGTATTTCGCAATCCGACTCCCCATGCAGCAGGTTGGTTAATCGAACAATTAGGCTTAAAAGGATATAAAATTGGCGATGCTCAAATTGCCCATCGTCATGCTAATTTTATTCTCAATTGCGGTCAGGCGACTGCCAGAGATATCTTCAATTTAATTCGTTATATTCAAGAACAGGTAGAATATCATTGGTCAGTATCTTTAGAGCCAGAAGTGAAACTTGTAGGCGAATTTTAGTACTTAAGGGTTAGTTTTAGTCTATTCTAAGACAAAACTCAAGCTGACCGCATTATAAGATAACTATCCACTCTAAGATAAATTTTAGTACAAATTATTGGTTAGATAAACATGGCAGGAAAAGGATTTGGACCGCTAGGCAAAATGAAAGAACTTGCTGAAGCTTTTAAAAAGGCTCAGGAAGTTCAACAAGGAGCGCAAGTACTCCAAGCAGAACTAGAGCAAATGCAGATAGAAGGACAAAGTGAGGATGGATTGATTAAAGTTATTGTTACCGGAAATCAAGAACCAATCGGTGTAGAAATTGCTCCCGATGCTCTCAATCAAGATGCAGAAGCTCTTTCTGCATCAGTAACTATGGCAATGAAAGATGCTTATGCCAAATCTACAGAAACTATGCGCTCTCGAATGGAAGAACTCACCAGTGGTTTAAATCTTCCAGGTATGTAAGTTTTCTTTAATATATTTAATAGAGTTGTCTATAGTTGTTTACTATGGACAACTAATTAGTGCTTAAAATTTAAACATAGTCTGTAAAGTTCCTACATAAATAGTTTTATTTTCAGAATATTCATTAGGATTAAATAAAACATAACTACCAGGCGTAAGCCGAATCAGTTTAACTAAAAATAGCTAATAAAATTTATCTTGAGTTACGATAAACTTCAGTAGCTGATAAATATTTGATGAAAAAACTACACAAAATTTTTTGTAATTAGGCAAAAAATATTCTGTTAAAAATCTTCTTCTTCAATTATTGTTAATTCTTTTGGTTCACATTGTTGAATATCTACACTAATTACCCTAGCCTTTTCTCCCTTCAAATCTTCAATATATCCATATTGTAATAGTTGAGCTTCTGAAGAACTGTCAAAAGGCCCAAAAAAATAAATACACTTAGGAACTTCTGTAGTTATTTTTATCCACCAAGGCATTTGTCTGGTAGGCATTTTTACCCATGCAAGCAACTTTTTTAGTAAATTCATAATACTATTGCTAATAGATATAAATCAAAAATACTTTTATAATTGTGCATTCACTCATCGCCCTGTAAGGCTTAGAGACTGAAATTATATACAAATAATTTTGCACACTTACTTACTTAAGCATTTTAGTGACCAATAGTAAGACTATGAAACATTATCAAAAAGCAGTAAGAATTCAAACTACAGGTAAATCTCTCCATAAAATCACGAGTAAAATAGAACAAATAGTAGCAGAATCGGGTATAGCTATGGGATTATGCACTATTTTCGTTCGTCATACTTCTGCTTCTTTAGTAATTCAAGAAAATGCCGATCCAGATGTCTTGAGAGATTTAGCTAATTTTTTTGCTAAGTTAGTGCCAGAAGACTCAATGCGCTATATTCATAATGCGGAAGGTCCTGATGATATGCCTGCTCATATTCGTTCTGCCTTAACTCATACTTCAGAGCAAATTCCTATCAATAGAGGAAGGTTAGTTTTAGGTACTTGGCAGGGAATTTATTTATGGGAACATCGTCAGCACAGTCATAACAGAGAAATAGTTGTACATATTAGCGGAAGTTTGTAATTAATCGATCTCGATCGCTTGTTATCTAAATTATTGTAGTTAATTTTGAAGTAGTAAAACTATCAAGATTTTTTATTAGTAATATATGAACTTTGACAAATCAGATCGAGGATTTAAGGTATTAGATCGGGGTTTGAACAAACTAAAGGGAGATTTAGAGCAATTTTTTGAAGTAAGCGCTCGAAACATCAATTCCGCTCGAGCTAATGTGGCAAGAGTTAATGAAATAACCAACTTAAAACAAAGAGTATTTAAATTACAAGGAACAGCCTTAACCTTAAGAGGTAAAGCATTAGAATTGAAAGCAAAGATGGAACATGAGACATATACAGCTTTAGAATTAGATAATTTGGCAATACAGGTAGTCGAACTAAGATTAGATATTGACGAACTTAGGAGAGAAATTTCTAAACTGTAATTGCCACCGCGACACAAAGTCAGAAAAGACTAAATCAATTTAAATACCAGAGCGCGATCGCTTTAACTACTACAATTAAATAAAAAGTGAAAATAGGGTACAGACAAAGAGATAATAGTCTGAAAGAACCCCAAATTTTTACTTTATTTTTTGCCGAATAAAGCCGAGCAATTGATTAAATTGTTTTCTTAGTATATCCATCTCTTTTTCCATTCTGGCTACTTTTGTCTTCAGAGACTCAATTTCGGCTGCCATAGCTGACGTATCAGCACCAGAAGCAAGAGAATCTGATGAACTAGAAGAAGTTGCTACCGCTTGTGGTAGTTTCTTCGATTTCATCATTGCTTCGCGGATTGCTTCGACTAACTGCTTTTGATCGAAAGGCTTTTCTACAAAAGCAAAATACTCAAATGGTTCAGATAGTTTATCCGTTACCTCTTCTTTTCGTCCAGACATAAGAACTAAAGGAATAGTTCTTAGCCGTTGTTGTTTTTGAATTTCTTGATATACTTCCCAGCCACTCATCTTCGGCAACAAAAAATCCAACATGATTAGATTAGGATTTTCTTGACTAATCAAATTAAATCCTTCTAGACCATCTTTGGCTTCAATAACTTCAAAGTTACCGGCAGGCAACATATCTTTGACCCGCATTCTAATGACTTTACTATCATCAATAACCAAAATTTTATGAGTCGGCACAACTAACTCCTTAGCGATTAACTCCTATTTATCAGGAAATTTACTAAAATTATCTAAATCATATACTATGAGTGATATCTATAGAGTTCCCTGAAATTAACTAAAAATAACAAAGGTAAGAAGCAAAATCTGTTTTCTGTCTCTATTCTTTAATTTAAATTGCTCGACCAAAGATTCTCATGTATTCACCTAAGTCTCACTGGCGTAAAGAAATTACTACTCTTCCTGCTTGGCTAAGAGGCTCTATTGGTAGAGCTAGCGAAATATCTACTGTCCAAAAAATTATCAAACAGCGAGGTATTCACACAATTTGTGAAGAAGGTAGATGTCCCAATCGAGGGGAGTGTTATGCCAATAAAACAGCTACTTTTTTATTAATGGGCCCTACCTGTACTAGAGCCTGTGCTTTTTGTCAAGTAGATAAAGGACACTCTCCTATGGCTTTAGACCCAGAAGAACCAAAAAAAGTGGCAGAAGCAGTCAATTTATTGGGTTTGCGTTACGTAGTGCTTACTTCTGTCGCCAGAGACGATTTAGCTGATGGGGGTGCAGGGTGGTTTGTTAAAGTAATCAGCGCGGTAAGAGAAAAGAATCCTCAAACTCAAATTGAAGTCCTGACTCCTGATTTTTGGAGTGGAAAAGGAGCAGAGAATAGCCAAAAAGCCAGAGTGACAACTGTAGTGCGAGCTAAACCAGCTTGCTATAATCACAACATTGAAACTGTTAAACGTCTACAAGCATCAGTCAGACGGGGAGCAAAATACGATCGCTCTTTAGCTGTTTTGAAATTGGTTAAAGAAATTGACCCCAGTATCCCGACTAAATCGGGTTTGATGTTAGGACTAGGAGAAACAGAAGCCGAAATTATCGCCACCATGGAAGATTTGAGGGCAATTAATTGCGATCGCCTCACTATTGGTCAATATATGCGTCCTTCTTTAGAACATTTACCAGTACAAAAATATTGGACTCCAGACGAGTTCGATCGATTGGGAAGTATTGCTCGTAGTTTAGGATTTTCTCATGTTCGTTCTGCTCCTTTGGTAAGGAGTTCTTATCATGCGGGAGAATAAATCAGTTATCAGGTAGAGGCAAGGCACTGCCTTACTCGTATATCAGTTATAAGTCATCAGTTTTTACTAGTTTTTACTGAAATATTGCACCTTTTTGATTAACGCTCCGAGCATAATTGCTATAGATCACTGATATCGTAGAGAAAGATAGTTAGGATCGACAGATTAAATATTAATTAGATTTACTTGTGAAAAAATCAGAAGCTATTAAACTGCTAACAAAAGAAAAATGGACAAAAGCAGATGCAGAAAGAGCTTTAGTAAAGATTAATTTTAGTACTAATCCTGATGAACTTACTATTCGTCGAGCAATTTCTTCTTTTGCTGGTTCTGAATTAATTAATCGTCAACGGCTTCAAGCTGCTCAAAAAAGACTAGTTACCACTAGAAATAAGGAACTTGAAGAGCTAAAAAAAGGCAATAAAAAGTTACTATCTTCAGATAGCAATATCTTAGAAGCTAAAATCAAAACTCTTACGGCTAAAAACAAAGATCTTATCAAAGTCAATCAAGAACTTCAAAAAGACAATAAAAATCTTAAAAATATAGTCGATCGCATCAAACTTCAATTAGCTATAGATACTAAAAAACTATTACGATATGAAGATAGTGAGCTAAGAAAAGAAATTATCAAACTGTTTAAATGGACTCTGGGATAAGAAAAAATCTTATGAAAAAAAAGCAAAGTAAAACCTTTCGAGGGATGAATTATAGAAGGGTTCAAAAAAATAACTCTCGGAATAGAAATAAACTAAAACAAGAAGAAAAGAAATGGTTGAAAAGTAACGGTTATAAAAATGTTGGTTGGAAAAATGTTATTAGTTTATATCAAAAAATAGAAGAATTCCTAGATAAAGCGAAAATCGAAGATTTAACCTTAGAAGAACTTTTTTTAGAAGCAGATCGAATAGGCAATAAATATCTTACTAGTCAAGAGATACAAGATTTTAATCGAAAGTTATCTCAAGAAGTAAATGAGATCGCAGAAGAAATAGATAAGCAATTTCCCGAAACAGAAATAGAAATAATTGATTTTAGTAAACAAACTAATCAGAAATATCGCAAAAAAGCTAATCGAAAGATATATACAAAAGTTAAATTGTAATACTTAACACAATGAATCTGGAAGATAAACAGCTAACAGAATTATTTAAGCTGGCAAACAAAATTGGCAAAAAACGATACCATAGATTGACTCAACAAGATTTTGAAAATTATCGTCAATATGATTATTGGCGTTACATCAATGGTGATGGGGAATGTGGAACAACCCAAGAAAGTCAAGATTGGGTAAAAGAAAATTCTGATTGGTATTGTCCGATATGTGGAGATAACTACAGGAATAAAGAAGGTAGAACCATCGATCATAAACTACCTCGATCGCAATATCCTTGGTTATCAATGGAATTTCGTAATTTATGGGTAATTTGCCGAATTTGCAACCGAGAAAAAGGTGAGATGCACTGGTATGAATACGAACATTACATACTAGTCAATCATCCCGACTGGTATCCATTTATCAAATCTGCACGTCCTATTAAATTACTTTTGTCTCTTGATGAACAAACTAGCTAATATCATTAGTTTAGGAGTTATTTAAAATTGGACTAAGACAGTTAATAAGGTGAATCAAATGCGATCGATTACTATGGCTGAAGCTGCTCAAAAATTACCAGATTTAATTGATGCAGCAATGCGTGGAGAAGAAATACTGATTACCAAAGACAATATTTCCGTGGTAAAACTAATACCAGCTAATCCTGTTAAGCAACCTCGTAAACCAGGTAGTGCTAAAGGTATGGTATGGATGTCTGATGATTTCGATGAACCACTAGAAGACTTTAAAGAATATCTGAATTATGAATGATGAGGGATGAAGGATGAAATATGAATTTTAACTCACCCCTATTACTTATTACCTATTACCTATTACTTTTTTTAAAGTGGTATTAATTCTGGGAAATTAGTTAATAACTGCTCATCATTAAGTTCATCGCCTAGTTTGGCAGGAGAAAAATGAACTTGTATCGCCCTGAGTTTTTCTTGATAATGGAGATTAATTAAAGCTTTGAGTCCATATTCGAGAGCTTCCATATCTGCAAGGTTAGTTTCTAAATCTTCTACTTCTCCTTCGGCAGCAACGGCAATAATTACTACTAAATTACGAGTTACAGGTAGAGAAAGTAATTCATCTTCTGCTAAGGGTTGGCTTAAATCGGGTTGAGATAAATATCTTTGTGCCGAATCAGTAAATAGTTCGTTAACGTAATCCCCTGCTTCTCCTTCATCCCAAAATACATCTCCTTCATTAGCTGCCGATTGCCAGTAGGTACTCATCTGCAAAAGTTGTTGGCAAATTTCGACTAATCCTTCCCCCATAACCTCTAAGTCACCTTCTGCATCTACTGCTTCTCTAGCAACTCGATTGAGGACTCCGAGCAAAGGAGCGATTTCTTCTCCTCCCAAATGAATAAAAATACGACAAACTACAAAGCGAGTTTTACCAGCAAATTTATTAAAGCGATCGCGCAAGGAACTCATAATTTCAATCCTAAAAACAATCTAGTTGATTTTATGTAAATAGGCTATATTATTTACTCTAAACTGTATTGAGCTAATAGTTTATTGTTTGAGCGCAATTGCTCGATCGAGAGAGAGATATTCATGCGTGTTCTGTTTTTGCACCCTAACTTTCCTGCTCAGTTTCGTCATTTAGCTGCATCTTTGGCTAAAGACCCCCGTAACCAAGTTGTGTTTGGAACTAACCGTAGTGAAGGTCAAATTCCTGATGTTACTAAAGTTCTCTATGAAAAATCTCGTAATCCCAGACCAGAAACTCATCATTATGTCAGACCTCTAGAAAATGCAGTCTTAGAAGGACAAGCAGTATATCGTCTGGCACAACAATTAAAAGAACGAAATTTTTATCCCGATATAGTATACGGTCATTCTGGTTGGGGCCCGACTTTATTCATTAAAGATATTTTTCCTCAAGCTACATTCTTATGTTACTTTGAGTGGTTTTATCGCGCTCATGGTTCGGATGCTGATTTCGATCCTAGCGATCCAATTAATGCCGATGATGAAGCAAGAATTCGGACTAAGAATGCACCTATTTTAATCGATTTATACAGTTGCGATCGCGGATTATCTCCTACTAAATGGCAACGGCAACAGTTTCCCCCTGAATTCCACTCGAAAATTAAAGTCCATCATGATGGGGTGGATACTAGCTATTTTCAACCTTCACCAGGAGCAAAATTAGTCTTACCCCGTATTGGTCTAGATTTATCTGGGGTTGAGGAGATAGTTACTTATGTAGCTAGGGGAATGGAACCCTATCGCGGTTTTCCGCAGTTAATCGAGACTATTTCTATTTTGCAAAAGAAAAGACCCCAATGTCATTTTGTGATTGTAGGTAAAAATCGCGTAGCTTATGGTAAATCTCTTCCTGATGGTAAAACTTATAAAGAGGCGATGTTAGAAAAATTCACTCTCGATCTCGAGCGCGTACATTTTACTGACTTACTTCCTTACAAAGAGTATTTACAAGTTCTCCAAGCTTCCTCAGTTCATATCTATCTTACCCGTCCCTTTGTTTTATCTTGGTCGATGTTAGAAGCTTTATCTACAGGTTGCTTAATTGTGGCTTCTAATACTGCTCCTGTTAGAGAAGTAATTGAAGATGGAGTCAATGGATTACTCGTAGATTTCTTTAATACTCAGCAAATTAGCGATCGCGTCGAAGAAGCTTTAGATAATCGAGATAAAATGGCAGAGATTAGAAAAAGAGCCAGAGAAACTATTCTAGAGCGATACGATTTAGCTAAATTACTGCCCCAACATTTGGAATGGATGACGAAACCCCCAGCTAAAAAAAATAATACCAAAGGAAAAACAGGCAAGAAAAAAGGATTTAATAAACTTTAGGTATGGCAATACAAGCATGGGTTGGGACAATTAGTTAGTAGTTAGTAGTTAGTAGATTTATTTTTATTCAACAAGACACCTGGACTAACCAAAGCTAATAGCTAATAGCTATTAGCTTTTAGCTAAAAGCTAATAGCTAACACAATCGAGATTTTTGATTTATGCAAGAATTCTTATGAACAGATGGCGATTTTTAGGGCTATTCGCACTTGGAATTATTCTTAGTATTTGTTTTGCCTGTACATCTATTACCCAACCAAAGACCGATAATTCTTTACCCCCCGAAACGGCAGCTATTGTTGACAGTTTAGGTTCTCAAGACTTATATAATCCTTCTCGTGGTGATGTCAGAATTGTAGTTATTAGCGATCTCAATAGTGCTTATGGTTCTACAGATTACGAGCCTGAAGTTGACAAAGCTATTAAGCTCCTTCCCTTTTGGCAACCAGATTTGGTACTGTGTAGTGGCGATATGATAGCAGGTCAAAAACCCAGTCTGACTCCCGAACAGATTAAAGCTATGTGGGCAGCATTTGACGAGCATATAGCTGCACCTCTGCGTCTGGCTGAGATACCCTACGGTTTTACTATGGGAAATCATGATGGTTCTGCTGCTGTAGGAGTAGATGGCAAGTATCGTTTTCAACAGGAGCGCGATTTAGCTACAGAATATTGGCATAATCCTCAACATAATCCAGGTCTTCAATTTATCGATCGCTATGAGTTCCCCTTTTACTACACCTTTGCCTACAAAGACATCTTCTTTATGGCTTGGGATGGCTCTTTTAGTAATATTCCTGCGGAAAAATTAGCTTGGGTGGAAAAAGCATTAGCTAGTCCTCAGGCACAACAGGCAAAAATGAGAATTTTACTAGGACATTTACCTCTTTATGCAGTAGCAGTAGGACGCGATAAGCCAGGGGAAGTGATGAACAATAGCGAAGAATTGCGAGCCATGCTAGAAAAATACAAGGTTCATACTTATATTAGTGGTCATCATCATGCTTACTATCCCGGTCATCGAGGTAGACTGCAATTATTACATACCGGTGCCCTTGGTTCTGGTCCGCGATCGTTAATCGATGACAAGCTGCCACCCCGCAAAACAATCACAGTGCTGGATATTGACTTCGATACAAGCGAACTATCTACTTATACAACTTATGATATACAGACTCTTGAATTAATTGAATATGCTCGACTTCCTCGTTTTTTGGTAGGACATAATGGTATTGTCTTGAGAAGAGATATTCAAGAAAAAGATTTAGAGCCTTCAGAAAAAGAGTTGTGTCAGAAACTTATAGGCAATGAACTATGTAGTTTTTACTAGATTTTGGCTTTTTCTAACATCAATTTAGAACGTCTAATATTTTCGGGAATAGTAATCGGATAATCTCCTGTAAAACAGGCCGAACAAAAACTATTAGTATCTTCGCCTGTCGCTTCTAACATACCTTCCCAACTTAAATAAGCTAAAGAATCAACGCCAATTTGTTGTTCGATTTCTTTGACTGATTTGGTAGCAGCTATTAGTTGCTCTTGATTATCTGTATCTATCCCATAAAAGCAAGGATGAGTCACTGGGGGGGAAGAAATCCGCATATGTACTTCCGTTGCCCCTGCATCCCGCAGTGCTTTAACTATTTTTTTGCTGGTTGTACCCCTGACAATAGAGTCATCGACAATAATTACTCTTTTCCCTGCTAAAACATCTTTGAGGGTATTCAGCTTCATTTTAATACCAGACTCCCGCATACTTTGAGTTGGTTGAATAAAGGTCCGCCCTACATAACGATTTTTAATTAAACCTTCTCCGTAAGCAATGCCAGATGCACGAGAAAAACCGATCGCCGCGGGTATTCCCGAATCTGGTACCCCCATGACTAAATCTGCTTCTACATAAGATTCTTTGGCTAATTGTTCTCCTAGACGTAAACGATAGCTATACAGAGTCTCATCGTGCATAACGCTGTCAGGACGAGCAAAATAAATCATCTCGAAGATACAAAGCTTTCTAGCTGGCTTTTGCACCCAATGGAAAGAAGCTAAGCCTTCTTCCGTAATCCAAACTAATTCTCCTGGCTCTACATCCCGTAGATACTCTGCCCCAATAATGTCTAAACCACAGGTTTCCGAGGCTAAAACGTATCGAGTTTTTGCTCCTTCTAAAGTGCCAATTACTAAAGGACGGATGCCATGAGGGTCTCGCGCTCCCATCATGCCAGCAGGAGTACCAATTACTAAACTATAAGCTCCAGAACACAAATTAAAAGCACTTATAGCTGCCTCTAACCATTCTTTGCCTTTATCTACCCGATCCGCAATAGCCAAAGCGATCGCTTCTGAATCCGTAGTGGTAAGAAAACAGCGGTCTTGCTGAATTAGCTTTTCTCTTAGTTCTAAAGTATTAACTAAATTACCATTATGAGCCAAAGCAAGAGAACCCAAACGAGTTTTGACTACTGCTGGTTGGGCATTTACGATTAAACTAGACCCAGTTGTAGAATAGCGGGTATGTCCTACAGCCAATTCTCCTGGTAATTGCTGAAGAATGTCTTCGTTAAAGACTTGAGATACTAAGCCCATATGCTTGTAGCAATATACTCTTTCTCCTGCAAAGGTCGCAATTCCTGCTGATTCTTGTCCTCGATGTTGCAGCGCATAAAGACCAAAATAAGCTAATTTGGCTACATTTGCTCCTGGTGCATATACCCCAAATACCCCACAAGCTTCTTCTGGTTTATCTGGTTTTTGGTTTAAGTGTTCTTGAGAGTTCGCCGAAAAATTGTCCATAGGATAGAGAGACTGATTGGGCATCAATTAAAACTTAGCTCCTCTTGGCAGTACCAATATATTGATAACTAATCCGCAGAAAATTTACATCCGATACCAGTAATTGACACAAAAATTGTCGATCGAACCTTGGGTAGGATAAGTAAATAACTGTAGGGGATTTGACTACCAATGGCACTAGTTTAAAAAAACTACATTTCGAGTCTGCGGGCGATCGCCTGAGACCAGGAAAGACTAACTTCGTTAATCTTAACATTAATTAACGATAATTTTTCTTTAATAAAAATCTTTAATGACGATTCTAGGGTAGTAACTTTACCAATTTTTTGCCAGTTATTAGCTAGATTTTCAGTTAAATAATTTTCCCAAATTGTTGATATTTCTGGCTTGACAGAAACAATAATTCTGCTTGCTGCTTCGCCAAACAACATTTCATCTAAACGAAGAGAAGAATCGTCTGCTAAAAATATCTCTGCCCCTAATTTATTACCCAAACAAGATTCAGCTAAAGCCACCGCTAATCCACCTTCAGCACAATCATGGGCGGAGTTTACCCATCCTTGACGAATACCATGGCGACAAGCAGTTTGTACTGTTTTTTCTAGTTCAAAATCTACTATCGGGGGTTTGCCAGCAACAGTTTTATGGATGGTAGCGAGGTATTCTGAGGCAGCTAATGTAGGGGCAGTTCGCGAACTGCCCATCGTGGACTGAGAAAAACCTAATAAGTAAATAATATCTCCTTCGTTTTGCCAAGATTGCCCACAGATTTTAGTGATATCGGGGATTAAACCTACCATGCCAATTACAGGAGTAGGATAAATTGGCTGAGGATTTCCATTTGAATCAAGGGTTTCGTTATAGAGAGATACATTACCCCCAGTAACAGGAGTACTCATTTCCCGACAAGCATCCGCAACACCCCGACAAGCTTCGGCTAGTTGCCAGTATCCTATCGGTTTTTCTGGACTACCAAAATTAAGATTATCGGTAACTGCTAACGGTTCGGCCCCCACACAACTTAAATTACGGGCTGCTTCGGCTACAGCAGCTTTTGCCCCTTCGTAGGGATGGAGATAGACATAACGAGAATTACAATCTGTGGTCGCAGCTACCCCAGTATTACAGTCAGCAGGTTTAGCATCGATGGGGCGTACCCTAATGACTGCTGCATCTGCACCGCCAGGTAAGAGAATAGTGTTATTTTGTACTTGACGATCGTATTGACGATATACCCACTGTTTAGAAGCAATAGTAGGAGTATCTAATAACTGTAATAAAATCTCATTCCAAGTTTTATATAATCCCTCAACAAATAATCCTTCATAATCACAAGCTGGTAGAGAATCAGCACACCATTGCCAAGCTTGTCGGGCATATTCGGGAGGTTCTTTGAGTAATTCTCGATTATATATAGGAGTATCATCTGCTAAAGCTGTGGCGGGAATTTCTGCTGCTATTCCTCCCTGATATAAAATCCTCACAATCGGTTCTTTAATTACTTCTCCTGCCACTACCGCATGAAGTCCCCAACGGTGAAAAATATCGATTAATTCTTGTTCTCTGCCTTTGGCAGCAACAAATAACATTCTTTCTTGAGACTCAGAGAGGAGATATTCGTAAGGAATCATGCCCGTTTCCCGTACGGGAATCTTATCTAAATCCAATTCAATCCCCACATCTCCTTTAGCTGCCATCTCTGAAGTAGAACAAGTAATTCCTGCTGCCCCCATATCTTGGGCTGCTACTACCGCCCCGGTTTTAAAGGCTTCTAAACAAGCTTCGACTAGAGATTTTTCTAGAAAAGGATCCCCCACTTGCACCGCAGGGCGATCGTCCATAGAATCATCTGTAAGTTCCGCACTAGCAAAACTCGCCCCACCCATACCATCTCTACCAGTAGTCGAACCGACATACAA
>JAAUYH010123959.1_pt1 | contig 15301 bp, 13 predicted proteins | sample 7278061 | NCBI WGS metagenome assembly JAAUYH01 (sample SAMN14350203, study PRJNA611818) | marine sediment metagenome | isolation source: surface marine sediment (0.6m) | place: French Polynesia: Moorea | collected 2018-08
ACAATCAACCAGTATTCAACAGTCAATGATTTCTAGTCTAGGTAATTTTTGTGCGATTTGTTAAGATTTGTGCGGAAATAGTTAGAGAATTAGCTATCTAGTAACACGTCCGTCTAAAGGATTATTATATCTTTATGGGTTGGTAATGGATAGTCGTTTCAAGGGGGAGGATCCCAAATTTTTAGCAATACCCTAGAAGGGTATCGCTACACGGGCTAAGCCTGCCTCCGCAGGCTTTGTTTGTATGAACCTACCCTTCTAGGGTTTGGGTGTTTTTCAAAAATTGGGATGCTCCCGTTTCAAGGTGGTATTGATCAAAAACGCCCACAGGCTATAAGCCTGGGGCTACAGGAACTTAGACGCGTTCGCGAAGCGTTCTCGGAGAGTAGCGGCTTCCCGTTCCCCGTAGGGGTTCTCGAAGAGTAGGGTAGCCCACCTCGTGGGCTATAAATCCTCAAAAGCCCACGTAGGTGGGCTTAGTTCCTGTAGCGATACCCTTCTAGGGTATTGCTAAAAATTTGAGATACTTCCCATGTTAATAAAAATGGGAAAGTGGGAAAAATAGGAAAGGAGAGCAACAGAGTACTGTTTCATCTTCCCTAGGCTTTCCCTGCTTCCTCTGGTTTATTTGGAGGGTGCCGGAATTGATTTTTTGGTGTTAAATGTGGAATATTGCCATCTGTTGACTTAAAACAACGGAATTGAGGCGTCTTTTTACAGGAGTGAATGTGAATACTATTTTTTTGCGTCATGGCTTTGTGGGGTTGCTGAGTTTTGCTAGTTTGACAGTTATGGGTAGTGGCTCATCTGCTGTTGCTCAAATAGTAGAAAGCACAGAGACTGAGCAGTTAACCCAATCGTTTCCGAATCAAATCACTGCTGAAGCAGACAACCAAAACCAAAATCTCTTTACTCCCACCTTCGACGAATCTCCAGCTTCAACAGTCGAACAAGCAGAATTATTTCATACAACTGATGTTCAGCCCTCCCAAGCTACAGTAGTTCCAGAAGCTACCAAAGTAGTGACACCCATTCCAGGAACAGCACCAACAACATCAGCAGCCTTTATAAAAGCATCCCCAGAATCTGCACCTACTTCTCAACCATCGGCTACCAAAGTTGCTCAATCAGATATTAGTATAGGCAGAACTACCCGTGGTGGTAGAAGCTACGTTGGTATTGGTGCCAATATTGGTTTAAATGGGGAAACAGCTTTAGGAGACGGTAACTTTACCATCCTCAGCAAAATCGGTATCACAAGAAACATATCAGTCAGACCATCAGCTATACTTGGGGACGATACCGTAATTTTGGTTCCTGTTTCCTACGATTTTTCTATACAGAATGCAGCCGATCCATTTACGGAGCCATTGAATTTTTCTCCCTATGTCGGAGCTGGAATTGCTATTGACACAGGGGATGACGATGATGGTGATGATGATGATGATGCGGACGTTGGATTTTTGCTCTCCGCTGGGATTGATTTCCCTCTGAATCGTCAATTTACAGCTACTGCTTCTGTGAATGCAGGCTTTTTTGATGAAGCCGAGGTCGGTTTGTTGTTGGGAATTGGTTACAATTTCAGCGGCTTCTAAGAGTCGCAGTAGGGGCGCAATGTTTGCGCCCAAAAGTTACCAATTTTTAATTTTTAATTGTTTTGGGAGTTAGGAGTTTGGAGTTTTTAATTTCTCACTCATAACTCATAACTCATCACTCATAACTATTATTGGGGACTAACTTTATCAATTACCTTGATTTTGCCATCTCCACCAATAGTCCAAACGTCATAAACACCAACCACATCGCCATTTTCGTCAACATCTACGTTACCACTGGCTCCCTGATAGTTGATATCTTTACCTTCTTTGAGTAGCTTCAAACCCTGACAGACATCGGTAACTTCTTCACCAGGAGCATTAGCAATTTCACGGATTTTACCCGCTATACCCACACCTGTATTTTCCTTGGCAGCTTGTGCTGCTAATGTCAATAAAGCAGCAGCATCCCAAGCTTGGGGTGCAAACTCCCCTGGAGAACCACCCTTTTTCTGTTTCCACAGCTTGTTAAAGTTGTCTAAGGCTTTACCATCAGAACCGGGTACTGTACCAATCGCTCCCGAAATGATGTATTTACCATCACTACCCTTACCAACTTGATTGGGAAATGCAGATGACTTAACACCGTCTGTAAGCATAATCTGCACATTTTTGGTTAAACCTTGTTGATAGGCAGATTTGAGCAATAAACTTCCGGTTTCGGCATATAACACGGCGATTACAGCATCGGGTTTGCCTGCAAAAGCTGTAGAAGCTTCTGTAGTAAAGGTTTGCGCTTTGGGATCGTAACGTACTGGCTTACCTTTATTAATTACAGTTCCTCCGGATTTTTCAAAAGCTTGCACAAATGCTTTCTCAAAGCCCACACCGTAGTCATTGTTAATTACAACGGTGGAAACACGCTTAAATCCTTTTTGCTTTGCCAGTTGGGCTAAAGCTAATGCTTGGTAAGTATCTGGGGGAGCAGTACGTGCCCAAAATCCTTTCAATTCCCCTTTTTTCGCTCTTTCGCTAAATACAGGGCTGGTACTACCAGGAGAAACCAACATCACTTTATTAGGCACCGCTATGGAAACAGCAGCACTAGAGACACTACTAGCAAATGCTCCTACTACCCCTGCTACCTTATCTAAGGTTGCCAGTTTTGTCATTCCCGCAGCACCAGCTTTGGGATCGGTTTGACTGTCTACTTCTACTAACTCAACTTTTTCACCATTAACACCACCACAACTGTTAACGGTTTCTACCAGTAAGGGAACTGCACCTACCATTTGCTGTCCGATGGAAGCTAAATCACCAGTTGTTGGTAGGAGATTACCAATTTTCAACTGTTTGGGTTTTTCGCTGCTGGTTAAATTAGCACCTGGGCTTGTAACACCATTGGAATTAGTGCTAGTTTCCTCGCACGCTACCAAAAAACCTGATGCTAGAACAGCTAAACTTAAGGCAAAAATGCCACGAACTCTTAACATATTTTGTTTTCACTCCTCTCATGTCTAGGAGGTTACAAGCAATATTTCAGCTTGGTATCTCCAAGGGTTAAATGATAACATCCCCCTCAAGGAGTAAATTTATAACATGTATAATTCCTTGGCTGCTTCCTCATGGGTGAGACTCAAGGCAGACCCTTGGAAAATGGGTTCCTAGCCCGGAGGAACCAGGAACCAGACTAACCAGACTATAGTCCGGAGGAACCAGGAACCAGACTAACCAGACTATAGCCCGGAGGAACCAGGAATCAGACTAACCAGGAACCAGACTATGAGTGGGATGGGCATCCCTGCCCGTCCGAATTATACTAATTCTCTCCGGAAACGGAGAGGGAGGGATTCGAACCCTCGGTACGGAGTTGCCTGCCGTACAACAGATTAGCAATCTGCCGCTTTCAACCACTCAGCCACCTCTCCAGGTCACAAGCAATAATATTAGCAAAAGTCTGTGTGTTCGTCAATAGTCTGTGGGGAAATTGAGGAGTTGGGAGTTAGGAGTTATGAGTTATGAGGCGCACAGTGATAGTAATTCACGCAAATCTTCATACATATTGTAGGGGCGCAAAGCTTGCGCCCAAAACTATTGTAGGGGCACAAAGCTTGCGTCCAAAACTATTGTAGGGGCACAAAGCTTGCGCCCAAAAGTTAGGAGTTACCAATTTTTAATTTTTTGGGGTGAGAAACCAGGTTTAGTGAGAAACCCGGTTTCTAGGGAATTGCTAAAGTATTTGCGATCGCAACCAAGCGATGGGTAAGGAGCGTATTTTTTGCCATTGGGGGACATAAGCGCGTTGGCTGAACACATCATAATCGTTGCGTTCAATTCTGCTCAAAATGCGACTGTAATGCATTAGTGCTGCCCATACGGGTAAACGAGCATCGGGGGATAGGTAACTAATTCCCTTTTCTGCTTGGCGGTAGAATTGGCGTGTCTTGGCGATTTCAAAGCGCATTAAACAACGCCAGCGTTCGTCTACTACTCCTTTGAACAAATCTTGTTCGCTGTAGTTAAATCGCTCTAAGTCTTCCAGGGGTAGATAAATTCTGCCCCGACGTGCATCTTCACCCACGTCTCGGAGGATATTAGTCAGTTGACTGGCAATTCCCAGGGCGATCGCTTCTTCTGTGGGATTATATAGCTTTTTCTGGCGGTTCCAAGGGGCTGTGTTTTGTTGCTTATCTACTCCCATCACTGCTGTGGACATCAAGCCCACGGTACCAGCGACGCGATAGCAGTATAAATATAATTCCTCAAATGTATGGTAGCGATTACGGTATAAATCCATACCTTGACCAGCTATCATATCCCGAAAGGGTTGAATGTCGATGGGGAAACGCTGGAGGGTATCTACCAAAGCCAAATCGAAATTGTCCTGAGGATGTCCGGCAAAAATTGATTCCAGCTGCTGTTCCCATTTATCTAGGGTTTCTGGGGTAGTAACAGCAGCCGCAGGACCATCTACCAGTTCATCAGTACGGCGACACCAGGCATAGATTGCCCAAATGGCTCGGCGCTTTGTCTGGTTCATCAGCAAAGTGCCGAGGTAAAAAGTCGTAGCATATTTAGCTGTTAGCTGACGACATAGTTCGTAGGCTTCGTCCACAGATACCGACGGTTTCATGCGCGGGGGTGAATCAGACAGTTGCAGCATTCGTTGCAGGCTGGATTGTTTTGTTTTGCTCTTTTGAGGAATATGCCTCAGGATGGGCTTCGGTAATAGCCCGTGCTGTCAGCTTACCAGAAAGTACGGCACCTTCCATACTTGCTAGGTAGCGTTGCATTGTGTAATCTCCGGTTAAGTAAAAATTACCTATCGGAGTTTTCTGAGATGGACGGTAATTTTGGCGACCTGGTGTAGCTTTGTAAACGGAGCGGGGAGTTTTGACAACGTGATATTTCAATAACTTCGCTGTGTCTTGCCCGGTAAAATGTTGGGGGAAAAGTTTTTCCAATTCTGTCAGGGTTACTTGTACAATTTCCTCATCAGTTTTGGAAATCCAATCTTTTGCCGGTGCAAGTACTAATTCCAACATGGAACGGTCGGGATTAGCATATTCGCGGCAGGTATTGCTCATGTCAGCATAAACACTGAGCAAGGATGACCGGGAAAATAATAAGTGGTCAATATCCGTGAGTTTACGGTCAAACCACAGATGGAGGTTAATTACTGGCACTCCTTCTAATCCGTCCAACTGTTGGAAAAATTCCATTTGTTTCCAAGGTTGAGGAAGCATTACTTTGAAGGGATCAACGGGCATGGCAGAAACATATAAATCAGCGGTTTCTACATAGTCTGGTTGCCCATTTAAGCCCCGCATCAGGAAACCTTGCACAGTACCATCATCATTGAGCAAAATCTCCTTTAAGGGGGCATTTAAACGCACTTCGCCGCCCCTAGCTGTAATATAATCTACCATGGGCTGACATAAACGCTCCGTTGGCGAACCATCCAGAAAAGCCATTTTTGAGCCGTTCTTTTCCTGGAGGAAACGATTGAGAGCAGTCAGCAAAATGGTGGCGGAAATTTCATCGGGGTCGATAAAGTTCAATGCCTTAGACATGGCAATGAACACTTCTTTTTCCACCCTGGGGGGGATGTTTTGTTTTTGCATCCACTCTGACCAAGAGTATTTGTCCATTTCTTCCACATATTTTTGTCCTTGGATCATCGCTGGAAGCAAACCAATACCAAAGCGAATTTTCTCTGCCCAAGTGAGCATGTCATTGTTACGTAAAATTGCCACAATCCCATTTAAAGGTGCTGGCAAATCCGGAAAGTCAAAGCGGCTGTAAGTTCCAGGTATTTCTGGCTGGTTGAAGATCATGGTGTGTTGTTTCCACTGCAACCGATCCTCTATGTCCAACTCTTTGAATAACTGCAACATATTGGGATAAGCCCCAAAAAAGATGTGCAGACCAGTTTCATACCAGTCTCCATCCTCATCTTTCCACGCTGCAACCTTTCCACCCAATACATCTCGGCGTTCCAAGACAATCGGTGTGTGACCGGCATCTGTAAGATATTTAGCACAGGAAAGTCCTGCTAGTCCTGCTCCCGCGATCGCTACCCGCATTTAATCTGAGTACTCGTAAATATTTCTTAACGTTTTTGTCGTTTTCATTATAGAAGATTTACGGGACACCCAAAAGCAGCAATTATTTTCTTCCAGGCTGTTGACAATACGGACTATTTATGCATTATTTTTGTGCAAGATGAAATTGCTTTGACAAACTCAGCAGTTGATTCGTAGGGTAGAACGTTGCGACCGGGAATTTTCATACCCTCACCTTGGGGTAAACTATTGAGATAATCAGCTAAGCGTTCATCTGGGGTTTCTTGTTTACCTTCTTTGCTAATACTTGATGCTGCTTCTCCCACAACTACCAATGTTGGTTGTTGAATAGATGATATAGCGTTGGTGTAGTCTTGGCGCCAAAATCCCGCTAAAAAGGAAAACACTGCATAGCGACTGGCGGTATTTTTTGCACCTATGCGTAACATCTTTAACCATTCTCTGTCTACGTCATTGCTATTAGCAAATAGTTGACGTGTAGAGAAGGAAAGCAAAAATTTTTCTGTACGGGCATAGCGATAAAAAAGATTACCAAAAAGGGAATCAAACAATAAATTCCATAATAATTTTTGCTGAGATTCTGAGGTTGCTTTAGTGATTAAAGGAAATGCGGTAGGACCACTTAAAACAAGTCCAGATATCAAATTAGATTCTATTTTGACTAGTTCAATTGCCACTGGAAATAAAGCACCCTGCACTACTAAAATTACAGGTTTTTGAACTACATTTTGTAAAAAGTATTGTAATTGTTGTGCCCAATCACTAGGATTGTAAGCTATACGAGGCATATCACTTTCACCACAGCCTAATAAATCGGGATTGTAAATAGTGTTATGATTGCCTTGGTGATACCATTCACTACAAAATCTCTGCCAAAATTGTCTTGATAAACCCACACCAATAGGATGGATTAATAGTAAAGGACTACCCTGAGGATTATTGTTAGTTGGTTGATGAACTTCGTAAGCACAGCGATAATTTTGCCAGGTGTAAAATTGGGTGGGTGTTTTTTCTGTGGTAATCATAGACTTAAAATAATGCTATTCAATGGAAAAAGATTTCTAGCTCCCTTCCTCTTTACAAGGTTTTACCTTGTAATGGATTTTAGGGAGGCTCTGCCTCCCATCAATTCTGGAGGCAGAGCCTCCCTAAAATGCGTTTCCAGGCTGAGCCTGGAAACGAGTTCGTGCAAGAGGAAAGTGCTTAACAAGTGTGCCATTCGACTTAATAAAATTAATGCTACTCAATGGAAAAAAGGTAGCATAAACCCGGTTTCTTGGGTTTTAAGGTTTACTTTATAAATAACCTCTTATAACTCTAAAGGCAACTATCTAAAATATCATTTGTGGATGAATAAATTTGTATCCCGCAGCTTTGATTTTTTGGTTTGAAATGCGAGCATTATATCGTTTATTACTAATCATCGTTTCATCCCAAGTTACTGGGGCTAAATTATGCTTAGTACAGACATTTTCTATTACTTCTTTGGTAGTTAAATTTGCATCATCCACCAAATTATAAATACCTTGTAAACGATAGTGACGGGCAAACTCAATAGCAGCGACAATATCCTGTAAATGAATCCAATTTGCAGGTTCGCTACCATTACCAGGACGGGTTTTTCCAGCAACGCGACTGTAGATTTTCACTAATTCCCGATTGCGACCATAAATTCCTCCCAAACGCAGTATACAAACATGAGTTTTGTCGTTAGATGCCCCAAGTAAAACTTGTTCTGTTTCCTTAATTATTTGTCCATTTTGACTTATGGGATTAACAGGGGTTTCTTCATCAACTAAAGCACCATTTTGATTACCATAAACAGAACAAGTACTTGTATATATGAGTTGCTTAACTCCAGGATTTTTTTGTAACACATCAACTAAAGTTTGGGCAGTTTTGAGATATGTTTCTTCATAGGAACTACCACCTTTAGAAGCAATAGTTAAAAGTACCACATCTTGATTATGTAAAACATTTTTTAACCCTTCACTATCATCTCCTTTAACTACCACAACTTTTTGAGCAACTGCTTCTAATTCGTGGATACGTTGGGGAGAAGTTGTAGTTACATTCACAATTAAAGACATTTTATGCTGCCAATGTTCAGCAGCTGCATAACCAACATATCCACAACCAATAATTGCAATATTCATGAATCTATAAAATAGGTGGTGCAGGAAAAATTTTCGGCATTGCTGAATTAAGGAATGAATATGAGTGGGGAATAGGGAATAGGGAATAGGGAATAGGGAATAGGGAAGAAAACCAGACTATGGATTTGAAAATAGACCTGGTTTATTTTCCTAACTCTGTTTCAATAGCAGCAATTAATTCTGGTGATTCTGGGCTAATATTGCTCTTAAATCTAGCGACAACTTTCCCTTGTTTATTAACTAAAAATTTTTCAAAATTCCAAGCTACATCTCCCTTGGGTTCCACTGCACTGGTAAGTTGGGCATAAAGTGGGTGTTGTTGCGCACCTTTAGCATGAACTTTATCAAACATTTCAAAGGTAACACCGTAGTTGCGATCGCAAAATAGCATGATTTCTTCAATGCTTCCGGGTTCTTGCGCACCAAAATCATTACAGGGGAACCCCAAGATACGTAAACCCGCTTGCCGATATTTCTGGTTTAACTTTTCTAATCCTCCATATTGGGGAGTGTAACCGCAGTAAGAAGCCACATTCACTATTAAAAGTACCTTTCCTGCATATTCATTCAGTTGCTTATCTTCACCTTGAATGGTTGTAACTGCAATGTTATAAATACTACTAGTCATATAGAATGAAATTTTGAGACTACTGTTTAGTTTCCCACATTAAGTGTCCTCAATTAACCTCTTCTAGCATTCGACTAGTACCGCTACCTTGGAAGTTAAAAGTTTACTATATTAGCATTTTTAATTTTTAATTTTTAATTTTTAATTATGAACTGGGATATACTAGTAATAGCAGCCTTCCTTGATTGACATCTAGCCTAGGGGATACTCGCAACATTTATTCTATTCCCATGGCAAATTCCCATGGTAAAGGGAAGGAGGAGGTTTTATGTTCAAACTCACCCTATTGTCACTACTATGCCTTTTGCTATTGTGTTTCCCAGGCATTGCAGTTGTATTTGCTGAGAATTCAAAAATAGTTCCATGGAAAATATCCAGCAATAATACCGATGATTTTCAACAACAACGGTTGCGAATGGTACAACAACAAATCCAGGAACGCGGAATTACAGACAAGGCAGTTCTAGGGGCAATGTCCAAAGTCCCCCGACATCATTTCGTTAACCCATCTTTTGTCGATTTAGCCTACAGTGATTTTCCCCTACCCATTGGTCATAACCAAACTATTTCCCAGCCTTATATTGTCGCTTATATGACCGAAGCTGCTGATATTTCCCCGGAGGAAAAAGTGCTGGAAATTGGCACGGGTTCTGGTTATCAAGCAGCAGTGCTGGCAGAGTTAGCAAAGGAAGTATATACCATCGAAATTATTCCCGCACTAGCTAGAGAAGCGGATAAAACCCTCAAGGAACTTGGGTATAAAAATGTTTATGTGAAAACTGGTAATGGCTACCAGGGTTGGACAGAACACGCTCCCTATGATGCTATCATCGTCACTGCCGCACCAGACCACATTCCGCCATCTTTAGTCAAGCAGCTGGCAATTAACGGTAGAATGGTGATTCCCGTAGGCACTCTGTATCAGGAAATGATGGTAATTGTGAAAACAGGTGATGGTCTCATCCAGAAGAAAACAATTCCAGTCAGGTTTGTACCGATGACAGGGGTTAAAAATTAAAAATTAACGGGTTGCTGTTAGCGCAGCTTGGCGTTAGCCATATGCATGTATGAAAATGATGTTGCGTTATATTCAAACTCTTACACAGGTCAATGACGTACTACTAGTAAAATCAGCAAACCTGCTAACAAGACGACAACTCCCACCATCGCACCAATACCAGTATACATCAAACTTGCAAACAGCATATATACGCAGATGGCGCAGAATAAAAAGGGTGTCAGGGGGTAAAGAGGAACTTGGAAGGGACGCAACATTAATGGTTCTTTTTTCCGCAGTACAAATAGCGACAGCACCGTTAGTAACAAGAACAACCAGAAAACGGGAGCAGTATATTCCACCATCGTGGTAAAACCGCTACGGGTCAAGGTTCCCAGGCAAACTAGGGCAAGAGCGATCGCTCCCTGCACGAATAAAGCATTGGTAGGGGTATGTGTCTTCGGATGCCAATGTCCGAGGAAACGAAATACTGGAAAGTCCTGTCCCCACGCATAGTTAGTGCGAGCACCTGTCCAAATTGTACCGTTCATTGAGCCAAGAGCGGAAATAGCAACAAGCAGGCTGATAAATTGCCTTCCCTGTTTTGCCAAAGCAAGATGTAGCAAATCTGCTGCCACTGCATCTGATTGAGAGATGGCTGTCAAACCCAACCCTTTGAGATAAGCAAAGTTCACAAGCAGAAATATTCCTGTAATTACGCTGATTGCCAAAACTAGGGTACGTGTCATGTTTCGTTGTACCTGATGTAGTTCTGCTGAAAGGTAAGCAGCTTCACTCCAACCCCCATAAGTCAGCAATACGAAAATCATCGCTAAACTATATCCACCTTGGGAATTTACAACCGCAGGTATCTCAGACACATGATTGGGCACAAACACCAATCCTACTAAGACAACAAACAACAAACCCAGTAATTTGGCAGCAGTGAGCAAATTCTGTACCCACTTTCCTAGTTGAATGCCGATGGCATTTAGCACCGTCAGTAAGGTAATAGCAATAGCCGTATAAATCGATGAACTACGATCACCTAGTGGCAATAATTGCGAAGCGTAATCACCAAATATAAACGCCACAATTGCAATAGAACCCGTTTGCATCACACTCAAACGTGCCCAAGCAAACAGCCAAGCAATATCCTTACCAAAAGCACGAGTTAAATAATAGTACTCTCCCCCAGCATGGGGATAGGTGGTTGCTAGTTCTGCATAGCATAAAGCACCAATTAGTGATACTACACCACCCAGCAGCCACACCAGCAGGAAATTCACTCCGCTACCCACATTAGCAGCTACAAGAGAAGGAGTCTTGAAAATCCCTGCACCTACAACAATGCCGACAATCACCGCTACCGCGTCTAAAACAGAAAGAGTTGGTTGAGGGGTTGGGGGAATATCATCTACTGCATTATTACTTAGTTCGTCAGGCATTTGCCAAAGTTACAAATAAAGTTTAAACTCAAACTCAATCATATTCCTAGTTGTAATTGGGAGAACTTCAAGAGGGAAAAGCAGTTCTTATAATCAAAAAAGTTGAAGGATAGCAAAACAGGGAAATTATTTCAGCGCTAGTCCTAACTCCCCATAACCATCGTCGCTGTTTTGGAATTTCATTGAGTCATAAATTATTGCCGATAATTCTCAACATTTGTATTTGTAACCCTAAAATAAATGCACAGAAGAAAATTACTCAAATATTTCTCAATTGGAACCGTTGGATTTACAGTAACTGCATGTTCAAATTTACAGTCCTCAGTATTAAACTCAAATAAAAAAGATAAAGTTAACTGGGGTTATATTGGCAAAGATGGAGCCGAAAATTGGGGTAAACTTTCACCTGAATTTGCTGTTTGTCAGTCGGGTAAAGCTCAATCCCCAATTAATATCAAATCTGGAATTAGTGCCAAACTACCTGATTTGGAAATCAAATATCAAAGTTCTCCCCTGCGCATTATTAATAATGGTCATACTATCCAGGTAAATTATCAACCAGGAAGTATGTTGATTTTAGATAATCAAACCTACGAACTCCTACAATTTCACTTCCATTTACCCAGTGAACACAAAATAAATGGAAAACCATTCCCTATGGAACTCCATCTCGTTCATAAAAGTGAAAATGGTTCCCTTGCGGTACTTGGTGTATTTCTCAAACAAGGTCAAGAAAACAAAGCCTTACAAGCAATTTGGCAGGCAATGCCAACTAGCAAAAGTTCGGAAAAAACAATTGCTAACGTGACCATAAATGCCTCTCAATTACTGCCACGAACCCAGAATTTATACCGATATTATGGTTCCTTGACAACGCCACCTTGTTCGGAAATAGTCAATTGGATTGTGTATCAAGAACCTGTGGAAATTTCTGCTGCACAAATCAAGCAGTTTAGCAAGATATTTGCCATGAATGCCAGACCAATTCAAAAACGTAATCGCAGATTCTTACTACAATCAAATTAAAACAATCATAAATTTGTAGGGGCGCAATGCTTGCGCCCAATCATGAATTTACAGGGTTACAATCCTCGCTCCCAATTATGAATTTGTAGGGGCGCAATGCTTGCGCCCAATCATGAATTTGTAGGGTTACAATCCTCGCTCCCAATTACGAATTTTTAGGGTTACAATCCTCGCTCCCAATCATGAATTTGTAGGGTTACAATCATCGCTCCCAATCATGAATTTACAGGGTTACAATCCTCGCTCCCAATCATGAATTTACAGGGTTAAAATCCTCGCTCCCAATTATGAATTTACAGGGTTAAAATCCTCGCACCCAATCATGAATTTACAGGGTTACAATCCTCGCACCCAATCATGAATTTACAGGGTTACAATCCTTGCAACCAAGAATGGTGTTAAACTTGTTGCCAGCAAGCATCATGGCGATTTCTGTCCTTAGTCCTGCCCAAGTAAAAGTGAGGGGGTGTAGTTTCTAAACCCACCCCCACTGTGTTTGATATATTTCTGCCAACTGCTGCTGCTACAGGCTTTAAACTCTCAACCAGATTTACCATATCTTCTAAAGATAACGCTTGACGAGCATCAGAAACGGATTTTTCTGGTTCTGGGTGACACTCAATAATCAAGCCATCTGCACCACAAGCCACAGCAGCCTTAGCCAAGGGAGCAACTAGTTCCCGCTTACCAACTGCATGGGAAGGATCTACAATTACGGGTAAATGGGTAATTTGCTTTAAAGCCGCTACTGCTCCTAAATCTAGCACATTACGGGTATAATTATCGAAACTGCGAATACCCCGTTCGCACAACACCACATCAGGGTTACCGTGACTTAAAATATATTCAGCAGCCATGACAAATTCTTCGATAGTTGCTGCTAACCCCCGCTTCAGCAATATTGGCTTACCTGCACTTCCCAAGGCTTTGAGTAAGTCAAAATTTTGCATATTGCGGCTACCTACTTGCAGCATATCAGCATGGGTGGCAACATCTGCAATTTGGTCAATAGACATGACTTCAGTAACTACTGGCATATTGTAATGCGATCGCACTCCTGCCAGAATCTGTAGTCCTGCTTTTCCCATCCCTTGGAAAGCGTAGGGGGAGGTGCGCGGTTTGTAGACACCCCCACGTAAGCCATGAATGGGTGCCACAGATAACTTTTGAGCAACTTGTTCCATTTGTTCCCTACTTTCTACGGTACAAGGTCCGCCAATAATTACCAAGTCTGTACCACCGAAAGCAACTGTTTGGGAAAGTCTAACAATTGTTTGCTGTTCCAGATCAGATTTAGCAACGAGTTTGGCATTTTTCATCGTTTAATTCTCCTTAAAAATTGGTAATTGGTAATTGGTAATGGGTAATTGGTAATTGGTAATTGGTAATGGGTAATTGGTAATTGGTAATGAACCAAAAAATGTGTCGGATAACCAAAATACTTATTACTTATTACTTATTACTTATTATTGGGTAATTGGGTTGATAAACCCGGTTTCTAAGAAACAAAAAACCCGGAACCTGAGTTAAGTTCCGGGTGCTGAGGTTTTATCGCCATGCAGCTATTTACCCGGAACTTGTTCCGAACCAAAAATAAAATCCATAAAAATAACTACCGAAATATAGCGGTTTTTGGTTGAGTACAATACAAAGGAAATCGGTAAAATTAGGACGGGCAGGGATGCCCATCCCACAAGAATCTATAGGACGGGCAGGGATGCCCATCCCACAAGAATCTATAGGACGGGCAGGGATGCCCATCCCACAAGAATCTATAGGACGGGCAGGGATGCCCATCCCACAAGAATGTATTTGATAAGTGTGAAAACCTTTATAAATCATGGCGATGAAATTCTCTCCTCAAAAAACAAAAACCGCAGAATTCGTTCTGCGGTTCACCGGGTGATTTCCATAATAGAAACTTAATTCACTCCCGGTGAACCACCCTAAACCAAAAATAAAAGTAGGAATTATTGCTTAACATCTGCGAGGTATTTGCTGCGGAAAAATTTAGTTTATAGTTTATATCTTACTACAATAACAGAGTTAATGCAGCTCGTCAAGACACCCATAACACTTCAAAAAAGAGGTAGACTCATTACAACTGTGGGAATCAGAACTTGTTGCTTGTTGGCAAATTTAACCATTACATAACTTTACAAAATGTTGTGATTTATGGCTAATGAATAATGTCAGACTAATAAATATTAAGTTGTATCTGATAAGAGTTAATTACTTTACCCGTAACTCACAACAGACGTTAAATTTTAATTTTGTGTTGTTGTTCTTAATTAATTGTAGGAATCATTAAGTTCAATTATGCCCACCTCCAAACTGCTAGCTTCATCTTTCAACGAACGAGGAGTTTATCCTTGCCCAGTGTGTCGCGTGGGTAAAATCACTAATATGCCATTGATGGAAGCAATGTATTGTGACTTTTGCCACCAGATTTTTACCATCAATATAGAAAAACAGCAACTGAAAATGCCCTCTCGCCAACCTCCGCTAATTTGGCATTGGAATGGTTTGACTTGGACAGAAGCCCAATTAGAAGGAGTGGAACTCGGCTGGGGTTATGTATTAGGGGCAATTGCTTTTGTATCACTGCCTACAGGTTTAATTGGGATTATTGCTTATCATTTACCACCAAGGGCAGATGCTCCCATTACTTGGTTGCCATCTATCTGGACAGTATTGACTTTTTTATCCCATTTCACCATTATCTTTTGGTTATTTGTGGAAATTTATCAGATTCCATTAATGGCTTATTGGAGAGCTATGCAACAGCGTTTTTTGCATCGCTGAGATAGATGCACACTAGTACTCAACCACATTAATTTTGACAAGTCGCGGGTGTGAGCGATCCCCGACTTCTTAAAGAAGTCGGGGATCTGTGACCCCTCGTAACTAATGTGGTGGACTACT
>JAAUYH010253365.1_pt1 | contig 15301 bp, 12 predicted proteins | sample 7278061 | NCBI WGS metagenome assembly JAAUYH01 (sample SAMN14350203, study PRJNA611818) | marine sediment metagenome | isolation source: surface marine sediment (0.6m) | place: French Polynesia: Moorea | collected 2018-08
AATCGAGAAGGTTGCGCAGAGCGGTTTCAAGCTGATGGGGGTCGAGCGCTCTCACACGGGTCCATACCGCCACGGGAATGCCTGTTACGAGTATGCATGGGAGTGCCTTGGGCGGTGGCTCGGGCGTGCGCAACACCGAGCAGTGTTTTCCCTCTTCGCCTTCGCGTCGCAGCCGTTTTTTCAGACGCCGCGGGTCCACACAGCATTCGTTCGTCACCATCGGGCCCATGATCTTATGAACCCGTTCTGTCGCCATCCTGTTGACCTGATGTGAGCGTTCGTACCAATGACTTCGCGCTCGAACCCATCGTTTCGTCTGGGATTAGAGCCGCTCATATGAACGCAGTACTACGCGGTATTGGTCGCCGATTGGTCCCACGTCGTCGCCCTCTTCATCGTCTAGGGACCATGTATCAACTTGCCACTGCAACATTACTGATGCGCCAGTGAACGAGGAGTTTATTGGCGCGGCATGGCAAAGGGGTCAAGGCTGGCGGCCAGAACCGCGGACACAACGAAATCCGTCGTGCCCGTCCCGATACACGGGCTCGTACCAGTTCCGGGACGCGCAGCGCGTGAACCCGGCCCCGTCGAGGAAGGAACCGCCGCGGAGTAGGCGTACCTTTCCAGAAGTGTTTAAAAATGAGACAGTTTTGGCATCCGCTTTCACCAGCCCCTTCGGGTCCGTCTGTGTTCCGTTCGGATAATCGCCGTACCAATCCCATACCCATTCCCAAACATTGCCATGCATGTCGTAGAGTCCCCATGCGTTGGCGCGTTTCTGGCCAACGGGGTGCTGCTCTTCGCCACTATTGTCGCGAAACCAGGCGTACTCACCGATCTGCTCCGGATCGTCGCCAAAGCACCAGAGCGTTTGGCTACCAGCTCGGCACGCATACTCCCACTCCGCCTCGGTCGGCAGACGGTAGCCCTCATTCGATACCCAATCTACCTGGTCACCGTCGATTCGGTAGCATGGTTCCAGCGCCATCTTTTTCGAAAGCGCATTACAGAAGCGCACCGCATCGAACCACGTGATGTTGTTGACCGGCTGGTCATCGTCTGGGCCCTCGGGCGCCCACTTATGGCCCGCGCCCATCACTTTCGCCCACTGCGTCCGTGTCACCGGCGTGACCATGCAGCGAAACGCGGACAGCCGCACTTCGTGTACCGGCTTTTCGTCATCATGTGCCATGTCGTCGCTATCTGGGCTGCCCATGACAAAGCTGCCGGCTGGGATGTCCACCATAGGCACCGGATCGACGATGGCGGGCTCCGGTGCTGGCTTAGTGGTTCGCCGAGGCGGTGTTGGCAGATTAACGGGTGTGATAGTTGGTTCGCGAGGCTTGGACTTCTCAGCAGGCGGCGTTGTTGGAACCGTGAGCAGCTTATGAATTTCCAGGACCAGCTCGCTCAAGTGATGATCGATTTCGCCATCATTACACAATGACAACGCCTTGCCCTCTTGCGGCCGACATTGCAGCGCAGACAGCCAATCGACGATTTGCCATGCGCAAGGCCGCGCTATGATGGGAAAAATGCGAACTCCTTCAGCCTGGCGGCGCTTGAGCAGCTGGGGGACTTCCACGCTTCGCACGAACTTCGATGTGAGGAAATCGGCTGATACCAGTAAAATCGCCGCCCGGGCCTCAGTCATCGCCATATCGATTGCAGGCTTCCATGTATCGCCGGCTGCAATGTGGGTATCATCCCAGACGGTTATGGACCCTTCATGTGCGAGTACCTGTAATTGGCCAACAAGCCGGTCTTTCCACTCCTCGTCTTTGTGGCTGTAGCTGATGAATATATCGATCGGTTCCCGCCTTGGCGTCGGCATCTCGTTCGGCTCGATGGCTGGCGTTGGTGAGGACGAGTGGGCTGCCACTTCGACGCCCCAGAGTCCCGCGACTTCTCCGATTTGTGGGCCCAGTTTGGTCCGATCCCGGTGGACGATGGCGAAGAACTCGGCGTCAATCAGCCCTCGTTTTACCGACTTGCGTACGAGTTCGTCTGAGAGATCCCGCAGTCCCAGGTTGCGACCAATGAGCTCGTTGTAGAGCCCGCCATCGAGCTCACGCGCAAGCCGCAAGAGCTCGCTGGGATCGAAGAGGTCTTCGAGAAGGGTGGTCAGAACGCGTTCGCGGTTGGTGTCGGGAGGCATGGGACGTCAGAGTCATTGAATCCTATGCCAGCGAGGTGGTCAACGTTACGTATTGGCCAAACGGTCTGCGATTGACCCAATTCGGACAATCATTCTCACGACTTAGACGGCCCGGGTCACATTATTGCTGATGGGTAACTATTTGAAATGACTAGCTTTGGCTAGTTTGCGAGGAACTTGCCAGCGATGGCGACGGTCGGTTTGCGGCGGCCCCTACTAACGCTGGGCTTTGGCCAGTTCGAGCTTGGCGATGGTTTCGCGGTGGACTTCGTCGGGGCCGTCGGCCAGGCGCAGGGTCCGCGCCATGGCAAAGGCGTGGGCCAAAAAGTGGTCCTGCGATACCCCGGCCCCGCCGTGGGCCTGAATGGCGCGGTCCAGTACGGCCAAGGCCATGTTGGGGGCCACGACTTTGATCATGGCGATCTCGGTGCGCGCGACCTTGTTACCCACGGTGTCCATGAGATGGGCCGCGTGCATGGTGAGGAGCCGGGCCTGGTCGATGTCGATGCGCGATTGCGCGATTTCGGCGCGTAGGGCTCCGTGTCCGGCCAGCGGTTTGCCAAAGGCCACCCGCTCTTGCGCCCGCTGGCACATGAGCCCGAGCGCCCGCTCGGCGGCGCCAATCAGGCGCATGCAGTGATGAATGCGGCCCGGCCCCAGGCGTCCCTGGGCGATTTCAAAGCCGCGGCCCTCGCCCAATAGCATGTTGTCGGCCGGTACCCGCACGCCCTCGAAGCTGACTTCGGCATGGCCGTGGGGGGCGTCGTCGTAGCCAAAGACCGTGAGCATGCGCTCGATGCGCACCCCCGGGGTGTCCATGGGCACCAAAATCATGCTGTGTTGGCGATGGCGCGGCGCTTCGGGGTCGGTCTTGCCCATGAAAATGCAGATCTTGCACCGGGGATCGCCGGCGCCCGAGGTCCACCATTTGCGGCCGTCGACCACGTACTCGTCGCCGCTCCGGCGAATGCTGGCTTGCAAATTGGTGGCGTCAGACGAGGCTACCGCGGGTTCGGTCATGGCAAAGCACGAGCGGATCTGGCCTTCGAGTAATGGCTTGAGCCAGCGCTGTTTTTGGGCCTCGGTGCCGTAGCGCACCAGCACTTCCATGTTGCCGGTGTCGGGGGCTGAGCAGTTGAATACTTCGGGCGCCATCATTGAGCGGCCCATGATTTCGCACAGTGGCGCGTATTCGGCGTTGGTGAGGCCGGCGCCCAAATCGCTGTCGGGCAAAAATAAGTTCCACAGCCCAGCTTTGCGGGCCTCTTGTTTGAGCTCTTCGATAATGGCCAGCGGTTGCCAGCGGTCACCGTCGGCGATTTGCGCCTCAAAGACTGGTTCGTTGGGGTAGACGAACTCGTCCATAAAGGCTTCGAGCTGGGTTTTGAGCGCCTGCGCGCGTTCGGTCATGGGAATCAGCATGGCACCATTGTACCACTGTGATTTAGGGCCGTGTTATGGCCGTGACACGGCCTTGACACGTCCGGGACTCGATTATGCTGAGGCTCATGGGCGGCTATTGCGCTGTTTGAGTAAGCTCACGGCAGAAATCACGATCACAGTGCCGGCGATTTGTACGATCGTGAAGGTCTCGTCGAGGATCAGCCACGCCGCGACCACGGTGATCGGCGGACCGAGGAGCGTAATCATGCTGGCGCGGCTGGCCCCCACGTGACGCATGCCCTCGAAGAGCAGGACAAACGGCAATACCGTGGTCAGGGCCGCCATCAGTGCGATCCAACCCACTGCGCGCCAATTGCCCTGCCATATATCGCCGCCCCCAGCATCGGCCGCCAGTATCAGCGGCAGCGCGGCCACGAGCGCCACTGCGGTGCCGGTGTTGGCGATCGCGGCAAAACGAATCGATCCCATGGTGCGGATCGATGACTGGGCGGCAATCAAAAAGGCGGCATAGCTGGCGGCGCCAAAGAGCGCCCACGCGACTCCGGAGAGCTCGCGACCGGCGAGCGCTTGCGGTCCTTGGGGCATGGCGACAAAGCTGAGGCCGACCCAGGCAATGGCAAAGGCGGCCAGATAGCGCGGCTTTGGCCAGCGGCGCTGGCGCACGGCTTCGATGGCCATGACAAAGCCGGGGAAGGAAAAGAGCAGTACCCGCGAGGGGCCGGTGCCGATGCGCTCAATGGCGGCAAAGTCGCTCAGGGCGGCGAGCAAAAAGAGAGCCCCCGTTGCAGCGGCTTTGCCAATTGCGGCCCAGTCGGCGCGGGCCGTGGCGTGGGCTCCAGCGCTGGCGTCGGTGCTGGCATCGGTATTGGCTTTGGGGCTAGCGTCTGCGTTTACGTTGGCGTTGGCGTTGGCGCTGAGGATGTAGACCACCAACCAATACAGGGGCACGGCAAACGCGGTGCGCAGCAGCATGAGGCCGGTCAGCGTCAGCCCTTCGGCAAAGGCCAGGCCGGCGAGGACGCCTTTGAAGGCAAAGCCGACGGTGGCCACAAGTACGAGGAGGGTCGCTGCAGCCATTGGGTGATTCATGAGTTTGCTGCGGTAATGGGATTGGATGGCGAGGGACATGGTGTCGCTGTAGCGTAGTCCATGCCAGACATAATTCTATTGCAATGTGTCTCTAGCAGATATAACAAAACTGCATAGCTCATGGATTCAAAGGCCCTGCGTTTTTTTCTCCAAGTGGCCGAACTCGGCAATCTGAGTCGGGCCGCCGCCCGCCTGCATATCACCCAGCCGGCGCTGAGCCGGCAGATCAAGCAACTTGAGGCGGACTTGGCCACCCAGCTCTTTGCCCGCACCGGGCGCGGCCTAAAACTCACCGCGGCCGGGGAGCTCTTGGCCCGCCGGGCCCGACCGATCGTCCACGAGCTTGACGCCTTGGCCACCGAGGTCACGGCCCAAGCCGAGCGGGTGACCGGGGCGGTGGCGGTGGCGGTGTCGCCGAGTATTGGCGTCGATCTGGCCGTCGATGTGATCGAGGACTTTCGTGCGCAATACCCGGCCGTCGAGATCCGGGTGGTGGCGGCCCTGAGCGGCGCGGTGCGCAGTGGTTTGATTCGCGGCCTGTTTGACCTGGGGATTTTGCCGCAACCGGCGCAGACCTCGCAATTGGCCCTAGAAAGGCTGTGGAGTGACGATGTGTACTTGATCGGGCCGGCATCGTCGGGGCTAAAGCCGTCGGAGCCCACGCGCATGACCGATGCGCTGGCGCTGCCGCTGATACTGCCGAGCCGAGATCACGGCTTGCGGGCCCTGGTCGACGGCAGTGCCGCACGCCACGGTCGCTCGCCCCATATCGTTCTCGAAGCCGATAGTCGGGCCTTTATCGTCGAGTTTGTCCGCCGCGGTGCCGGCTACACCATGCTGCCGCAAAATACGGTGGCGGCCGAACTCAAGGCCGAGCTTTTATGCGCAAGCAAAATTATTGCCCCCGTGCTGCGCCGCCACATGTATTTGGCCCACGTGGAAGCGCGCCCCCTCAGCCGCGCGGCCACGCTCATGGCCGATATGCTGCGCGCTGGGGCCACGCGGGCGCGGCGGCGTGGCAGCGCGGCGGCGGAGACGAGTAACCTTGCCTAATCAATGGTGAGGATCGCTTTGCCGTGGAATTTGCGGGCCATGAATTCCTCAACGACCGTGCCCACTTCTTGCCAGCTGGCGGTGCGCTGGATGAGGGTTTGCAAGCGGCCGGCGGCGACCAGGCCGAGCAGGCGGCTGAGGCCCAGGCTGGGGGCTTCGATGCGGGCTTCGTGGTATAGGTTAAATCCCTGAATCGAGGCGTCGCCCGCGCCCATCAGCGGCAAGCTGGCGATTTCGGCACTGGTGTGGGCCGTGATGCCGTAGATGACGGCGGTGCTGCCGGTGGTGAGGGTTGCCGCGCAGCGGGCCAAGATCGGTCCGCTGATGCCGTCGAACATCAGGCGATAGGGGCCGCGCTCGGCCAAGATGGAGCCGTCTTCGTCGACGACGACCTCGTCCACGCCCAGGTCTTTGAGCATGGCTTCGTGGGCCGGGCGGCGGATTTGCGCGACCACGTGGGCCCCCATCAGTTTGGCCAATTGGCAGGCAAAGAGGCCGACACCGCCGCTGGCGCCGGTGATGAGGACTTTTTGTCCGAGCAACCTAGTGCCGCGCTCCAAGCCGTACAGGGCGGTGAGGGCCGCCACAGGCAATGCGGCGGCATCGTTGTCGCCGACGTCGTCGGGGATGGTGGCGAGATAGTTGCTCGGCGCTGCGGCCAGTTCGGCCCATCCATCACAGGCGGGCAAAAAACCGACGACGCGACTGCCGGCGGCGGGGCCTGTGCCATCGGCGGCGGCCTTTTCGACCACGCCGGCAATGTCCCAACCAATGCGGCTGCCGGCGGGTTTTTGCATTGTCATGCCCACCTCGCCGCGATTGAGCGAAACCGCGCGTACGCGGACCAGGGTTTGGTTGGTATCGAGTTCGGGAGGGGGAACTTGGCCCAGCTTGTATCCACCAGATGCCTGGGGATCGCTGACCACTGCGCGGATTGTGTTGCTCATGGTGGCAACCATACGCGCGATGGGCGCGCGGGTCTATGCGCCGTCGGCCGTGACTGTCTGGCCCTCAGTGGGCGTTGGGCAAGGGCGTGGGCTCGGGGAATTCGAACAGACTGACCGGCTCGATGTCGTCGATGAGGATGGCGCCTTCGGTCAAACCAGAGTCAAGAGCACATGTGATGGCAAAGAGGGCGCTATTATCGATGACGACCGTCACCTCATCACTCAGAGAAGGTTCGAGCAGGATGGGGAATTCCACCACTGTTGGCTCGCTGTCGGCGAGGGGCCAGCGCGCATCGGCCGATTGGACCAAGCGGCCGGGCACGCCGTCGATGAAGTCGATGATGGGCAGGATCACGCCGTCGGCGAGCAGGGGATCGCTGATGCCGACCGTGGCGGTGTGAAAGGTGTCTTCTCCGCTGTAGAGGCGGCGCACCCGCATGCGCAGCGCTGCGGTATCAATATCGGTGGCCATGCGCAAGGTCGCACTGCTGCCGGGGGGCAGGAATAAGGACCGCTGTCCGCCGATAGCGGGGATGTCGCCGACGGCGGTCACCAGGCTGGCCTGGCCCGAGAGGAAAATCCGGTCCTGACCGGTTTCAAAGCCGTCGATGGCAAATCGTCCCGGATCGGGGGTAGTGCGCACATTCAGGGTCGGCAGGGTCGTGGCGACGTTGCCGGCCAAATCGGTCGGCAGGGGACCGACGCTCTCTAAGCGGAGTGCGGAATCAAAGGGAAGCGCCGGTCCCGGGATGTATGCGTAGGCACTGCTGACTCCCGTGTTCTCGGCCGTAAGTGGGTACTGTTGACCGTTGTTGGCAGTGATGACGAGGTTGCTCGGTCCGCGTATGGGCTCATTGGCCACCACGACAATGGGGTCGAGGACATCGCTGATAAACGGCCCGTCCACGGGATCGTCGCCCGGTACTGGGTCGTCGGCGCCGCCGGAGGAAAAGGTATTGACCACCGTGAACTGCGGTGGGGTGCGATCGAGGACGGCGGTGATGTCGGCGGAAAAGGCCACATCGACCAGCGGCAGGCCATCGGGGGTAAAGACGGTGACTTCGCCAGTTGCGATTCCCTCCAGGCCGTCGGCCATGCCGTTGCCGTCGCGGTCGATGGGCACAAGGCGCATGTTGTTGTATTGTACTTGATTGGTTTGGCAGAGTACGTCGGCGAGATCTGTTGCCGCCAGGTTGAAGGGCGACGCAGCAACGCGGGCGCCTTCACTGTTCATGTTCAAAAAGATAGTGACGGTTTCGCCCGGGATGCCCAAAAGTGCCTGCCCGGGACTGGTCGCCTCGCGCAGCTGCAGGACGAAGCGATGTTCACTCGGCAAATCCGCGCCGATGGGTCCCGGCTGCGGCCCCGACGGGCGCAGCGTCACCGTGACTTCAAAGACATCGTCGATGACGATGTCGCCGGGTTCGGTGACGGGGAGGGACACTTCGCCACAACCTGCCGCTACAGCGGCGAGCAGCAGACAAACCCGTCCCAATACGCCGAGTGAGCGGCGCAGGTGGGAAGTGGTTCGACGGAATGTTGTTTTGAGACGGCGGGGATGGGCAACGAGGCGAAAGCGACGATCGTTCATGGGGCGTAGCTCCAGCAATGAGTTCGAATCGGCCAGCATGGAAGAGTGCCGACTTGCGATGCTCAGTACTGTGGGCTATCGCACTACATCATCTCTCGGGAGCTTGAGTTGCTAGTACCTCGCCACGTGAGGCAAGCGAGTGAGGCAATCCGAGTCAGAAGTCAAGGCCAGGAAATAGGAAAAGACGGCCCCGACGAATGGCGCATCTATTTCCTGTTTCCCGCGGGGCAGAGTTCGGCGGAGTGACCGAGCCGATCTCAGCTTTGCCGCTCGCCCGGCAGTCCCGTGGTCGTGCGGGGGGCGGTGGGGCCGCCGTTGTCTGTCGCTGAATTCGGTGCCGCGCGCGATGGCGAATTTAGCTCAATGCGCAACCGACCGTTCTGTCCGATACTTTGGCCAATACTTTGGCCAATACCTTGGCCAGTTTGCTGCGTGAGCACGCGTTGTTCGGCGGGAACCACGGGGTCAGCATCGAGCTGACCAAAGTTGTAGAGCACGATCCCGGTGTGGTCGTCGTTGGTGATCTCGACGTAGCCACTGCGAGCCATGTTGTCGAGAATCCCCTCGATCTCTTCGAAGGTCTTACCGGTGGCCATCACGCCTTGGGTCACGCTGAGACGGCCGCCGTGTTGGGCTGCAGCGTTCACCAGCTTCATACGAATGTCATCGGGACTATCGAAGCGTATGGGGCGCACTTGCTGAACCGCAATCGCGCCCCCGGCTGCGGGAAGCAGCATGGGATAGCCCTGAGCGCCGCGCAGGGCTGCATGCTTGGCATTTTCCTCGGCAACCATGCCCGGCAGGCGGAACAGATCGATGATGTTGAGAACTTGGCCGACCAATAAGGGACCCAACAGTAAATACAAGAAACCCGTACCGGGCCGATTCAGATAGAATCGGTGCAGCCCGCATAGGCCGAGGAAGCCAGCGAACCACAGCAGATACGCTGTACTCTTGTTGTGGGGGACGTCGGAGTCGTTGCCTTCATTCATAATCTAATCATAGCGCGTTCTCGGCCGAGAAGCTGCTGATGTCGTCCTGCTGGTGACTTCATTTGCGGCGCGGGAGTTGCTCTAGAGGCGTCTGTGGGTCGAGATACGTGGCTAATTTGCCATGCAAGTACTGGGTGGCTTTTTTTCGCCATAGCATGCCGGGATCTTTTCCCTCCACGTGGACCACGTTTGGTTCGAGTCTCATTTCCCCCTCGATCTTGACCACGAGGTACTTGCCGCGGAAGTGGACCTTATCTTTATCATCGCCGTCGCGGAGCCATTTCACTTCGATACCGTGGCTATTGCTCAGGTACTCACCTAGGGCTTCTAGGCGTGAACGGGCTTCCTCCAAGGGCAGATTATGCTCGTAGTCGAACACCATGACCCGGGATGTTAGCTCGAAATATCCGCCACATCACCTGTTGTGGTCGCCGTCTGTGTCGCCGCTTTGCCCGTCAGCGGCGGTTGGCGCTGGCGATGGGTCATCGGCCTTCTCTGCCTGAGCCGGCTTTGCCCCACTGGCCGGATCACTTGGCAATAGAGTCGCTGAATCCGCCGCGGTGTCAGAGGAAGGGGTCGCGGAGTTGTCCGTGGTGTCAGAGGAAGGGGGCGCGGGCGAATCCGCCGCGGTGTCAGAGGTGTTGTCCGCGGTGTCAGAGGAAGGGGTCGCGGTTGGTTTCGCACCGGGCTTGCTGTCGCGCACATGGGCGGCGAGTTCGCGCGCGCAGGCGTCAAACGCTTCGGCCGACGCGGCATTGGCCAGGCAGGTCTTGGACGACTCGGGCCAGGCGTCGTTTTGGCAGGCGCGTCCGTATTGCTTGCGCAGCTCCAGCAGGTGTTCCTTCAACATGCTGTATTGTGGGCTACCTTGGCTCAGTTTGGCCAACTGAGCACGCCCCACGCTGTCGAGCTTGGCGGTGATGGCGCGACAGGTCTCGTCCCCGATCTGCGCGGACAAGTCGTCGGTCTCGGACGAACCACAGGCCAGGGCCAAGGGAAGGGCGATAGTGAAAAGGGCGATGAGCGCGCGCCGCGCGTTGACTGACACTGCCATATCCATGCTGGTCCCTATCATGGCATGGTTTGCCGCTATCGCCGTTGGCCGCGGGCCAAATGACGGGCCCAGTGATGGGCCAAGCAACGGCCCGATTACGGCACAATCGCCGTGCCAACCGCGCCCGGGGACTCGATGGCGTGCAGCAGATCGCCCGCTTTGAGCTGGCCGACGATGTGGACCGCACCGACCGCGCCACTGTCAATGACGGCGATCGACTCTTCGAGTTTGGCGATCATACCGCCGCTCACGGTGCCGTCAGCAATGGCCTCGTGGGCCTGGGCCACGGTGAGTCGGGCGATGCGCGATCCCGCATCGTCGACATCGCGCAGCACCCCGGGGGTGCCAGTGACAAAGACCAGGTGGTCGGCGCGCACCGACTTGGCCAGGGCATTGGCGACCACGTCGGCGTTGATGTTGAGGACCTGGCCGCGCCCGTTGGCGCCGAGGCAGGCCAGGACCGGCACGTGACCGGCCCCCATCAGCAAATTGAGCAGGTTGTGATTGATGGCGGTGATATCGCCGACCAGTCCCAGATCGACTGGGTCGGGGCCCACTGCCGCCATTACCCGCGGAGGGCGCCGCTCGGCTTCGAGGACCAGGCCACTGGCGCCGTGAAGGCCCACGGCCGAGACCCCAGCGGCCCCCAGAGCGGCGCAGAAGTCGACGTTGAGCCGGCCGCCGACCACCATCTTCATCACGTTCAGGGTGTCGTCGTCGGTGACCCGCCGGCCCGCGACAATGTTGGGCGTTTGACCGAGCTGCTTTTGCATGGCCGAGGCTTGCGGCCCGCCGCCGTGAATGAGCACCAGCTCATGGCCTCGACTGCGCGCCGCCGCCACATCGCCGACCACGGCGGGGAGGGCATCGGTGCGAAAGATATCGCCGCCGACCTTGATGACGATGCGGCTCACGGCCAGCTCCCGGGATCGCGCAGCGACATGGTTTCGTCGAGGCCGAGGACCAGATTCATATTTTGAATGGCCTGGCCGGCGCCGCCCTTAATCAGATTGTCGAGGGCGCAAAAGCAGGTGACCGTGCGCCGACCGTCGGCGGTTTCATCGCCCACGGCAAAGCCGACCTCGACGTAGTTGGACCCCGCCACCGCGGCCACCTCGGGCATGCGGTCTGTGATCACGCGGACAAAGGGCTCGCTGGCATAACTGTCGCGAAACAGTGCGCCCAGGCGATCGGCCTCGACCGCGGCGTCGACTTCGACAAAGGCGGTGGCCAAAATGCCGCGCGACAGCGGCGCCGAGATGGGGACGAAGCGCAGCTTTACATCGCTGGCGCCGGCATCTTGCAGGGTTTGCACGATTTCCGGGGTATGCTGGTGGACCAGCGGTTTATAGGCTTTGAGGTTGACGGCGCGCACCGGATGGTGGGTGCCGGCTTTGGCCGCGGCCCCCGAGCCCGACGAACCAGTGGCCGCGGCCACGTGAATGGGCCCCGAGAGCAGGCCGGCGCGGGCCAGGGGCAAGAGTGCAAGTTCAATGGAGGTGGCAAAGCAGCCGGGCGAGGCCACGTAGTTGGCGCTGCGAATGCGCTCGCGATTGAGCTCGGGCAGGCCGTAGACAAAGTTGCCGAGGAGTTCGGGTACCGGATGGGTGGTCTCGTAAAAGCGCTCGTAGCTGGCGAGGTCGCGGATGCGGAAATCGCCCGACATATCGACGATTTTGACCCCCAACTCGGTCAGCTCGGGCACCTTGGCCGCGGTGACTTTATGGGGCAGGGCCAAGAGCGCCACGTCGCAGCCGGCAGCGGCCTCGCGCGGCGAGATGTTTTCAAATACCAAATCGCTCAGGCCCATGAGATTGGGATGGGCCGCGTGTAGGGGCTCGCCCACGTAATCAATAGAAGCGACGCGCGCGACCTCGACCTGGGGATGGATAAGGAGGCGCCGCAGCATCTCGGAGGCGCCATAGCCGCTGCCGCCAATCACGGCGGCGCGCAGACGATTGTTGCCGTTGGAGTTACTCATAATCGGCGAAGCTACCTCAACTCGACGTCCGGGGCGAGGTCGAGAGGGGCGCAAGATCTGCGGCAAACGATCGACCATGCCACCGTGGCTGTCGCGATCGTCTGTCCATAAATGACTGTTGTTGGTGAAATTAATGATACGCAAAGTGCGAGTGATGCTTCTCGTGTGCGGCTTCTCTCCTTTATACTTTGGTTGTGCTCGGTAAGACCGTAGGTAATTACACCATTACGAGCGTGCTGTCCCAGGGCGGGATGGGCGCGGTATATGTCGCCGAGCATATTCGGCTCGGCCATAACGTCGCGGTCAAAGTGCTCTTGCCCGAGCTCAGCCGCCGTCCCGATATGGTGCAACGGTTTTTTCATGAAGCCCGTGCCACTGCCGCCATCGGCCATCCCGGCATCGTCGGCATTGTCGACTACGGCCACGACGAAGAGGGCAACGCGTATTTGATCATGGAATACCTCGACGGGGTTCCCCTGACCAAAGTGCTTGCCGAGCCCATGGCGCCCAGGCGGGCCCTCATCTTATGCGAGCAAATCGCCGACGCGCTGGAGGCCGCCCACAACAAGGGAATCGTGCATCGCGACCTCAAGCCAGCGAATATCATGCTAGTCGGGGATCCCGCGGTGCGCTACGGTCAGCGCACTAAGGTGCTAGACTTTGGCATTGCCAAGTTGCTGCACGACGACGAGCAGGGCAAAGGGCTCAAGACCCGCACCGGTTTGGTGATGGGCACGCCCGCGTATATGGCGCCTGAGCAATGTCGCGGCGCGGGCGAGGTGGATCATCGGGCTGATTTATACTCGCTCGGCTGCATTCTCTTTCACATGCTGTGCGCCCGGCCGCCGTTTTTGGGCTTTGGCGCCGGCGAGATTTTGGGCATGCAGCAGTTCGTCGATCCGACGCCGCCGCGCGAGGTGGTCCCCGATATCCCCGAGTCGGTGGAGGCGTTGACGCTGCAACTGCTGCACAAGGATCCCGCGCGGCGGCCGCAGTCGGCCCATGAGCTGATCTTGCAGTTGGCCATGCTGAGCGGCGAATCGAGCGATAGTCCCGGGGGCTGGGCCCTGCATGCGCGTCGCCAAGGCAGCCAAGGTGAGGGCCTGGGCAAGACCAACACCCGCGGCGATCGCTCGGCTTCGGGGGCCGAGGATCGGAGCGCCGATTATTCGGTGTCCATTCGCGCGGACAGCATGGGCATCGACACCCCGAGCGGTATGCCGGCGGCGTCGGCGTCGGCGTCGGCGTCGGGATGGGGATCCACAGATGGCGCCACGGTGGATGTGCCGATCCATACCAGTCAGCCAGAAACCCACACCGCCCACGCTGCCGACATGGAGGGTCAAGCCAAGCGGCGCACGCAAATGGGTTCGGGCCTGGCGGTGGATGGCGGAGCGCCGATATCGGTGCAGACGTTGCCGTCGTCGAAGGCGCGGCGCAAGCCTGCTGCCGCGTCGAATGAATCGGCGGAATCTGATGTGGGTGGCTCCTCGGGGGCAGGGTTGTTCGATGGGGGCGACAGCGGGGAGCGTTTGGGTCCCCACGATCAGACCAAGATCGAAGCCAAGACCAAGCATGCGGCCGGCGCGACGGAGGACCCGGCGTCGATCGCGGCTGGCACCGGCACCATGGAACAGAGCGATGCGGGGCCGGAAAGCCAAGTCGGCAGCTCGCTACTCCAGCCGCGGACTTGGCTAATTGCGGCGTCGAGCGTCGTCGTCGTGGCGTTGGTTGTGTGGCTGGGATTCTTCCGCAATCCAGCGGTTATCCCAATCGCGGAGCCCGGAGAGGAGACTACCATTGCTGATGCTGGCCCGAACGACAAAGTCGAACAGGCAGAGAACACCGATGCAACGAATGCAAAAGAGACGCCGGCAGGTAATCAGCTGGAGGGTCAGCCGGGCAGTGAGGAAAGCGGCCGCGCCTCTGAGCTAACCCGTAGCGACGAGTCTGTTGCGGATGAGGCGGCGCAAAGCGATGCTGCTGCTGGGTCAACGTCTCCTGTGCCGGAGCAAATTAGCATTATGATTCGCGGTCCGCGGGGAGCGGTCGTCAGACTGGGTGGCAAAAGGCGCGGCACGTTGCCGTTTAAAAAGCCGCTGCTCATCGAGCGCACCGATGGCGGCATTCGGCTGAAGGTGTCCAAGCAGGGCTATGAGAGTAAGACGCGTACCTTGCGTCGCGATACCGACCACGACATCGAAGTCTCGCTAAGCCCCGTTGCAGCGCCACCGCCGCCACCGCCACCGCCACCGCCACCGCCACCGCCACCGCCACCCCCACCACCGCCGCCCCCACCGCCGCCACCGCCACCGCCAGACAAGGATAAGGAAACGAAATCCGATGATGGTCCTAGCGGTACCGTAACCAAAGATCCGTATGACGACGAGAACAAGTAGGAGCAATAAATGACGAATTATGCCCAAGTGCGGTATCGTTCGGCGGCGCTGCTATTGGCAGTGGTATGTTTGCCTTGTCAAGAATTGCGGGCACAGGATCGCAGCACGCCGGGTCCCGCAGCCTCGAACAATACCGACCCGGTCCCGGCCAAGGAGCAGGCCCGTCCGTTCTTTCTGGAGGCCGAAGCGCATAAACGCGAGGGCGATAAAGCCGATGAGCGCGGTGATAAAGAAGCCGCCTATGTCGCCTATGGCAAGGCTGCCGAACTCTACTACAAGGCTAACGCGATTTGGGAGCACCCGAATTTTGTCTTGAACCTTGCCCAGATGCGGCGTAAGCGTGGGGAGTGCGTTCGCGCGATACGGGCCTATCGCTCCTATGAGGACCAAGCAGGTGCTGATGCCGAGACCATCGAGAAAGCGAAGAGTTACATAAAAGAACTCACCCTTGAGCTCGAAAAAGAGCCGCTAGGGAGTAGCGAAGTTTGTCGCGACAACGATCCGCGGCCAGTGCCGCCCCCACCCAAGCCGCCAGGGGGGGACGACACGCCAATAGGCTCCGACAATGATGGCCGAGTCCTGCGCTGGAGCGGCATTGCGGTTTCCGGCGTGGGCCTGGTGGCCCTGGGC
>JAAUYH010201916.1_pt1 | contig 15289 bp, 8 predicted proteins | sample 7278061 | NCBI WGS metagenome assembly JAAUYH01 (sample SAMN14350203, study PRJNA611818) | marine sediment metagenome | isolation source: surface marine sediment (0.6m) | place: French Polynesia: Moorea | collected 2018-08
TCGATATTTGGTACTGTAACAGGAGGTGGCTACATTGGATCAGAACAGAATTGAATCAAAAATGCTATTAAAAAGTTTCGTAAATATATATTTTTTCAATCATATTCATTATGCAAAAGACGAGTTGGTAGTCAACTCTCTATCTTTGGTCTAGAAGCAGATTGTACTATGGACAATGAAACGTCTGGAATTGACATGCTGAAAGGAAACAAACAACCTTCCAGTTAAATTTTGAGCTGGCGAGTTGTTAGAGAGACCGCATACTCATTTCGAAATCGTTTCTGCTCAATGCAGCAAATACAAAGATGGCAGGGGGTAATCCGTACACGCGATTCGTGTATGCTTTCAAGTGTCTAGTACTTTGATTTTGATAAAAGTGATTTAGTCTTACTGTCGTGCACTCTATGAAATAACAGTTCAGCTCGGCGAGTATTGCACTTCATTTGTCTTTTAAGGTGGAGCATGTTAAATTTCCTTTCTAGCTTGTTGCACTATGGATTATTTTGAACTGCATTATCCGTACCACTATGACTAAGAATTACGAGTCCTATGCATTCAGAGCGTCACTTATAATTCTACTGAAACACAACGGCAACACTCTCATCATCAGATAACGATATTGAAATTCAGGACTGCAAGCATTATTTTTTATTATTTTCAACTTTTGTCCGATCCAATTGCTTGCAGATCGAATGTGGCCACCTCCTGTAACAGTACCAAGCCTTCGAATTTTCTTCATCAGGAAGCAGTACAGAGTAGATTTAGAGGTGATTTTTGTTAATCGATAGCGCGCATCAGTGTACGTGAAACAGGAATTTATTTCCGTTGTGGATTCAGTTATATTTACACATTGAAATGTAAGTTTTATCCATCTCTGATTCCTGAACTCTAATTCAATGACTAAGTCTGAATAAAATTTAAGTGGATGCGAGCTTATGACGTATACTTCGCAGTCAAAACTGAAGGCGACTACAAGCAATAAAACAAGTTTTATTGCTTAATTCATGCAGATGAACAGGGTAGTAAATGCATCTATAGTTAAATGAATATTCGTTATAGATTTGAGCAGAAAAGGTAGAAGTCAGTAATCAGCTCAAAAAATAGTCAGTTTTGGTTTCGAAGAATCTCAAATATGTCATTGTGTTGATTTTTAACCAGATTAAATCACGTGCTATCACCCAGAATACTATTTTGAATGAAAATGTATGCTTCATAATCCTCGCTATGTTTTGACAAGTCACGTATTGAAATTGTCTATCAATACCTTATTTGCTTTGAAGGCGCTGATTCCTAAAAATTGTCTCAAGATTGGAACGAAGAACCACAATTGCGTCGTTCGTATTTTGAATGCAAACACCAGGCTAGCCAATAGTCGGGGTGCTTTCATATTTCGAGGAATATTATAAGTTGTAGTAGGCGTGTTTGCGAAATCGGATAGATTACCATTCCCGAAGAAAAAAGTAAGCTAGTTCGGAATGATTGTGGCAGTCCTTCCAGATCGTGCATATTGCACGCATCCATTTGCTTGCGCAACTATTTCCGAACATAATAGGTGTTCGCATCAAGGACCTTTTATTATTTGTGATCTTCGAATCTAGGGCACTTAGCACTGTTTGTGATGAATATTTATTTTTGTAGAGTCTCGGCTACAACGTTACTGTAAATTTCGATATCTTCACTTCCGCGACGGTACTGAAACTGCTCAACTTTAGAGTAGAGTAGAAGGCACTTCAAGGGTCTAGAATCTTACTAGAACCATTATTTCCCAGGAGAGCTGAATAATTAGGTGTTCACTCCCTGTAATACTGCGCAGAGATGGATTTTATCACTACCTGCTATCAAACTTTGGACCCTTCGCCAGGTATGTACAGAAATAATATCGATTTGACTGTCAGAAAACGAATCGTGCGAATTACTTATTATTTACTTGTTGATCATCGGATTGATGATGAATGATTTGTGCTGACGAATAAAATCGCGAAATATGGTTGTCGGCCAATATCACCTTCTCGCATGTTTTACGTCATCATTTTTGGCGAGAATCAAGTAATACAGCAATAAAATAGTCACTCAGTTGTAGTTTAATCAAGTTATGTTGTCGTCCTGGTGCATGATAGTAAGAGAAATGTTCTGCAATGAAATTCGATACATTGACAGCGAGTAGAAATGCTCTTTTCCGCACTCAAACAAAATAATTCTGAAAATTTATCTGATCTGTGTATTTTACGCTTATTTGTTGACGTATCTCACATCAAGATGAAAGGTGACATATATTTGGAATAACAAATAATTTATTCTGGTTTTGGACATCGTCTGAATACTTTATATTACTTCAAAGTACTTTGTAGTAATACAATTCTCGTTTGGATTCGAATATGAGTATGAATAGTTCATTTTACACCTATGCCTTTCGCGTACGCTCTACCACGCGAATCGGAGCGGTAACATAAACGCCGGACTCGCACACCGCAGGCTTTAACTCGCTCTGCACTTTTTATTTAAGTACGCTACTTTCTTCGTTTCAGTTTTACAAGAACGCGCCGTACTTGCCGTTACCAAGGACAAAAAGGACAGGGTACGAACTGTTGCGATTTGCAGGCTCATCTGTAAGTACTAGATGAGAATGAGTGAAATGAATAACGAAATCGATGGTCCACAATTCATACAACTGTAGGCCTGACATCATTGACAGCCGTGTGAATAAAACCAACCGACGGTGAGTCTATGAGGCTGACAAGAGCCTCTTGCAAAGCCTTGCTTGCAATTCGGTTGACAATAAAATCTGGTACATGTATGGTACAGCAGATTCCTTTTTCTGCTCTATGTCATTTTCCGCGAAGACATCTGACGCGTTACCTATCATTTCGTTTTGAGTTTCTCGTGCACTGCTGCACATGCTTTGTTTCGTTCCTTCAGTCAGTCAATTAGTGATTGTGTTTCGGACTGCGAGAACGTAGTGATCGGGCACTGCGCGTGAAGGCCATTTTTGAAGCAGACCAGAGCGTCATCGGACCAATGAAATTTCAAGTGGCCTGCTCCATAATTAATCCGCAGTGTGAAAATCTTCATTTGAATAGCTTTGCATGAAGATTCCTTCAGCACAGCGCTCTTCCCAGGGTGGGCGTCAAATGGAGTGCAGAATAATGAGGGGAACGAGTATGAGGAAACAAACATTAGAAAAACAAGTGCGATGCTGTATATATTAACAATGAAGAGTTCACAATGATACGCCCGTGCTATGACTCCTGCACACACCAAATTTTAGGTGCTTGGGACGGACGTTACAGTTCATTTTTCGGTGGGACGGTGAAACATACAACGCGAAAAACAACTGGCCTCAACAATAGGTTGCTGTTCAAGTGAAGGCAGGTTACAAACTGAAATCCAACTGATTGTGTTGAAACGTCGTGTGGGTCGTCCGCGCCACTAGCCCCTGCGTCATGGCCAGAGAAGGATTTCAAACCAACGTGTTGTTCCCTAGTGAGGAATTCGAGAACGTTATCAGTACGATTCTTATTCTTGTTGGGATTAAGAGTTTCGAGTTTATCATCAAAACCCTCCTCACCTCCACGCGTCAAGAATCAGTGAATACTGGGAAGTATGCACTGGAGATAGCCGCAGACCAGGCGTACAATCCGTTGAACTACATTCGGTGGGTGCGAGGGAAACCCGATTTCAAACATGAGGACGACAAGAATTTTCGAAAACCAATTCCGTTGAATCGTGCCACCTTGGCCGTGCTCATTTGTGTCATAGTGTTGCTAGCGGAAGCCATGTTCTTCTACGGTACGATGTCGAGAATGAGGGAACTGACGAATCAGCAATTACGCATTTCCGTGCAAACTACGAACGAACATACCCCTCGGCGGTTCACGAGAAATTTCTGCGCGCCGATTAGTGTGGAAACAGGCCGTGCGAAAATGACCGCCGTGTTTGCGTTTTGCAATGAACTCAGCAGCGAGGGCGGTAGTCCCAATGCTTTTCCAACTACGGGCGATTTGGATATTCGCTTTGTGGCGTCCAAATTTTCTCAAACCATACGGATGTCGAAAGGAACCGGAAATGTTACGGTCGAGTCGAAAACAGTGTTCTCGGTCTTAGTGCCTAACGTTGACGAGCATTTGGTAGTGCCGTATAACGGGAGCAATGCATTAATACCAAGAGTGCACGAGGAGGTGAGGACGGATTTTGTGGATAAGAGAAGATGCACAGTGGATGACTCGGATAAAGCGAATGGAGTGTACAAGCTGACTGCGTGCGAGCATGAGGTTGATTTGGACAAATTGATGGAGTTGGTATTGTCCTACACCGAAGTGAATAACACGCACGGCGAAGTGGGACACGAAGTGGGTAATAACACTATTGCGCGTGAGAACAAACCTGTCACTCTTGGCGTCATTGAGGAGCACAAAATGACGATGGCCGCGTTAGTGGCCGTGTCTTTGTCACTGTTTGGCTTGTCGATTTTGGTGCATGTTTTCGTGAAAAACAATAACTCCGAGGTCATTGCCGCAATGATGAGAGAGAAGACCTTGCAGGACATGCGGGTCCCCGCGTTCAGCATGGAAGAGGAAATTATTCGATTGGATCGCAGCATGGATGAGTTCGAAGGGCGAAGTTTGCAGCGGACGGTGCATTTACGCCAGTCCATGGACATGAGTTCCGTGGTATCTGCACGCACCAGTTTACAAGGCTCGTAGGTTCGTTCGTGCGCTCTTCATTAAGCACGCCTACCTGTTTGCCGTATTTTCAAATGGATTAAAAGTAAAATTTCAGAAATATAGACAATTTTGATATTTCTTTAAGCAATAAGATATGAAAAATTTCTTTTCGGCAGAAAGCTGAGTGAAATCTTTTTCTTAGAGACTGACTCATGATTGATATTTATTGTACTTAGTTTTAGTCAAAAATGAATAGATTATGTTATGTATTTCTCTTACGTGCCAAGCAATGCTCGCATCGTTTTCTTCACCGTTCATGATTCTGTTTTCGAGAACAGTAGTACGGCATGCATTTTCATTGCGATGTATTCTTTTCATATTCGTTGTAGGGCTTCAGATGGCCCATGTCATCTACAAATGAAGTGGGAAATAGCTCTAGCCATTTAAAGTAGTGTAGGATGGGCCAGTAAGGAGTACTTTTTAGCGCAATCTCACTCAATGACACCTGCAAGGGACATTTTATCAATAGACTATGGCGGCGACTTTGAAATATATATGCAAATGAATCAGAATTATCGATAACGAAGCATGGTAGTCGGCACTAATCACTTCCTGTTTAGGGACACTGCAATCGAGCCGCTGCCATGACTGTTGCTGTTTCTTATTTGTATAAGAGCTCGTCGAACTTCAGAAGGGCCGCAGTATTAGAATCAGCGTAAGTTGACAAACTACTGGAACTGCATCGAAGGATTTTAGTGTATGTGCAAGTAAGAAGTAGTGCTCTGGATACCAAATGCAAAGAATCAAAGTGCCGGATGTGCAGCTTTGTATTTTAGCTACAGCGATACATAAATTCACTGATAACACAAATTATTACCACAATTCTCAAGAAGAGACTTTGTCTATTCAATTGTGCAAACTACGATTACTGAATAGAATACTAAATCATCTACATTTACCTACTCTGTATACCTTCTTACTGTTGTGTTGCTCAGTTTATCCCCTTTTCTGTCTAGTTTACAGCTTTCATCTTTCTACGTCAAATTTGTTTCTAAAAGTTAGGTACCTGTGTTGCAAATCATTTGAGATTCAAAACAAAAGGGAAATACATAGCCAACAGGAATAGTAGTGCTGGTTGTAGTTTGCAGCATTGGTCAACAATACCGCGGGAAAGTGGTGACGAGCGGCTACAACCGTCATCTTCGCGGGTACAGGAAGCGTTCTGAGATTCATGTGGCATGGTGGAGTGATAGAATGTATTGTGTTTAGGGTTCACTATTCAGTACGTCTCGTATTATGTACGGATTTTGTAAGGATATTATATTGCACACACACTACTCACTTGCATGAGCTTGTAGCGGTGAGGTTTTACGCAATTGGCATTTACGGCACCTACTGCGTTTAAACAGGTGCTATTTGAAATCAGAGCATTTACAGAAGCTGAACAGCTTGAAACCAAACGACATTTGTCCAAACAAATTCTTTAGGTTTTTTTGGCTTAATCAGTGACGTCATGATGAAATCCTCTACCCTGCCGACCATGGTGCACGCCGTGCAAAACAGGGCGGCACGTACCCTAGCAAGGCGCCCTGATTAGACGGAACGGAAAGCGAAATTTCTTAAGCGACGAATTCAACTGCACGTGTATCGACCAAAAAGCAAGTTGGAGGTGGCTATACGGACATTTCAATGAACAAAGATTTTATGAAACAAATTCTTAAAACCCTCACACAAATCTATGTACTAAAGATAAATGTATTTAACCAATTCGGATTCATCAGAAAGACTCAAACGCGACTGTTACACATCCAGCGAAAAGAACGATAGGTACAACAATTGTTCTCATTTTTGTAAGTATCAAGCTACTATACCGTGCTACATGCATTTCGGAAATCAGTCTTGCTGCTATAAATCTTTTACTTTATGTTCCAAATGCCCTACTAAATTTAACATATGCGATTCTTGCCCGATAAGGTCAGACGGAGCTAAATTGCAATAGTCCTGCAGAAAAAGCTTCAAAAGAGCAGTAATATCCTCAATCAAATACAATTTCGACAGCATTCAGACGCCGGAATCATCATCTCAAGTGAAAATGATCTCGTCATAGCGTGTGAGAGCTATGCCATAAGCAATGAGCAAGCTTTCCAGAGCAACCGGGAGACTCGTCGCAGGACTTGCTCACACAATTGAGCACCGGTCATCGGAACACGCGAGCAGCGGTTACTACATCCCTCCGCTTCTTCTGCTTTCTTCTTCTCCGCCCTACGCTGCGTTCTGTTTGCTCAACTTATTTTCTTTCACTGCTCCAATAACAAGCGGCTATTTCTACCATAACATCAGTCAGCAAAAAACAGTCCCCTGCTGAGCATCACCATGAATCCTGCCGTCCCTCGAACGCGAACTCCGATATCATGTCGACGGTGTGCGAGAAAATGGCAGATACCAAATCAGCAAATGCTTCGCTTATTGCACGATTTGTCCGCGCATCTTTAACAATTTTCATGATCTGCGAGAGCACCACGTCATCCCCAAAAGCAGTACATTGGTTGACCTTACGGCCACTACCAGTCACGGTCCCGCCGTAAACGAAGTAGTAAACATGCTTTGGCGCTGGGACAATCTCTCCTGTGAGGATTGACTCATTCACTGTAGATTTACCGAGAATCACTACATTATAAAGAGGAATCGCTCGTTCGCCTTTATTTAAACGGCATCTCAAATGCAGAGGACTTCGAATAGGACTCACATTTAGCAAGAAATATGGTCCTTCTCATTGTACAACAGCTCCTGTTCTGGCATCAATAGGCTAAGCGAAGCCAGACCAGCCGCAGGACGCTGCTTGCTAGTACTCTCGATCAGTTCCATGAGAGGCTATGGCAATTATCATCGTGCTTGACTTGAGCAGGCCGTGATTATTCTGCAATATTCTTCTGAGTGTTCGTAAATGTCCGAGTAGCACCACATTTCAAGTAAAGAGTGCGATGCTCGTGCTTATTGAAACAAACAGATCTATGGAAGCACAGCCCTTCTTCATGGCGTAGAAATTCGGGCCATAGAATGCATACCCACAGACACTTGTACTGGAGTGGCGAAGAAGACCTGGAGTGTAGGACGACTTTTCATTATTTCAAATAAGAAGATTACCTAGCAAGACAACACTCTATTATATGCATACTTAGCTCACTGTTGATGCAATTATTCCAGTAATGTGTGGACGAGTTTGCGAAACCCTTATTTATACTATAATTCAAGAATCCCGACAGTGGTGCAAGCATTCATGACCACCTGCTCGAAATTTCGCACTTTATCACTGCAACGTCAATCTACAGTCTACTTAATCTAGCTTCTCGAACATTAGTTTTGGATAAAATGCCAAAAGAATCGTGTACGTAGCTGCAATTTCGCACAAGTTACCGGTGCTAAGAATAGCTGTAGTCTTGCTTCTATTTACTAATATTTGGATACATTGCCTGCGGAGGTGTGAATCTCTGCTACGAGACTCAAAACTGCGGACTATTACAGACGTAATCTGTGACACGACGATTTTGGTTGTAACATAGAAGAATAATTCATAATCATAGAGTTTGAAATAATTTTTTTCCGCAGCACGCAAAATGGAATGGTGAATCATCTAGAAGCCATGGACTGTAAGATCTTGAGCACAAATTTGTCAAGATTTCTGGAGCCCGAATTTCCTGCAATGTTGCATAGTACTGTGGAAAGCTGTTAACTGCTGGAATATGCCTTCACCTTTTTGAAATTTAAGTAGCATTTCTTACTCGATTGACAAGCCGGAAAAAAGTTATAAAATTATAAACTCATTTGATATGTATGTAGATTTCATTTGCTAGTTTGCAAATCAATTCGAACCTTTCCTTCGTTGTGTGTTTTTAAAAATGAAATCGTCATGAATAAACCAGACTAGTATTGTGATCATTGGCCCCCACCTTTCCCACGATCTATCATTGTGTATCAAACGACATTTATATTCATCAACATCTTTCTACTCTGAAGATAGCATGTTGATGACAATTCTTCCGATACTGGACAAAGTAAGAAGTCGCGATTATCCAGATTTCATACCTCAACCATATGCTTAAAAGCCGTTCTTCGTCAATAATTATATATAGTGTCACTATTCTTACGAGTACACTGTACAGTGACCTGAACGACACCAAGCATCGAACTTGACCTTTCGTCTATATGCACTAACGCAATTGTTTCCAATTTAAGTTGGCACCTGGTACGAGAGGGAAAGTTTTTCGAAAAGATTTCCATTTCGCATGGCAATCGAGTAAACATCATAGCCAGAATTTTCATTGGTAGTATGATTTGCCTGTAATATGTACTCGAAATTGTGAGATCCCGGGCACAATTCAATTAGAATTATGTATATGTAACATCTGCATGATGGAACTGTCAATATTCGTAGCCTAATTTTGCAAATAATTTTATACAGTTTTGGGACAGAAATTTTTGTTGCATCGGTAGAATACAAGGCGTAAAGGCTTTAATCGAAAAAAATCTACAGTTAGCAGTGTTAAAATCTAATTAACGAGAGCTTGTTTTACAAGTTGTCAGATTTTCGACGGTGATTTCTCCTGCTACCTGGATTTTCAGAAAAGTCCTAATTACTAAGAAATAATAAATATTTTGCAATTGAGAATCCTTTCTAGCTGAATTAGATGATATAGCTCTAGAAAGGCTTAAAATTATGCTCTGTTTACCATTTTTGGAAATTTGCTGATAAACCGCTAAGTCTTCTATCATACTACGGCATTTGTTTCATATTAGTGCATAGGTTCTGCAGGCTGATCTCTGTATATAGAATCTAGAATCTGTAGTCTACAAGTAGAGGAATTAGAATTAGCGTGGTATATAGGAACTAAAGACAGAAATCATTTATTTATTTGCTGTGACAGTTTAGAAAATTGATTTGCATTGATGTCTCTTTTATTCCTACCAGCTAATGCTTTCAAATATACCCAATAATATTCAGATTGATTAATTGTTCATTTACTTCAAAAAGAATTCTCGAAAACGATATTTCAAAGGCTCAATTCTTCAAATCCATGCTACAAATCAATTTTTATTAAAAGCCAAAGTATCAGATCATGGACAGAAAGGGAGAAGTGGTAAGAAGATGCGCCCAAGCGAGACTGGTTAAAAGTACTTTTTCTGTATGTACATAAAATGTAGTGTATATTTTCATCCCTTAAATGCTAGAGTGTATTCGATGACGCGCACGTGACTCAAAAAATGATACTCAAAAAAATTCTCTAGAATAAAGTATTATTCGACTTTTTAGTTATCCTATTTCTTGTATTCATATTTGATTAGACCTGGATACGCTTGAACAAGTTGTTTTTATATGGATGATCTAAGATGCCTGTAACTGTCTATAATTAGAGTACAGAAATTGCATTCAACATTAACCTTTTGTAGTAAACAATTGTTTAACACTTTTAAGGGTATTTATAACTGAATTTTTAATTTCTCAGTATATTGTGTTAATCAAAATATTCAAACATACTGCAACTTTGAAGTAATTTATTTTTCAGATCCAAGCTCTTCCTATCGGCAACGCTCTTTTTTCATTGGTATAAAAAATATGCAGAACAACCACTCCTCTACATCGCGATCAACTCTAGAATAACTGGCGATCCTCCATTGAAAGTCAGATTCGTGGACACTCAGCGATGAAAAAGCTGTTTGTTGACTGAACGAGAGAAATCACACGGCCTTATGCATTAATTATTATTTCCGGGCTGAGCAAGTTGTGTTCTGATCTAGAAATGACTTATGAATAAATGATTGATATTATATTTCATACGTCTGGCCTAGAATGGATGCTGCTATCTCTCTAAATACACTACCTTCCTGATTTCGGTTTTTTCAAAACAGCTTCGGATGACCTAACTGTCAAATGCGTCACGCAAATTGGAGGTTCGTCATACTTTTCCTGTACCCTTTATTCTCAACCGCAACAGGGCATAATATACATTTAGGACGTGTGCCGATTCTGTAGCTATTTAAAGCGGGTGACGGCAGGTGAATCCATATTTCTAGACTGCCAAATTAAAACGGATTTTTCCAATAGAAATTTGTACTGAACTCAATCAAATGGTTGTTAAAAGCTTGTGCAGCTCAATTACGGCACATGAAATACATTCAAGTAAATAACTAGTCGAATTTAAATCGTACAGTATATTGAAGCAAGTACTGTACAAAGAACTGTGAGTGCAATACCTATTTGTGAGCCAAATACAGCCATGAACTACCGGGCTACTAATTTACAAGGCTGTCAAACACAATCTAGGTATGTACAAGTAGAGTAGAGAACGTCAAAGTAAAAAAAAGCGATTTATCAATTTACTAACATCTTCACGCTATATCTAGCACAAGGACCTCGGCAACACGATGGTTACTATTTTCTGCACCGCTTCTTCTTATTCCATTTTTATTGGCTCGCAAAATCTGGAGTTCGGTGAGGGAACTTTGAAGCCCTTCCAGATGTCTCATAACAATGTGACTTCTCATTGGACAAATTCAGAATATCAATTTGGCTGTTTGGTAATTTGGATTCACTTGCCTCCACCAAATGCAGGAGCATAATATAAGCACAAATCGGTTAGTTTGAACGACAGACAATTGCATGAAATCTCAGTTTCTCTATCATCCATCTGGATGTAAGGTATTCTTTATGCCAGCGTTATGGCATAGTCGCTGATGCCTGCAATTTGAACTATATTTCTCATCGGCAATCGTGACTAGATGTCGTTGTACCATCTAGAAGCCAGCCACGACGCTCATCACCGTTACGCCGTTTGACCAACTGGGCTTATTGGCCAATGTTGTTCAGTAATCTAGAACATTTACACATGATCAGAACAGTTCACTTTGAATCATCCAAAGCATTGATTATGGTGTACCGTACATCAGACTATTTTCAATAGCGAAGAGCTGCAGTAGCACTTCCGAATTTTGGTTGGTCGGCGAGATTGCATTCTTGACAATTTGATTGTATGTTAGGTGCACGCCCCTTGCCTTACCCGCAACAAATGCCATTTCGCATCTCGTACGGTTCGTGCTTCGATTAAGTAACGGAAGTTCGCGTAGCGGGTTGGAGACAACAACGAACTCGACAGTAAGCAACAAGTGTGAGCATGAATACCGTATCCGATTTACTTAAAAAGTTGGCAGCCTTGTCCTCGTTTAGTTCAATGCTGTAGAGTCACAGGAATCACTGCCCCTCCCAAACATACGAATAGTAACAATGCGATGCTGTGTAATAAGACATATCTAGATTTTCAAAAAGTAGAACTTGATCTCGGCGATGAATTGGAGTGGTGTGCAGGGAGTGGGCAAGTGTGCAATCTATCCAGTTGATAAGGAGATCGCTTCAGGATCTCTCTCCACACGCAAGAGATGATATCTTTCCACACTAGTTCATTGTCACTGGCAGGCAGTTGTCATGTTGCGCACATCTCGTTTTGTTTTTGAGTTTGTGGTACCCTGGTGCTGCTACTTTTGTTTCACTCCCTCAGTCTGTCGTTGTGTTTCTGTTGTAATCAGAATCTAGTGAAGACGAACTGCAAAAGGGCAAATTTGAGCGAATTCCGACGAAGAAGGTGAAGTCAAAGAAGAGATTAGGGTGCCGGAAATGCCAATGGAGATCGAATAAGGTGCAGAACAACGCGGTGAACTAATGAGATGACGAAAAAATTGAAACCCTAGTACAATGCTGCACGCATCAGATTGCTCCAGCATGCGAAGGTCACATTGACGCACCTGTAGCACGACTCCTACCCCACCCTATTTCAGATGATTGGGACAACTTTCCAGTTCTCTTTTCGATGAGAGAGTCAAACATACAGCATGAGAAAGAGACATTCAACCAATCGGCTATTCCACAACCCAAAGCAGATTACAACCTGAAACCCCGCTGAATTTCTTGAAAACGGGAGTGGGCTGTCCACACCACTAGCTACACCACCCGACCGCAAAGCAGACGCGAACCACCGCAGTGTATCATGCCGTCGGGGGTATTTGAAACCCATATTCTGTTCAAGAATGAGAATTGGGAGAATATTGTGAGTACGATTCTTATCCTTGTTGCCTTGAAAAGTTTCGAATTCATCATCAAAACACTTCTCACCTCCACGCGACAAGACTCCGTGAATACAGGCAAGTACGCCTTGGAGATTGCTGCAGACCAGGCGTACAATCCGTTGAATTACATTCGATGGTGGCGAGGAAGACCCGATTTCAAGCATGAGGACGACAAGGACTTCCGAAAACGAATTCCGTTGAATCGTGCCACCTTGGCCGTGCTCATTTGCATCATAGTGTTGCTAGCAGAAGCTGTCTTTTTCTATGGTACCATGTCGAACACGAGGGATCTGACGAATGAGCACTTGCGCATTTCTGTGCAAACTACGTACAAATACACCCCGCGTACGTTTACGAGAAATTTCTGTGCCCCTATTGATGTGAAAACTGGTCGGGCGAAAATGACCGCTGTGTTTGCGTTTTGCAACGAATGGACAACTGATGGGGGCAGTCTCACTGGTGCAGCAACCAAAGGAGATTTTGAAGTTCGCTTTGTGGCGTCAAAATTTTCGCAGGCTGTATCCATGAGGAAAGCAAACCACAGTGCTATGATCAAGTCGAAAACTGTGTTTTCGGTGCTGGTGCCTAAGATCACTGAGCATCTGGTGGTACCATACAATGGGAGCAATGCACTACAGCCTATTGTGCATGAGGAGGTCAAGTCAGATCTTACTAAGAAGAGAGGATGTAGAGTGGACGATTCGGATCGTGCCAATGGAGTGTACAAGTTGACTGCGTGCGAGCATGAGGTCGATGTAGGCAAATTGATGGAGTTCGTATTGTCATACGTCGAAGTGAACAATACTGACAAGCATGGCATAGTGGGTCATGAAGTAGGAGACAATATCATTGCGCCGGAGAACGAACCCGTCGAACTTGGGATCATTGAGGAGCACAAAATGACCATGGGCGCGTTATTGGGCGTGTCGTTGTCGTTGTTTGGCTTGTCGATATTGGTGCACGTTTTCGTGAAGAACAATAACTCCGAGGTCATCGCGGCGATGATGAGAGAGAAAACCTTGCAGGACATGCGTGTGCCAGCGTTCAGCATGGAAGAGGAGGTTATTCGATTGGATCGAAGTAAGGATGAAGACGAAGGCCCAAGTCTTCAACGTACTGTGCATTTACGCCAATCCGTAGATATGGCTTCTGTCGTATCTGGCAATACCAGTTCACAAGATCCATAATCGTCTTCGTGCGCTCTTCGTTTACTAAGTGCACAGATGCCTCCCCTTTTCGCGTTATCAAAATTGTGTATGGGAACTTTTAGAAAATAAAATATATTAAGGTATTTTCGTATTATTGTGGAATCCGTGTAGGTGTGAACGAGTTTCCCGGTGGAGCAATTAGTGCAGAATGCAAGTGTTGTAGCGGTAACATTCCACTACACTACTATACTGAGCTGCGGTTACTGAAATTTCTACGAAAATCAAATTTGAGCCTACTAGGGTGGGTAATTAACGGAATATGGATTAGGAAGTGGACAGGTGAACTAACTGTAAGTAAGACTGCCAACTATGAAAGTATTTCATAGAGCAGTGGTACAAGCTGAATTTTCATATCTTGAGTAGCTGCAATCTTTGTCCCATCGATTTGCCAAGCAAGGTCTTGAATTTCTGGCTCCCATGAATACCGTAGTTTGACTAAAATCTAATGCACTATTAGCAAAATTACCTTTATTTCGAAAAGTAGGTGAAAATTCAAAAGCGATTATTATTGGTACCAAGTTCATTTGCATGATGAGTTGCCCGGATCAAATTTGAAACCAAAACGGTACTTTAATCTATTTACTATTTTTGCATGCGGAAAAGCTGAATTGGGTGGATATATTCAACGTACGGAGTTTAGTGTTTCAATTATCTAAAAGAAAATTAATGTAAATAAATTGAACGGAGATATTTATGATTCCCCGAATCAAAATGGGTCTCTTTGAGATTGAGACGGGAAATAGAAATAGAACGGAATCAAGTACTGAAGTTATACTTCTGGAGATTTCATTTGAAATTCAAATACATGATTTGGTATCCAGAACACTACTGTTGACTAGTCTTCAATTTATGGTTTCGAATTAATCACAAGAGAAAACATTGAAGTAGCACAACCAATTGAACCTAAAACTTTACAATAGACTTATGAATGAGGTTTCTCGCTAAATATTTCATTCACGTCAGAAATTCGCAAACTTGCTGAATGTAGAATAACTATGGCTTCATATTCGTGCAGTGATGCTGCCTAAGGATTTTGTATTTGGAATCTGGAACTAAGACGTTTATGACTGTCTAGAATAGATTCTACTTTTCATGATAATGCTTACGTTTTTCATTTCAGTTTCTGTACAACACTTTTGGATGACCTAAATGTCAGAGTAATGCATTTTGCCAATCGGAGCTTTTCTACTGCGGTAGATATAGCGTTAAGATGTTCGGGTAATTGATAAGTCGTTGTTCCTTTACTCTATTGATTCATACTCTATTTATGCTGTTCTAACAAGTAGTTCGCCAGTCATCTAGGTCGCA
>JAAUYH010019910.1_pt1 | contig 15288 bp, 14 predicted proteins | sample 7278061 | NCBI WGS metagenome assembly JAAUYH01 (sample SAMN14350203, study PRJNA611818) | marine sediment metagenome | isolation source: surface marine sediment (0.6m) | place: French Polynesia: Moorea | collected 2018-08
AGCTGTCCGACGCCATCGCCTGCGCCGCGCGGGCCGCCGGAACCCTGGTCAATGTCGAGGATGACCGGCCGAACTGCGACTTCCACACGCCCTCCGTGGTCCGCCGCGGCGATCTGCTGCTGACCGTCTCGACCGGTGGCAAGAGCCCCGGCCTGGCGGTCCGCATCCGCCGCTATCTGGAGCGGGTCTTCGGGCCGGAATGGGCCGAAAGGCTGGACGACGTCGCACGGCAGCGCAGCGTCTGGCGCCGCCGCGGCCTGCCGCTGTCGGACATGGCCCGCAGGACCGACGCGCTGGTCGCCAGCCGGCGGTGGCTGTCGTGAAGACCTCCGCCGGAGTCCTCGCCGATCCGGACACGCTGGTCTCGCGGGTCGCGGCGCATCGCGCGGAAGCCGGCGACCGGGCCGGGCCCGAGCTGCTGCGCTGGCTGATCACCGGCCCGCTCGCGGGTCGGATCGCGCTCGTCTCCTCCTTCGGGGCGGAAAGCGCCGTGCTGTTGCACATGGTCTCGGTGATCGACCCGGCGACGCCGGTGATCTTCCTCGACACCGGCAAGCTGTTCGCCGAGACCCTGGTCTACAGGGACGCCCTGGCGGGACGGCTCGGCCTGACCGACATCCGCAGCATCGAACCCGACCCGGCGGACCTGGCGCGCCATAATCCCGACGGCACGCTTTGGAGCCTGGAGCCGGACCTGTGCTGCCATATCCGCAAGACCGAGCCGCTGGACCGGGCGCTCACCGGCTTCGATGCCTGGATCACCGGCCGCAAGCGGTTCCATGGCGGCGCCCGGGGTGCGCTGCCAACCCTGGAGGGCGACCCGGGGACCGGCCGCATCAAGGTCAATCCGCTGGCGCCGTGGTCCCCCGAGCGGCTGTCGCGTTATCTCGCTGACCACGACCTGCCGGTGCACCCCCTGGTGCAGGACGGCTACCGCTCGATCGGCTGCGTGCCCTGCACCCGGACCGTCGCGCCCGGAGAGGACGCCCGCGCCGGCCGCTGGTCCTGGCTCGACAAGTCCGAATGCGGAATCCACGGCGATGGCATCTAGCTCATTGGTCCGCCAGGGCGCTGATGAAATCCCTCTCCCCTTGTGGGAGAGGGTAGCGAGCCTTGCGAGCCGGGTGAGGGGTCGCGCGGCGTCTGCCGCGCGAGGACTCTCTGTTAGCCCCCTCACCCTCCCGCTTCGCGGGGCCCTTCCTCTCCCACAAGGGGAGAGGGCGATTGGCGCCGTGCAGGACGAAGCAGCGCAAGTCGGGACTCCTTGGGATCTGCCGGAATTCGAGTCCGGGACCGTGTGGCTGGTCGGGGCGGGGCCGGGGGATCCGGGGCTGCTGACCATGCTTGCGGTCAAGGCGCTGCGCGAGGCCGACGTGATCGTGCATGACGCGCTGATCGGCGACCGCATCCTCGATGGCGCCCGACCCGGCGCGGTGCTGGAGGATGTCGGCAAGCGGGCCGGGCGCCCGTCGCTGAAGCAGCCGGAGATCAGCGCGCGTCTGATCGCCCATGCCGGTGCCGGGCGGCGGGTGCTGCGGTTGAAGGGCGGCGACCCGTTCGTGTTCGGCCGCGGCGGCGAGGAATCGCTGGCGTTGGCGGAGTCCGGCATTGCATTCCGGGTCGTGCCCGGGGTGACGGCCGGCGTCGGCGGGCTGGCCTATGCCGGAATCCCGGCCACCCATCGCGGCATGACCGGCGTGGTGTCGCTGGTGACCGGCCGCGGCCGCGACGGCAGGCTGCCGCAGTCGATCGATTGGGACGCGCTGGCCCTTGCCTCGCCGGTCATCGTCTTCTACATGGGGCTGGGGACCATCGGCACCATCGCGGAGCGCCTGATGGCGGCCGGGCGGCCGCCGATGACCCCCGTCGCGATCATCTCCGACGCCAGCACGGATCGGCAATCGACGATCACGACGACGCTGGCGAGGGCGGCGCGCGATGTGGTGCGTCTCGGGGCCAGGGCCCCGGCCATCATCGCCGTCGGCGAGGTGGTGCGGCTGCGCGAGACCCTGGCGGCGTGGCAGCAGATCGCGCCGGATGGCGGTACGATCGCGGAGAGCGAGACACGTGTGATCGCCGAACACCTGGTTCGCGCGGTTGGGTGAGATACTACGAGAAATTCGATGGATACAACGTTGAACACAATAGAAGTATCGGCGGTCGAAACCGACGTCATCATCGTCGGGGCCGGCCCGGTCGGGCTGTTCGCCGTGTTCGAGCTCGGCCTGCTGAACATGCGCGCCCATCTGATCGACAATCTCGACAAGATCGGCGGCCAATGCGCCGAGCTGTATCCGGAGAAGCCGATCTACGACATCCCCGGCCGGCCGCGCATCACCGGCCAGCAGCTGGTCGACGACCTGATGGAGCAGGCGCGGCCCTTCGAGCCGGTCTTCCACCTGAGCCAGCAAGCCGACAGCCTGGAGAAGACGGCGGACGGCCGTTGGCGGCTCACCACCTCGATCGGGACCGTCCTGGTGGCGCCGGTGGTGGTGATCGCCGCCGGAGCCGGCAGCTTCGTGCCGCGCCGCCCGCCATTGCCGGGCATCGAGGAGTTCGAGGGCAGCTCGGTGCACTATGCGGTCCGCCGCATGGAGGATTTCCGCAACCGCAACGTCCTGATCGCCGGCGGGGGCGACAGCGCGCTCGACTGGACGCTGAACCTGCAGCCGCTGGCTGCGACCACGGCCCTGGTCCACCGCCGCGACGAGTTCCGCGCCGCCCCGGACAGCGTCTCCAAGATGCGGGCCCTGGTCGCCGACGGCGCCATGGACCTGCATATCGGCCAGATAACCGCCCTGCACGGCGCCGGCGGCTGGCTGGAGGGCGTGACGATCAAGGGCGCGGAGGGCGAGTTCCAGGTCGCTTGCGACACCCTGCTGCCCTTCTACGGGCTGAAGATGGAGCTCGGTCCGCTGGCTGGGTGGGGCCTGAACCTGGACCGGAACCTGATCAGCGTCGACACCGAGAAGTTCCAGACCAGCGTGCCGGGTATCTTCGCCATCGGCGACATCAACACCTATCCCGGCAAGTTGAAGCTGATCCTGTCCGGCTTCCACGAGGCCGCCCTCATGGCCCAGGAGGCGTTCCGGCTGGTCTTCCCGGACGAGAAGCTGGTGTTCCGCTACACGACCTCCTCGACCGATCTGCAGAAGAAGCTCGGCGTCAAGGCCTGACCCGCCGGCGCCCAGGGAATTGCGGATATGAGCTACATCTTCGTGACCGACCGCGAGGGTCGGGAACACCGCCTCGACGCGGTCGAGGGCTGGCGGGTGATGGAGATCATTCGCGAGCACGGGTTGCCGGTCGAGGCGGCCTGCGGCGGCGCCTGCGAATGCGCCACCTGCCACGTCTACGTCGATGACGACTGGTCCGGTCGCCTCTACGACAAGCGCGACGACGAGAGCGACGCGCTCGACATGCTGTTCTCGGTCGCCAACAACTCGCGCCTGTCCTGCCAGCTGATCTACTCGCCGGAACTCGAAGGCTTGAAGGTGGCCCTGGCACCGGAATGATGGCGCCGGTCTAACCCGATCGTTGAGACCGACTTAACCATATTTCAACTTGCAGCACGCAAGGTCGGCGCAAGCCCCCGGGCCGACGACCGCCTGTGCGGACCCTTCGGAACTCCCGCCGGGCGGCGGGTGTCGCTTATTCTGATGAGGGTTTGTTCCATGCGGTTCCTGAAGCTGGCCTTTGCCGGGCTCTGCATCACCACCTTTGTCTCCGCCTGCCAGACCGACGGCGGAACTCCGAAATTCGGCGCCGGCACCGGCCCGTTCGACGACTTCGCCGGCTGCTGGAGCAATGAGATCGAGGGGGTCGACGACACCTTCTGCTTCTCGCGCGGCTCTTCCACCGTCACCGTTTCGTTCCGCGACGCCACCGGCGGCGTCTCCTGCACCGGCCAGGCGCGGGCGCGCATGGGCAGCAGCACGCTGGTCATCGAACAGCCGATGGCGATCGGCGGCTGCGGCAATGGCGAGGACTTCGTCGCCCAGGACTTCGAGTGCGACCTGAGCTCCTCTTCCACCGAGGCGATGCTCTGCATCAACCGCTTCACCGCCGCCGACGGCGTCGACTACGAATACCCGCTCGTCTTCAGCCGCTCCTGACCCTCTCCGGGCGGGGGCGCCGATCGCGCTTCCATGGAACCTGAGCCGATCTCCCTTGTTTCCCTGCGGCGCGGGATTTCCCGCGCCGCCCTTCTTGGCGCCCTGCTGAGTCTCGCAGCCTGCGGGCCTCAGACCATCGACCCCACCGCCGCGATCACCGATCTGGACCAGATTGCCGCCTGCTGGACCGATTTCGACGATCCGCTGAAGCAGGTGCTGTGCTTCAGCCGCGGCAGCAATGTCGTGGGCGTGGAACGCGGCGACGGTTACGGAGAGGTTGTCTGCCAGGCCGATGGCGAGGCGGCGATCCTCGGCGCGCGGCTGATCGTGGTGCAGGAGACCGTCCCGTCCGGCTGCATCGACGGCACCCGGTTCGACGGCCAGTTCGTGGAATGCGACCTGACCACCTCGACCCTGCTCGGCATGTTCTGCAAGCGCCGCCTGGGCGATGCCGTCAACGACCCCAACGCCGGCGACCAGTACATCCTCACCCGGCTGTAGGCCGTCTTCATTCTGCCAGCCTCGCCAATCCGCCGTCATTGCGAGCCGTAGGCGAAGCAATCCACTGCCTGCCGCCCCAGTGGATTGCCGCGTCGCCCCTGAGCGTGTCGAAGGGGGCTCCTCGCCATGACGACCGGGTAGCGGGCCGGTACACCCTTGCCGCACCGGGCACGACGGTATATGGACCCGGGGTTTCCCATCCCGGGCGAGGGCATCGACGGTGGACGCGCAGCTATCCGGCACCCTTTCGGCGCTCATAGACGAGCGCTTCGAGGACGAGACGGCGTTCCTGGCCGCCCTGGTGCGGCAACCCTCCGACAACCCGCCCGGCGATTGCGACGCCCATGCCGAGATCACCGCCGGCCTCCTGGAGGGCCTCGGTTTCACCGTCGAGCGTCATCCGGTGCCCGCGGCGCTGGTGGCCGAGAACGGCATGGTCAGCGCCACCAACCTGGTGGTGCGCCGGCGCTTCGGCGATGGCGGGCCGGTGGTGGCGCTGAACGCCCATGGCGACGTGGTGCCCCCGGGCGACGGTTGGAGCAAGGACCCCTACGGCGCCGAGATCGAGGATGGCTGGATGTACGGCCGTGGCGTCGCGGTGTCGAAATCCGACATCGCCACCTATGCCTTCGCCTTGGCGGCGCTGGAGCGGGCCGGCGCGTCGCTGACCGGCGCCGTCGAACTGCACGTCACCTATGACGAGGAGGCCGGTGGGGCGATCGGGCCGGAATGGCTGCTGTCGGAGGGCATCTCCAGCCCCGACTTCGCGGTCTGCGCCGGGTTCTCCCACGGCGTCGTCACCGCCCACAATGGCTGCCTGCATCTCGAGGTCGAGGTGGTGGGCAAGTCGGCCCACGCCGCCCAGCCGGACAGCGGTCATGACGCGCTCGTCGCCGCGACGGCGATTCTGAACGCGCTCTACGCCCATCGCGCGGACTACGCGGCGACGACGTCGAGCGTCGAGGGCATCGGCAGCCCGTCGCTGGTCGTCGGGCTGATCGAGGGCGGGGTCAACACCAATGTGGTGCCCGACCGGGTGCGCTTCCGCCTCGACCGGCGGATGATCCCCGAGGAGGACCCGGCCGCCGTCGAGGCCACCTTGCGCCAGGTGATTGCCGACGCGGTCGCGTCCGGCGACCATGGGCGGGGCATCACGGTGGAGGTGCGCCGGATCCTGCTGGCCCTGCCGTTCGGGCCGGTCGCCGGGTCGGACCGGCTGGCGGCGGTGTTCTGCACCCATGCCTCCGCGGTGCTGGGGGAGGCGGTTCCGGCCCATGGCGTGCCGCTCTATGCCGATGCCCGTCACTACGCGGCAGCCGGGGTGCCGACGGTGATGTATGGCGCCGGCCCGCGGACCCTGCTGGAGGCCAACGCTCACCGGGCCGACGAGCGGGTGCCGCTCGACCGGCTGTGCGCGGCGACCAAGGTCGTGGCGCTCAGCCTCGCCGACCTGCTCGGCCGGACCTGAACGGACAGCAAGCGCGGAGCGGGCAGTGACGGCGCAGCACCTCGGGTTCGGCCTCGCCTTCGAGGACCTCTATCGGCGCGACGGCCTGGCGGCCGTGGACGGCCACTTCCTCGATCATCTACGCGGAGCCGACGCCGACCTGCATGGTGACCTGGACGCGGCGCGCAGCGATCCGGACGGGCTGGAGCGCAAGGCGGAGAGCGCGCTCCTGATCGCGCTCGGCCCCCATCTGGAGGACTTCCTGGCCGAGCTGTTCGGCGTCCGCGACGCGCTGAATGGGCTGGCGGAGCGGCACCATGCGCTGGCGCCGCTCTACACCTGCAAGCGGCTGTTCGTGCAGCGCCGCGCGGCCAAGCGGGTCAAGCCGGAGGCCGCGGCGGCCCTGGACGGCGCGGCGCTGGAGGCGGCGCTGTCGGCGCGGATCGGCGGGCCGCTCACCGAACTCGGCTTCGCCGCCGCGGTGATGCGCTGGCTGGAGGATGAAGAGGCCAACGCCGATGCCCTGGCCGAGGCGCTGGACTATGCCGGCTGGGCCCTGCACACGCCGGCCGGCCGCGACAGACATGGTGCGGGCGTCCTGTTCCAGGTGCCGCACAAGACCGACCCGCAGCATCTGGTCGACACGGAGATCGACACTGTCGACGGCGTGGACCGCTTCACGGTGCCGCCATCCGCCCGCCGCCGGCGCGAGGGTTTCGCCCTGACCGATGCCGGGACCGACCTGACCGGGGCGCTGGACGAGGCCAATTACTGCATCTGGTGCCACAACCAGGGCAAGGACAGCTGCTCCACGGGCCTGCGCGACCGCAAGACCGGCGCGTTCCAGAACAGCCCGTTCGGCGTCACCCTGTCCGGCTGCCCGCTGGAAGAGAAGATCAGCGAGTTCCATTGGCTGAAGACCCAGGGCAACCCGGTGGCCGCGCTGGCGATGATCGCGGTGGACAACCCGCTCTGCGCCGCCACCGGCCACCGCATCTGCAATGACTGCATGAAGTCGTGCATCTATCAGCGCCAGGAACCGGTGGACATCCCGCAGGCCGAGACCCGCACCCTGAAGGACGTGCTGGACCTGCCGTGGGGCTTCGAGATCTACGGCCTCCTGACGCGCTGGAATCCGCTCGACATCCGCCGGCCGCTGCCCAGGCCGGACAGCGGCTACAAGGTGCTGGTGGTCGGTCTGGGACCGGCCGGGTTCAACCTGTCGCACCACCTGCTCAATGACGGCCATACGGTCGTCGCGATGGACGGGCTGAAGATCGAGCCGCTGCCGCAGGACCTGTCCGGGGTCACGCCGACCGGCGAACGGGTCCCGTTCCGCCCGGTCATCGACGTGAGAGAGATCTATGAGGGTCTGGACGACCGTGTGATGGCCGGGTTCGGCGGCGTCGCCGAATACGGGATCACGGTCCGCTGGGACAAGAATTTCCTGAAGCTGGTGCGCCTGCTGCTGGAACGCCGGGCCGCCTTCGCCATGACCGGCGGCGTGCGCTTCGGCGGTACCGTCACCATCGACGACGCCATGGCCGCCGGCTTCGACCACATCGCTCTGGCCGCCGGGGCCGGCCGGCCGACGGTGATCCGCATGAAGAACGGGCTGGCGCGCGGCGTGCGCATGGCCTCGGACTTCCTGATGGCGCTGCAGCTGACCGGCGCCGCCAAGGCCGACAGCGTCGCCAACCTGCAGGTGCGGCTGCCGATCGTGGTGATCGGCGGCGGCCTGACCGCCATCGATACCGCCACCGAGAGCCTGGCCTATTACCCGGTGCAGGTGGAGAAGTTCCTGGTCCGCTACGAGACCCTGGTCGTCGAGCGCGGCCAGGAGGCGGTCGAGGCCGGCTGGAGCGAGCAGGACCGGGAGATCGCCGGCGAGTTCCTTGCCCATGCGAGGGCGATCCGGGCCGAGCGCGCGGCGGCCGAGGCGGAGGGGCGGAAGCCCGACATCGCCGCGCTGCTGCAGGCTTGGGGCGGCGTCACGATCGCCTATCGCCGCAGTCTGATCGATGCGCCGAGCTATACGCTGAACCATGAGGAGGTGGCGCTGGCGCTGCAGGAGGGGCCGCGCTTCGCCGAGCTGCTGGCGCCACGGGCGGTGGAGATCGACCGCTTCGGCCATGCCGAGGCGCTGACGGTGACCCGCCAGGCGGTCGGCGAGGACGGCGCGCTGTCGGACACCGGCGAACGGGTCACGATCCCGGCGCGCACGGTGCTGGTCGCCGCCGGCACCCAGCCGAACACGGTGCTGGCCCGCGAGGAGCCGGACAAGGTCTCGGTCGACGGGCGGTATTTCCAGGCGCTGGACGAGGACGGCAATCCGGTGACGCCGGAGCGCCTCGCCAAGCCGGAGACGCCGCAGGTGCTGATCGCCAGGGAGCAGGATGGCCGCGCGGTCAGCTTCTGGGGCGATCTGCATCCGAGCTTCTTCGGCAATGTGGTCAAGGCCATGGGCGGAGCCAAGCAGGGCTACCCGGTGGTCAGCCGGGTGCTCGCCGGGCGCCCGCCGACCGCCGTCACCGGTGCGGATCTGATCGACACGGTGAACCGCGAGTGGCGGGCGGTGGTCGACCGGGTCGAGCGGCTGACCCCGACCATCGTCGAGGTGGTGGTCCGGGCGCCGGCCGCGGCGCGGGCCTTCCAGCCGGGCCAGTTCTACCGCCTGCAGAATTTCGAGACCCTCTCCATGCGGGTCGAGGAGGAGGGCGCGCGCACGACCCTGGCGATGGAGGGGCTGGCGATGACCGGCGCCTGGGTCGACCGGGACAAGGGCCTGTTGTCGACCATCGCGCTGGAGATGGGCGGCTCGTCGGACATCTGCGCCCAGCTGAAGCCGGGCGAGCCGGTCATCCTGATGGGACCGACCGGCGCCCCGACCGAGATCCCGTCGGGCGAGACGGTGATGCTGGTCGGCGGCGGGCTCGGCAACGCGGTGCTGTTCTCGATCGGCCAGGCGATGCGGGCCAAGGGCTGCAAGGTGCTGTATTTCGCCGGCTACAAGCGCCGCCAGGACCGTTACAAGGTCGAGCAGATCACCGCCGCCGCGGACCAGGTCGTGTGGTGCTGCGATTCGGCCCCGGGCTTCGAGCCCGGCCGCGACGGCGATCGGGCCTTCATCGGCAACATCGTCGAGGCGATCCGGGATTACGGCACGCGCGACCCCGAGATCCCGCTCGACAGCGTCGATCGGATCATCGCCATCGGCTCCGACGGCATGATGGCCGCCGTCGCCGCCGCCCGCCATGGCGTGCTGAAGCCGCTCCTGAAGCCCGACCACGTGGCGATCGGCTCGATCAACTCCCCCATGCAATGCATGATGAAGGAGATCTGCGCCCAGTGCCTGCAGCCGCATGTCGACCCGGTGACCGGTGAGCGCAGCGTGGTGTTCTCCTGCTTCAACCAGGACCAGCCGCTGGACTGCGTCGACTTCCCGGCGCTGCGCGAGCGCCTGGGTCAGAACGCCCTGCAGGAGAAGCTGACGGCCCAGTGGATCGACCGCTGCCTCAAGCAGCTCGAACTGCGCCCGGCGGCCGAATAGGGCCTCGAACCGGAGCGGTTCGGCCGCGATTTCGCGCCCTCGGACGGGTCGCATACGCCAAATGCCGGTGCATTGCCGGTCTTGTGACACCCTTGTGAGAGCGCGGCGCGTATCTACGGCATTTTTTCTTTGCGCTGACCGATCGTATACGAACAAAACACGATCAATTCACGATCATCAATCGAACATGCGCCGGCGAGTCTTGCGATAGGCGATGACGAAGGCGGCGATGGTCAACAAAAGCGTGTAGCCGATGTGGATCGCGGCCATGCCGGGATCGAGGGGCACGCCGGCGGTGAGCGGCCGGATCACCGCGACCAGATGGGTCAGCGGCAGGGCCCAGGCGATCCACTGCACGAACACCGGGAAGCGGTCGATCTCGAAGAACACGCCGGAGAACACGAACATCGGCGTGACCCAGAAGCTGAAGAAGTAGCTGAAGAACTCGTAGCCCTTGGCGAGCGAGGTGGCGACCAGCCCGTAGCAGGCGAACCCGACCGAGGCGATGAAGACCAGGGGCAGGGCGATGAGCGCGCCGCCGATCGACGGGATGCCACCCCACATCCAGCCGACCGCGAAGACGCAGACCGCCGACAGCATGCCCTTCAGCGCCGCCCACAGGACCTCGCCGAACAGCAGCTCCGACAGGGTCACCGGCGTCGCCAGCACGGCGTTCCAGTTGCGCTGCATGTAGTACCGCGTGAACGAACCGATGGTGGTCTCGAAGCTGGCGGCGAACATGGCGGAATAGGCGATCATGCCCGGCACCACGAAGGCCAGGTAGTCGATGCCGTTGATGCTGTCGATGAAGCGCCCGAGCCCGAATCCGAAGGCGAACAGCATCAGCAGCGGGTTTGCGACGTTGGTCGCCAGCGAGGACCAGATCAGCTTGCGCCAGACCAGGTACTGGCGCCAGGTGACGGCAATGGAATAGCCGGTGGCGAGCGGGGCGAAGGCCATCAGGGTTCCCTCAATTGGCGGCCGGTGAGGCGCAGGAAGACGTCCTCCAGGTTCGCCTGGCGGTGCAGGTAGACCGCCTCCTCCGGCAGCTCGGCGATGATGTCGCGCGGCGACTGCACGTAGTAGAGGATGGCGTCGCCGACATCCTCCTTGTCCCAGCGGCCGTCGACGAAGCCCTCCGGCAGCGGCTTCTGCACCTCGAAGACGTGCCCGCCGACATGGCGGTCGATCAGCTCCTGCGGCGTGCCCTCATCCAGGATGATGCCGTTGTCGATCACCGTGATGCGGTCGCACAGGCGCTGCGCCTCGTCCATGTAGTGGGTGGTCAGCAGCAGGGTCTTGCCGCTCTTCTTCAGCGCCATCAGCTGCTTCCAGATCAGTACCCGGGCCTGCGGGTCGAGGCCGGTGGTCGGCTCGTCCAGGATCACCAGCTCGGAATTGGCAATCAGCGCGCGGGCTATCACCAGCCGCCGCTGCATGCCGCCGGAAAGCTGCATGACCCGCGCCTCGGCCTTCTCCGACAGCTGCATGAAGCCGAGCAGTTCTGGCACCCTTGCCCGCACCGTGTCGGCGGCAAGGCCGAAGTAGCGCCCGTATACCTCGAGGTTCTCCCGGACCGTGATGTCCGGATCCAGGTTGTTGTCCTGGGGGACCAGGCCGATGCGCGCCTTGTCGGCCCGGCTCATGGCCTGGACCGGGGAATCGAATACAGTCAGGGTTCCGCCCGTCACCGTCGTCAGCCCCATGATCATGCGCATGGTGGTGGTCTTGCCGGCGCCGTTCGGACCCAGCAGGCCGATGCAGCGGCCCGGCTCGACGGTGAAATCGATGCCCTTGACCGCTTCGAAGGTCCCGAAGCGCTTGACCAGCTTGCGCGCGGAAATGATCGGTGACTCGCTCATGGTCCTTCGGCGGTCGGGGGCGGGCACGAATGGCGCGGCCGGCCGAATGGCGGCGGGATCGGCCGGCGGCCCGCTACACTGGCCCGCCGATGGCCAAAATTCAACACTCGCCCGGTGGCCTCTTCAGGCGGCGTCGAACTGGCTGACCGTGCCCTGGGACAAGCGGAAAACGGCGTCCTGGGGCTCGGCCAGGGCCATGGTGTCGCTGGGCCCGAGACCGAGATAGCGCCCCCGCAGGGCCCGTCCGAAGGCGCCGTGGGAGACCAGCAGCAGATGGCCACGCCCCGCCTCGGCCTCGGCCAGCCACCGCCCGGCGCGGCCGGACATCTCGGCCCAGCTCTCGCCCGAGGGCGGCGCTACCGTCCAGTGCTCGTCCTGGAACCGTCGCCAATGGGTCGGATTGGCGGCGATGATCTCTTCGCGGGTCAGGCCGTTCCAATCCCCCCATGAGACCTCCCGGGCGCGCGGATCGACGGCGAAGCGGTCGGCCGGGATCGCCATCGACCCGGCGATGATGCCGGCGGTCTGCCGGGCGCGGCCGAGCGGGCTGACGACCATTGTGCAGGCCTCCGGCTCGTCGATCAGCTCCCGCAACAGCAGGCCGACCCGTCGCGCCTGGTCGCGCCCGCGATCGGTCAGCGGAGAGTCCAGCAGGCCCTGCATGCGGCCGGCACGGTTCCACTCGGTCTCGCCGTGGCGAACCAGATAGATCGTCAGCATGGGGTCTCGCGGGTCGATGGGCCGGCGTCTAGAGCGGGATGACATGAAGTCGAACCGACTTCATGTCATCCCGCTCTAATCCAAAAAGTTAGACCAAGATTCAGACGTGAGGTCGGATCGACCTCACGTCATCTTGGTCTAGGATAGGCGGTCACGCCCGCCGCTCAACCCCGCGCCGCGAGCCGATCCGATGGCCCCATCGCCGCAGGCCGGCTATTCCGGCACCCCGCTGATCAGGAAGCTGGGATACAGGCCCGGGCACCTCGCCCTGCTGATCGGGGTGCCCGACACGCTGCCGGAGATCACCGGCTATCCCGATTTCGGCTGGCGTCTGGCCGTCGAGGGCATGGACTCGCTCCCGGACGACCTGCCGGCCCTCGACGTGGTCCATGTCTTCTCCGCCGAGCGGCGGGCCCTGGCCGCGGCCCTGCCGGTCCTCGGCCGGATCATCAAGCCGGCCGGCATGATCTGGGTGTCGTGGCCGAAGAAGGCCTCCAAGGTGCCGACCGACGTCACCGAGGACGTGATCCGCGATCTGGCGCTGTCGATGGATCTGGTCGACGTGAAGGTCTGTGCCGTCGATCAGGTCTGGTCGGGTCTGAAGCTGGTCATCCCGGTCGCCAAGCGGAGCGGCGTTTGACTGGACTTCAGCCGCCGGACCAAGACCAATCACCAGCCGTCATTCTCGCTTTCGCGGGAATGACGGTCAGCGTTGGTTGATTGGCCGGAAGATACGCCCGCGACCGTTAATGCAGCCGGAATTCGGCGTCGCACATGCGCAGGCCGGGTGGCGCGATCAGGCCGGCGCTGCTGACCTTGACCGAATGCAGCGGGCCGTCGAGCTCGCGGGCCCAGAAATCGAGGAAGCGTCGCAATTCCGGGAACTGCGGCGCCAGGTCCAGCTCCTGCCAGACGTAGGTTTGCAACAGCCCCGGGTGGTCCGGCAGGTGGTAGAGGATTTCCGCGGTGGTCAGCCGGTAGCCGGCGAGCTGCCGTCCGAGATCGGTGTTGGCCAGGTCACGCATCGTTGCAATCGTCTCCTTGTCCTTCGTGATCGGAGTGCGATTGATCCGGTTCGGGCCGCAATGCCCGTCGATGCCTAATCCTGAGTCGTTCCAGTCTGTGGATCAAGGGTAAAAGTATCGTAAAGTCAATAGGTTAGCACTCATCGCCGGACAGTGCTGCCAGGGTGCAATTTCCCTGCCCCCCTTGAACGAGAAAATTGCCTCATTAGATGCTTGGCACTCACCTATGTGGAGTGCTAACAACTCCGCGACGCCGGGATATCCGGCCGGTGTTTCAACGAGCTATATCCAATTGGGAGAGCTGCAGATGGGTTTCCGACCCCTCCATGACCGTGTTTTGGTCCGCCGCATCGAGCAGGACGAGAAGACCTCCGGGGGCATCATCATCCCCGATACCGCCAAGGAAAAGCCGCAGGAAGGCGAGGTCGTCTCCGTCGGCGCCGGCACCCGCGACGAGTCGGGCAAGCTGGTGGCCCTGGATGTCCAGGCTGGCGATCGCATCCTGTTCGGCAAATGGTCCGGCACCGAAGTCAAGCTGGATGGCGAAGAGCTTCTGATCATGAAGGAATCCGACATCCTGGGCGTGATCGAGGTGGACGCGAAGGCGAAGGCCGCCTGACCGGTTTCATCACCGTTTCCAGCGCTGGCAGCCGAGCGCCGGCGGGCCTGGGGTCCGTCGCGACAGGGTTGCCAAAGTTAAACTGATACATCAACGAGGAAGCTTAAATGGCTGCCAAAGAAGTCAAATTTAGTGGCGACGCCCGTGCGCGCATGCTGCGCGGCGTCGACATCCTGGCCGATGCCGTCAAGGTCACGCTGGGTCCGAAGGGCCGCAACGTGGTTCTCGACAAGTCGTTCGGCGCTCCGCGCATCTCCAAGGACGGCGTGACCGTCGCCAAGGAGATCGAGCTGTCCGACAAGTTCGAGAACATGGGCGCCCAGATGGTGCGCGAGGTCGCGTCCAAGACCGCCGACCTGGCCGGCGACGGCACCACCACCGCCACCGTGCTGGCCCAGTCGATCGTCAAGGAAGGCGTCAAGGCCGTCGCCGCCGGCATGAACCCGATGGACTTGAAGCGCGGCATCGACATGGCCGTCGAGGCCGTCGTCAAGGACATCCAGAGCCGGTCCCGTCCGGTCAGCACCAATGAGGAGATCGCCCAGGTCGGCACCATCTCCGCGAACGGTGCGGAAGAGATCGGCGCGATGATCGCCCAGGCCATGGAGAAGGTCGGCAATGAGGGCGTCATCACCGTCGAGGAGGCCAAGTCGCTCGACACCGAGCTCGAGGTCGTCGAGGGCATGCAGTTCGACCGCGGCTACCTGTCGCCGTACTTCGTGACCAACGCCGAGAAGATGGTCACCGAACTGGAGAGCCCGTTCATCCTGCTGCACGAGAAGAAGCTGTCGAACCTGCAGTCCATGCTGCCGGTGCTCGAGGCCGTGGTGCAGTCGGGCAAGCCGCTTCTGATCGTCGCCGAGGACATCGAGGGCGAGGCGCTCGCCACCCTGGTGGTCAACAAGCTGCGCGGCGGCCTGAAGGTCGCGGCGGTCAAGGCGCCGGGCTTCGGCGATCGCCGCAAGGCGATGCTGGAGGACATGGCGATCCTGACCGGCGGCCAGGTCGTCTCCGAGGATCTCGGCATCAAGCTCGAGAACGTCACCCTCGACATGATGGGCACCTGCAAGCGGGTCGAGATCACCAAGGAAGAGACCACCATCATCGACGGCGCGGGTGCCAAGGCCGACATCGAGGGCCGCTGCAACCAGATCCGTCAGCAGATCGAGGAGACCTCCTCCGACTATGATCGCGAGAAGCTGCAGGAGCGGCTGGCCAAGCTGGCCGGCGGCGTTGCGGTGATCAAGGTCGGCGGCGCCACCGAGATCGAGGTGAAGGAGCGCAAGGACCGGGTCGAGGACGCCATGAACGCGACCCGCGCTGCGGTCGAGGAAGGCATCGTCGCCGGCGGCGGCGTGGCCCTGCTGCGCTGCGTGAAGCAGCTCGAGTCGCTGGAGAAGAAAGAGAAGAACGACGACCAGTCGCTCGGTATCCGCATCGTCAAGCGCG
>JAAUYH010028812.1_pt1 | contig 15287 bp, 11 predicted proteins | sample 7278061 | NCBI WGS metagenome assembly JAAUYH01 (sample SAMN14350203, study PRJNA611818) | marine sediment metagenome | isolation source: surface marine sediment (0.6m) | place: French Polynesia: Moorea | collected 2018-08
AGGCGGGTGTGATAGAAAATCTATCATATTTTATGGGACAGACCACTACTCCATTAGTCTATCTTTCTAGAAAAATCTTTAGTTATCAAGAGCACGAACAGTATCAAAGAGGGATGAGTATTATACCCATCCCCCCACACAAGTTGCATATGTTATGTACCCGTGCAATCCAAAATCCAATAAATGAACTAGTTATGATTCTTCCCCATTCCATAGCCAATCTGGGCAGCATGACAGAAATAATGACATCTTATACAATTATTGGCAAACGATATAAGCAAAGAATTTTTGATTTCTGCACTAGTAATACTAACCAGCTTCGGACGGGGATTGAGCAGCTTCGAGTGATTGCTGCATTTGCTCTTCTGCAAGCTCAGCCTTTGCCTCAGCCATGAGATCCTCTAGGGATTCGCCTATTTCTGCGATCGCTCCCTTGCCTTTTTCATAGAGGACGATTCCGCCTTTAATTGCAGCCTTAGCTATTGGCTTCCCAACACCTGCCACCACAGGAATAAATACAGGTAGAAGAACTACTGCTGCAATACCTGGAACCCCAAGGTCTTCAACGATATTTTCAATGTCAGGTATAAGTTTAGGTGCCATAATTACTGTTTGCCCCCCGACTTCTTGATTACAATTAAATATTATCACTATTAAGTAAGTAAAAATATTACAAATCAATTAATTTTGATTGCAAATGATACTAACAGGTATTGTCTAAATTATTTTATATTTTCAGTGGGATCAATGAAGGCTCTGATATAGCTAAATTATTAACTTTTATTTCTGGTTTGCTCTTGTTACAAAACTTGTTAATACAACAAGCAACTGTGGGTTTGGTAAAATATTCATATAAGTAACCAACTGTTCCGATTATGACATAAGAGCACTGTCAGATAACAAAGCCTTTATCTGATTCAAACAGAAACATACTCAACTAAATTTATTCAACAGGAATCTCCTTATGGAGCAAGGATTAAGGTTACTAATTCAACTCATTATAGAATTGGCACCAGTAATTGCCAGTCTAGTACAAAAGAATAATGAAGTATCTGTAGATTTAAGCAATAAACAACAAATATCCCAAACTCAATCCCTCATCCAATCTGTAAATAATTCCCATCAACAAATAAATTATATTGAAGGATTTGAGCAAGAAAATACAGAGCGGCAACAATTAGCGGTTTACTACCGCCAAATGCAATTAAAAATAGCCAATCAAGAGCAGACAAAAGGACTCCATTTCCCAGAACTACAAAAGTTATTTGAAGGTTGGCCTTTGCGTTTATATCCTTCGCAAATTTTAGCCACTGATACAAATAATGGTCGCAAGCCTTTGAAGATTTTCCTGGCACCACCTCAAGTAGAGTTTGATAAATTTGGTCATCAACAAGGAGAATATTTAGATATTGAGCTAATGCTAGCTGAAGGCTTACGAAATTTTATTAGCCAGCATTATTCCCTCCAAAATCAGGTGAGACCAACAGAATTTCTCGCAGGGGCATGGGATAGTAAAAGATTTCACAGTGAATCAAGTATTAAGGCTCTATTTGCAATGTTGAGAACAGAGCCAATCTTAATTTTAGAATCAGAAATTGATGGAGAATATATAAATTTTCGGATTGCTTATTGGGGATTAGGTCAAGATAATTACTATTATAAAACAATTTCTCGATTACCTTATAAAAAAATTATTTATCAATCGGCAAAAAATCGAGCTATAGCATGGAAAAAAGTTAAAAATCAATTAATCTCTCTGGGAGAAGATTTAGAAGAAATTAATCAACTGGGTGGAGATAATGTTGTCAATCTGGCGACCTTAGAAAAGATAGAACAATGGGAAACGAAGGGAATAGATATTAGTCAATTATCCTTACAATACCAAGTCAACCGCCAGGATTTTGAACAACTGTGCCAAGTATTAATTACCTGTCATTGCTTGGTTGCTAGTTGGATAGCAGACGCTTACTACCTGGTTTATCATGATGTATCTCCTCTACTTCCGGATTTACTACCAAATTTACTGGAGAGTGATCTTGATTTACCATCCTTAAAAACAATTATTGCCGGATACAAACAACTCTACCAAGCCCTAGAAGCAGAACGACTGAACTGGATTCCGGAGTTAGCATTACAACTAGCACATAGTTTATCTCATCTAAGCGATCGCTCCTTAGCCCAAGAACAGGTTGATTACTCTATAAATACCTGGTTGCAACTGCGTCAAGTATCACCCCAACAATGGAGTCACCCTTGGCAAGCAATGGGTAAGGCTGTCAAACTAGAAGATGAAGAATATATGCAAAAGTTAAAAGCATATTTTGTCGCCGTGGGGGATAGTCAACTAGTTAACAATGTGTCAGAAATTCTTGGTGCCATAGCCAAGCTCAAAGGTGAGTATCAAGAAGAATATGCTTGTTTATGTCACACACTCACTGGACATTCAGGAAAAGTAACATCTATTGCGATTAGTCCTGATGGGGAGACTTTAATCAGTGGTTGTGCAGACAAAAACATCAAAATGTGGAATATAAAAACAGGTATGTTTATCCGCAACTTGACGAAAAATCCTAAAGAAATTTCATCGGTTGCTGTTAGTAATGATGGGACTTTACTCGCAGTCGGTAGTTACGAAACCCCCAAAAGTAATGTTAAAGTATGGAATCTACAAACTGGTAAATTAATTCATACCCTTGTAGGGCATCACAAACCAGTTAACGTCGTTGCCATTAGTCCCATTAGCCCCTCATCTCCAGAAGGAATAGGACGAATTCTCGCCAGTGGTGGTAATAAAATTAAAGTTTGGAATTTACACACAGGGGATAAACCTGGAGGGAAGTTGCAAAGCGATCGCATTTCTACTCTTTGGCATTCATCTGTTGTCAATACCATTGCCATTAGCCCTGTTAGTCCTACATCTTCTTTGGGGATTAGTACAATTCTTGTTAGTGGTACTGGGGACAAAAAAATTAGACTGTGGAATCCTTACGGGGGAGAACTTTTACGTACCTTGAGTGGACATGCGGGTGAAATCAACTCCGTTGTTATTAGTTCTGTAGGTGTTGGAGCCATCCTCTTTAGTGGTAGTGCAGATAAAACCATCAAAATTTGGGAATTAGAAACTGGTAAAATTTTACATACATTGACTGGCCATACAAATGAAGTAAAATCAGTTACCGTTAGTCCCAATGGAGAAATTCTTATTAGTGGTAGTGCTGACAACACCATTAAAATTTGGCGATGGCAAACTGGAGAATTACTACAAACCCTCACCGGACATTCAGGGACTGTTAATCACTTGGCAATTAGTCCAGATGGTAAATATATTGCTAGTTGTAGTTCCGACAAAACAATTAAAATTTGGCAGCGAAATATTTGATTGGCGTGATAACTGTCATATCATGATGCTTGCTAATCAGTTTTGTTTCTGGAGTCTCGGTCATTTTACTAGAGATTATAAAGCTATGTTTGGAGAGTCACCTTCGCAAACACTAAGCCGTTATATCATGTCCGGTTAATCACTTACAATTAAACCCCAATTTGAGTCCACCAATGAAAACTTGTTAAACCTTGAATCAAATCTTGCTGTTTAAGTAAAGATTGGCAGGGACGAAATAAGACTTCTTCTAAATCATCGAGTTTTTCAAATGACCGATTTGCAATTGGTTCAGTCAAAGATCCAAGCCAATCTGCAACTTTGCGACCATTCCACAGTCCTCCCGAAGGTGCCTTACCCTGCAAAGCCTGCCATAACCATGCTTGTTCAACATCATTGATTAATGGGGTTGCCCCTTTATTTTCACAACGGCGATCGCATAATCCCTTGACTCCAAATTCGTTATACCTTTTGACTAAAGCGTAAATCCATGTTCTGCTATAACCGGTTATCTCTACTACTGACTCTGTTTTCTTTCCTAGTATCCAAAAAATCACTCCCCACACTCCCCACACTCCCCACACTTTTTTTCGCTCACTGCCCCCTTGTAGTCTTAACCATAAGTCTTTAACCGAACATGATATAACCCCTATTTTCAACTTAGCACCATCCAAAAGAGTAGAGTTAACATTAGACTCATCACCCCAATCAGATGTTCAAATTGCTCTAATACCCGTGGCAGTTTGAATGTGACTTTTAGAAAAATCAAACAATATAACAACCAACCAGCACCAATGGTTATTAGAGATTTGACCAAGTTAGGTACTGTATACCCTTCGTAATAAAAACCATTTGCTGCAACTAGTCCACCAAGCAACAGAAGTATTGCCAACCAGAAGCCAGATGTTCTTTTTTCGTACTCCGCCAATTGTTGTTGTGTTTGCGAGGGTAGAAAGATAAATTTAGCAAATACAATTGCAGTTCCCATAGCCGCAATATTCATGGCAATTGCTTGCCAGGAAACTAGCTGTTTCAGGGTCAATACCTTGGCTCCAAACCCAGCTAGCAAAGGGAAGCCTGAAATTGACAAACTGGCAATTACTAGACTTATCCACATCGGGGTACGAATTGGGTTCTGTCGTAATTCTTGAAAATCGCGACTGGGTAAATTTCCGGCAATTAAAAATAATGAGGCTTTAGTCAGACCATGAGTCAGGGCATAAAAACCACCAACAGCTGGTGCGGTAAGGATAAAGCCCAATTGAGAAATTGTACTCAATGCCAACGTACGCTTTGTATCTTTCTCAAAGATGGCATAGATAACCCCCAGTAGTGCTGTACCAACACTAAAGATTTGTAATGTCGGCTGAATTGTTTCCACCATCAGGGCACAACGCAACAAGGGGAAAACACCTGTTTTGACCACAACTCCTGACAATAATGCTGATACGGGGGTTTCTGCTTCAGAATGTGTCAATGGCAACCACAAACCGGATACAAAAATTCCTCCTTTTGTCAAAAGTCCGAGAAAAATTAGAGCGATTGCTTCTGTAGGAGCCTTATCCAAACCAGTAAAGGCAAAGGATTTATTAGCTTGATAGACCAGTATCGCGCCAATGAGGTAAAACAGCATAGCCGTGTTGCTGACAAAAAGGTAGCGTAAAGCAACCCAAATTGATTTGTCTTGACGAGAATAAGCAATCAAAAGAAACGCAGCAATACAAATAACCTCTAGTGCCACATACAAACTGATAAAGTCTGCACAAATAAATACAGAGTTGACACTGCCGTGTAAAATGATAACTTGAGTATAAAAGAAAGCCGTTTTGTTGGTTTGCCAACAGTAAAGAATAACCCCTGCTGTTACTATGGCATTGGTCAAGATAAAGTAGCCACTTAGGGAATCTACGACTAAAGTGACACCAAAACTATCCAATAATTGCAAGTTCAGGGGGGACAGATCGAATATTCGTTGTAACCCATAGCCAAGAGAAATAGTTACCACACCTAGAGCGAAGTAACGATCAAGCTTGGGAAGAAGATAAATGCTGAATCCCACAAGAAATGGTAGGGCAATCCAGACGATTGTCATTGTATTCATGGTGTATTTCTGTTTTCGATTTCGTGAGTTTCTAGTACTCCACCAAGGGAACTATGCCTGGTTAATAATGAGAAGAAAAAGTTATTTTCTCTCCACACTCCCCCCTCTCCTCCTACCCAGCAAAAAGGACTCTATTAATATATTTATTTCAGGTAAGAACTGACACCAAGCTTGACAAAATTTGGTGCGAATAGATTTGCCTATTTCCAAATCTATTACATAAATAAAAATCTATGCTAAAAAAGTTTTGCATAGATTAATGATTTGAAATTAATGTTATCACGCTTCTTAAATAAACTTTCTAGGTTTAGTAGAGGTATTTCTTATAGCAAGATATGGTTTTTACTTATGGCGATCGCTCTTTATATATAATTTCAAGATTTATTTGCAACTAAAAAAGAATATTGCTGCTATTGGGGTAGTTTACAAAAACAGCCCAGAGGCTCGAACGGTTTGTATTGTAATCTCAGTACAGACAGTTCAGGGCTACTACAAGCCTACACTGTACACGAAGCCTCAGTGTAGGTAGGTAGATAGTTTACTCCTGCCAATGTCTTTGTAGAATGTTGTTGTTGATAGATAAACAATCCACAAGGGCAAAAGGTGAGTATGCGCTTATTACACACAATGCTACGAGTTGGCAATCTTGAAGAATCTTTACAATTTTATTGTGATGTTCTGGGAATGAAGTTGCTACGAAGAAAAGATTATCCAGGGGGTGAATTTACCCTGGCGTTTGTTGGCTATGGTGATGAAACTGACAATACAGTTTTAGAACTAACTTACAACTGGGGTGTAGAAGAATACAACATAGGCGACGCTTACGGGCACATTGCCATTGGAGTTGATGATATTTATACCACTTGTGAGTCAATCAAAAAACTCGGTGGGAAAGTTGTGCGAGAACCTGGTCCCATGAAACATGGTTCTACGGTAATTGCTTTTGTTGAAGACCCTAGTGGGTATAAAGTCGAACTGATTCAAACCAAGGAGCAAGATTCTACCAACCGGGAACAAACTCAACAGCAGCTTGTGTCTCAGTAACTTGGAACTAGAATGTAGGTGATGGAATTGAGTGTCAAAAAAAATTTTGAGCAGATAATTAACTCTCATAAGTTTTTGGCAGGTGGTTTAGTCGGTTGCAGCATATTTAGCCCAATATGCAGCTTATCTCCGGCTTATTCCGTACCAATTGCCATCCCTCATCGAAATTCAGACACAAAACGCACCTACATTCGTCGAAAAATTACTGGTTCAAATCCGGTATTCACAACAGACATCAGAAATACTAATTTGGGGTATTTCCAAGGGGAGCCGCCCCAAGGGCGAACGCAAATTACACAAATTTCGCCACCAGAAACCCAAAAAAAATTTTCAATCGCAGAATTTTCCTCTAGCGGAGAGTCAATTGACTCTCCGCTTTCTTTAGAAACCGAGTCTGAGGCTATAACTCCACAGCCATCTGTTGACCAACTCTCCGATGTTAAGCCTACAGATTGGGCTTACCAAGCTTTGAAAGCTCTGGTAGAACGTTATGGTGTGCTCTCTGGTTATAAAGATAATACCTTTCGTGGCGATCGCCCCCTTAGCCGTTACGAATTTACAACTATATTATTGGCGACTCTGAATAATCTAGATCGGTTGGCAGAAGATATCACTGATGAGTATATCAAAAGTGATGCGATTATTGTCAGGCGGCTACAAACAGAGTTTGCTGCGGCTTTGAAAGAATTGCGTTTGCGGACACATTTAATCGAGCAACGAGCTAATCGTCTGCAAGCACAAGGATTTTCTCTTACTACTAAGTTACAAGGACAGTCAATTGTTGCTTTTACTGATGGTAGTCAAGCCAGTACAACCGTAATTAATCGCACCCGATTCAGCCTCAATACCAGTTTCCAAGGTGAAGATTTATTGGTAACTCAATTAGAAGCTGGAAACAATGGAGCCGATGCAATTACTAAATCCCAGCAAGAAAATCTCAATTTATTGGGAACTGATGGCTTGATTGCTAATGGTGGAGGACTTGATATTGTGGGGGTGGAATCGAGTTTGCGGTTGCGGCGATTGTACTATAGTTTTCGCCCTTTCCAGGATGTGGAGATGACTGTGGGAGCAAAAATGTCGCCGCGAGATTTTATCGATCGCAATTCCTATGCCAATAATGAAGCAGTAGATTTTAGTTCCAGCTTTTTTCTCAACAATCCCCTGATAGTGCAAAATCAAATCGATACTGTTGGTGGTGCGGGGATAGCCATTGTTTGGCATCCTGAAAATAGTCAATTATTTGGGCGATCGCTTTACATTGCTGGGGACGGAGATCAAACTGATGGCAATAATGGTGGTTTATTTGGCGACAGATATCAAGCTAGCGTAGAACTGGAATATTTAGTTAGCGATCGCTTATCCCTGAAATTACAATATACAAATGCTCTAGTCAATAATACTGACATTAATGCCTTTGGTATTAATGCTGAATATGCTTTAAATCAAAATACGGGGATTTTTACCCGTTTGGGATTTGGTAGCTACCAAGGATTTAACACTGCGATTAATGAAGATTTGGATTTACATCCTCTCACCTGGTCATTAGGTTTGGGACTTCGCAATCTCTTCATTCCCAGCAGTGTGGCTGGTATCGCTGTGGGACAGCCTTTTGTCACCAACGGATTGGGCAATGGGACTCAAACTAATTTCGAGGTTTTCTATAATTTATCATTGAAAGAAAATTTTAGTATTACTCCGACATTTTCATTGGTGATCAACTCAGATAATGATCGCAGCCAGGATACTATTTGGCAAACTACCTTAAGAACAGTGATTTCGTTTTAGATTATGTTGACAATAGGCGAAAGATGAATGGGTAACGGAAAGGTTCATCACTATTAGTTAAACAATGTAGTAATGCCACAATTGTGAGTCCCCAATGAATCAAAAAACCAAGGGCAACAACAGGGAAAAACAAAATACCACCAATGCCGAAAGTAATCCAAGAGATAATTCCAATGGGTACTCCAATGACAGTTGCCCAAAACCAAACATTGAAGTGAAAATTAATTGATTCTTTGGCATTACTTTTGACTACTGGATCATCAGAAATAATACTAATCACAATGGGAATGCCAATGGAAAATAGGGTGGTACTAAAAAATATTGCTGCATGGCATAAACAGGATAGGAGTTTGCGCTTGTCGGAATTATATGTGGCTTGCATTCTATATTACTCCTGAATGAAAGATATTGATATTTTTGATTTTAATGGGTAAGCTTGTGATTTTGTATTGGAGTTTACCGTACATGGAATGCAGAGATTGGTTTTCTTAAAGATAGATTAATTTTTCATGATTACTTAAATTAATATTTGTCTGCACTGAACTGCCTTAGTTTTCATATTTGTGAAGAAGTGGTGAATTTTCAACAAAGTCACCCTAGAAAGTATCGCTAAATATTACCATGTAGCAAGTAAAATCTCAAAGTTTTTACTGAGATGATCGCTAGATAAAAAAAGCCCCATCTGCTTGATAGGGCTTGACTGACAGAAGTTGAAATAATGTGCAACAAGTACACATTATCAATACATTTCAGAGCGCCTTATACGGATCTGGATGTTTTGTAAAATACAGAGTATATACTGAAGTGAGAAGTTCACATCTAAAATTTAAGCAATCTGAGTCTTAGAACCAGGGAGTGAAGGAGGCAGTCCCCTGGCAATCCTACTCATAATTCTTTAACCGGAAATGATATCAAGCAGTAAGGTACCGTCAACGAAATTGCACTAAGCCTGCAAAACAACTTTCCCAATTGTCTGACCAGATTCAAGATGGCGGTGGGCAAGTTCAGCTTGATCAAAACTAAATTCTTTGGGGTCGATTAAAGGACATATTTTACCTTCGTCTACAAGTTTGGCAAGTTCGGTTAATATCTTGCCATGATGCGCCCTGCCCAGATTGTGAAGCATGGGAATCAGCATAAAGACTACATGTAGAGAAAGTCCTTTACGGTGGAGGGGTGATAAGTCGTATGTTTGACTAGTGGATATAGATACCACTTTTCCGTTTAATTTTGCTGCTGCAAAAGACTTAGTCAGGTTTTCACCACCAACGGTATCAAATACTACGTCAAAGCCCTTACCATTGGTATACTCAGCAACATACTCTTCGACAGTTTGTTGGCGGTAATTGATAGCAACATCAGCCCCGAGTTTACGTGCCAATTCTAACTTTTGATCGGAAGAAGCTGTAGCAAAAACTTTCGCACCAAAAGCTTTTGCTAGTTGGATACCAATATGACCCACACCACCAGTAGCAGCATGTACTAATACTGTTTGTCCTGGCTGGATTTGTGCTTTGTCAATTAGTCCCTCCCAAGCTGTCAGCGATACTAAGGGAAGGGCAGCTGCTTCTAGCATTGTGAGAGATTTAGGTTTTAATGCTAGCAAATCTGCATCAGCTAACATATACTCAGCTAAGGCTCCACCGGTTCCTTTAACACCACCAGCGCAAGCATAAACTTCATCGCCAGGTTTAAAAGATGTAACACCTTCCCCGACTTCTTCAATTACCCCAGCAACATCACCTTGTAATACTGCTGGGAAAGCTGGAGCCAGACCCGATGCTGAACCCCTTCTAATTTTGTAATCAACCGGGTTAACACTAGTTGCTGCAACACGAATGAGAACGTGACCGGGAATTACTTCAGGACGAGGTAATTCCATCGTTTGGAATACGCTAGCATCACCAAATTGCTTGATTACTTGTGCCTTCATTTTTACTATTTCCTATTGGTAGATGAATCATTTTTGTAGTCAGGGCTTGTATTATTTTAATCCCTCCAGTGAACTACCTACACTGACCAGAAGAAGCAGAGGGAAAAGGTGCTCTTTGCAGGGGGAAATGCCGTTTTTCTCCTGCTGTGGAGCCTAGAGTATCAATCCTGTGGGAGAGGGGAGTGTGGGGAGTGTGGGGAGGTAAAATTTATCCCCCTGCTCCCTGCTCCCTGCTCCCTGCTCCCTAATCAGTGAAGTCTGAATTGATATCAGTCTTGGACAAAGAAAAGTGCAGTTCGTGGTCCAATCTTCATTCCTCCACGGTCAGGGCTTCCCCACTGAGTGATGTATTTCTGACCATCATCTCCTTTACCAACACACATTTTGAAGTCATACTGTAATTCGTTGTAACATCCAACTTCCAGAGCAGGCATTTTAGCTGCTTTGACATCAAAAGTTGTATTAGACTTATTGATCATTGTAATGCCCTTGTCACCCCGCTCAGTAAAAAGTAAATTAGGGTTGTTAGCACCTGGGGCTATTTCATCTCCGTTGCGGAAATATTGTGGTTGATCCTTAATTTTCTTGTCTTCATGAAACTTGACCCCAGCTAAAACAGTAGGATTTTCAGCATCGTATCTATAGATCAACGGGAAGCCTTCTTGAATAGATAAAACGTAAGCTATACCCAAAAAGGTATCCTTCTCAGTTTGAGGGTCACCACTGTCATCAAAACATAAATCGCTCTGGTTGGGAACTATGCAAAGGTCGCGGGGTCTATCCTTATCAAATGCAGTATCGTGAGTTCTGGCAAAAGTGACGGCGTTAAGCCCTGGTAGTTTTGCCGGATTGATCAAACTGCGAAGATCACCACCATATCTAAAGGCTTGTACCATCTTAATTTCTAAGGGGTAATCAGTGACATCTAGACCCTTATTGATATAGTCATAGATATAACCTGCCTTCGGATTACCATCAATGATCTCGCCATAGATATATTTAGAATCAGTGGCAAACTTCTGATGAGGTATATCCTTGAGGATATATTCAAAGTATCCAGGTTCGATGTGTTTAATGGCATCAAACCTAAATCCATCAGCCTTGAGATCAAAAGCCAGTTTTTCCATATATTTTTTGGCTTGTTCTCTCACTTCAGAAGATTCAGTACTGAGATCAGGAAGTGCTTCAGGGGTAACCTCTCGCAAACCACCCGAACAATTACCTTCATTCTTGTAAGCAAGTCCTAGCCATCCATGAGTTACTTTATACCGGCTACTATCGCAAAGTCCATCTTTTTTGTGAAAAAATGGAGAATACCCATTTTCTTCATTGAGGGGAAAAATAGGCTTACCGACTTTTTCTTGTAACTCCTGATCCTCTAGGAGTTTGTTATAGTAATTTTCGTCAGCAACGTGATTCATCACCACATCCACCAAAACTTTCATATTTTGATTGTGGGCTGTTTGAATCAATTCCTTTAATTCACTTTCACTCCCCAAAGTGTTGCCAATTTCATAATTGACTGGTTGATATTGAAGCCACCATTGATCATCTCCCTTACAAGGACTGCTGGTGCGTGCGGGGGTTGTTTCTGGTGGAGAAACCTGAATGTAGGTGTAACCCTCATCTTTGATTTTCGGTAGATTAGCTTTGATATCCTGATAACACATATCAAAAGCTTGATAGATCACATCTGCTTTAGCTGATGGAATGTAAGAAGTAAATGCGATCGTCGAAGCAATAAAACAAATCGCCACAAAAGTTGTGCAATTTTTGTAGAAAGACCGAATTGATTTATACATCAAACCACTCTATATTTTGCTCGGTGAAATTTACCAGTATTTAGTGATATTAGCCAATCAGGTTCAGTTAAGAAACGAAACCCAACATGATCAACATTTTGTTGGGTTCCATAACCTTCTACCCAACCAAGGGCAATTTTAGTTTTTAGGCTTAACTGAACGGTATTATGATATGGGCAAAAAGCTTAAATGTGAAAAAGTAAAGTGTTTTGTATACCTTTTCCCACAACAAACAAAAAATACTACAATACCCTCTGATATTGGGATTGCCCATTTGTATAACGTTCGTAACTTGGATAGCTGTAGCCACCTCTATCATAGCTACCTCTATCGTAGCAACTTCTATCCTTGCTAGCTTCTTTGACAATGGTGTTGAAATATTCGTTGAGATTCGCTGCTGAACGTGCAGTTACTAAATCATCATCAACAAAAACGTAACTTGGATCTGGGATAAAGGTTGCACCAGCATTAACGATATCAGCCAACACAACAGTATGACAAATTACCCTGCGTCCTTTTAATACTTCTGGACAAGGAGTTAAAATCCACAAACCATGACAAAGAGCGCCTTTGATAATGCGTTTGTTTGCCATAGCTTTTTTATAGAATTGTACTGCTGATGGCTTTTGCAATTCTTGTGGACTACCTAAACTTCCCATCGGAGGAATTTCTCGTAGTCTGACAGCACAATAATTAGCTGACATCAATACGATGTCATAATCATTCGGATCGTAGTTAGCAACATCCTTAGTAACTACCATCGTATGCACTTGCTTGTCAGGATGATCTACATCACTAACAATGGTACGACTTTCTGCACCCCAGAGGTAAGATAAAAAGTCTACTTCTGCACCCAAAGCAGCAAATCCATTTTTGTAACGTTCAATTTCTTCAGGGATATATTCTGTTTCTACGAGAACAGCTACTTTTTTCCCTTTTAATGGTGTACTGGGAAATTCCATTTTCATCCTAATTAATGCCTCAATATCTTTATAGCCATACTCAATAGCTAGGTCTAGTGGAGTTTTGCCATCATGTCCTTGAAGATCCAAGGGAATATTAGCATTCAGAAGTACTTGTACTGCTTCCGTATGACCATGCCAAGTAGCATCATGGAGGGCGCTATAGCCGTTGTATGGACCTTGAGCTTCAATATCAACATCGCTATTCTCAATCAAAGCTTTGACGGCTTCTGGTCTTCCCCCATAAGCACCTTTATGACAGGGAGTTGCTTTCATTAAGTAATCAACAATATGAGGACTAGCTCCTGCCTTCAAGAGTTCTAAAACAATCTCAGTGTGACCATAGAAACAGGCAACTAACAGAGGTGTTTGCCCATCATTACCTCCACCAACAATTGGTGAAGACTCGTTTACATCTGCTCCTTGAGCAATCAGAGTTTTTACAGCAGCTAGATTGCCATCTAATACAGCTTGCATTAATGGCTGCTTCAAGGCTTCTTCATCTGCCTTTTGCCGCTCCTCTAACATATGCCGAATCGATTTACCCCAACTTTCTTCACCTGGGGTAGTGAAACCAGCAGTCCAAGTTTCTTGATTACTGACAAATTCCCAAACATCAGCACCATGATGTCCCTTGATGTTGATAATTGCCCCTTGATCCAGCAAGAATTTTACCATCGGTGGCTTTTTAGACCACACTGCATCAATCAGAGGTGTGTGTCCAACGATCGCAGATTGCAGATTAAGGAAAGCTCCGTTTTTGAGCAGTAATCTAGCTACATCAATGATACCGCTTTGAGCTGCCTTATGTAATGGAGATGCTCCGGTAACACTGTCTACGACGTTCACATCTGCTCCCGCATCCAAAAGGGTTTGGGTCATCTGGACGTACCCACGACCAGCTGCAATCATCAATGGAGTATAGGGTAAAGGTCCTCTTTTATTGACATTAACTCCTTTTTGGATCAAATCAGTGACAGTGGATAAGTCATTGTTTTCCACTGCTTTTAGTAATGCCAAATCAAGCTCTTGTATATTGACACTCATTGTTTTTTTCATGCAATTGTGGACAAATTTTTTTGCTTCTACTACTAGCAGCAAATGAATCAAAATATAGTTGCTCGACTCGCAAATATATTTTTGATATTGGTTTTTTGTTGTTACTAGTGTAAGCTGTTTATCAAAAGTCAAAGCTAAAGAATAAAATACTTTTGACTTCCCCACAGGCTTACTAGCTACTAGATTCTTTGGACTATGACCAAGCCCCGTTGGGGCAGGGTGTGGGGTTTGGGGTATGGGGTATGGGGAAACAGATAGCCCCAACAGCCCGTGGGATACAAGCCCCGTCTTTTCAAGACGATTGTGTTAGTCCCAGTTCAAGCTTCTGACAACACAGTATTCCCTACACCCTACCCCCTACACCCCTATTATTGACCTTAACGAATCATGGCATCAATCAAAGACTCATCCAGACCATACTCTAGATAATGGTTCCGTGCCAGATCCAGCAGAGTAAAACCATCATCATAACCAGCGAAAGAGCCATCAGGCTTGGTATAGATCAGACCACCGGAAAGGACAAAGAAAGTGATCATTGGCTCTGGAGAATCTTCTGGTACATATAGTGTGTGCAATTCTCCAGGAGGCTCAAAAATATAAGATCCAGGAGTAGCAATCCAATCATGTTCGCGATATCCCCATTTACCTCGGAGAGTAAAGCCATGTACTGTGCTGATATGGTAGTGAGTGTCAAGTTGTTGCCCTGGTAAAATCTTCAAGACGTTAGCAAATCCACCAGTAGTGACATCAAAGTAACAAGCTTGAAACCAGGTTCCTTCTCCATAAGGAATCCAATAACGCTCATCATCTATACGGGTGTTAGCCATGTATTCATGGCGCAATCTCTCTTCAGGCTTTAATCCATCGGTAAAAAACTTGAACTTCTCGATAGTCATAAACTTGTCTTCCTAATTGCAGGGAAATAATCATAATTTGAGTCGGACATAGTTGTCTAAAGTACAACTATGCCTTGAGTTTGAGTTTTTAGCGAATGTCAGTAAAGGTTACTTTTTGTTTTCCGTAACCAGTAATTGATCCGCTACCATCTGAAACAACTGATTTTACTTTAGCCGCATAGGTATAAGGACGGAGTTGAGTGTAATCAGGAGTCTGTACACCGTCTTTGAACGCAAAGTATAATTCACTGTCCAAGTCATGAATCTCTTGTCCAGTTAAATATCCCACCATTGCATGTTCAAAGGAGTGGAAAGCATTTTTCCAG
>JAAUYH010098787.1_pt1 | contig 15287 bp, 15 predicted proteins | sample 7278061 | NCBI WGS metagenome assembly JAAUYH01 (sample SAMN14350203, study PRJNA611818) | marine sediment metagenome | isolation source: surface marine sediment (0.6m) | place: French Polynesia: Moorea | collected 2018-08
GACATTCTTCTGAGTTGATTTCCCGCTTTACTGAATATTCTAGTTTTGAGGAGTTTTATACCCGTAAGCGTAATACTTTAGATGAGTACTTGGAATTACATACCCTGGTAGAAAAGGTACAAACTGTAAAGACTTTGCCTTACTTTATCTATCGCTTAGTTCGGGGTGCTTATATCTTTGAAAACTTGGCTTATTTAGAGTTGCGTTACACCCCTTATCTCCGTACCCCCGAAGATTTGAGTCAATCGGAGCGCATTGGCAAAATGACGGAGATTGTGGAAATTGTGGGCAAAGCCAGTCAAATATCAGAATATCCGATTATTACCAGTCAAATTCTTTGTATGCATTCCCGTTTACCCTATGAGGTAAATAAAGCAATTGTAGACTTGGCAGCACAAAATAGACAGTATGTCTGTGCTATTGATGTGGCTGGAGGGGATAGCTACTATGGGGAGCGTTTAGAAGAGTGGGTGCAGTTGTATGACTATGCCCTCTCTTTAGGGTTAAATACTACTGGACATGTTTATGAAACTACTGCTGGCTGTTACCCCCAACTACTACCCTATATGAATCGTATTGGTCATGGCATCCAGATACCACTACTATATCCAGAATTACTACCAGAGTTAGCTAAACGCAATCAGTGTTTGGAAGTTTGTCCCACAACCTATATAAAAACAGGTACTTTAGAAGATATCCGTCAGTTAAAGTTAGTTTTTGACCGATGTTTGGCAGCCGGTGTAGATATAGCTATTTGTACAGATAATGCGGGGTTGCACAATGTACGTTTGCCATTTGAGTATGAAAATCTTTTAACCTACGACATCATTAATTTTAAACAATTACAAGCTTGCCAGGATGCGGCTTTTCGTCATGCTTTTGCATGGCCCTATAACCAGCCTCCTGCTTCTTTGTTGCATGGTTTACTACAGCCTGAACCAGTAATTCATAGTTGATGATGTCCATTTAAAAACTTCAACTGCTGATACAAACAATCAATTTGTGGTAGATCCACACCATAACATGCCAGTAGTAAATTTTGGCAAATTTTATATAGTTGTTGCAATTAATTTCCGTAGTGGGAGCCGGACAGCTCCCTTTAGATATCGCACTAGGGAATAGGGGACAGGAAACAGCAGTCTATCACAGGGTTTCAGGATTTATAAATGTCCTAACCTATTTTCGCCATGCTATACGTTAAGACATTGTTGAAGCAGCAAACCTATGAGCAGTAAACTTATTACTTATTACTTGCGCGTAACGCTATACAAAGCGGGTAAGATACCCGCACCACAAATTTAAACATTTGGGATCCTCCCGGAAAAATTAAGCTATATTCTTTTGTGAGTACTCCATAATATGAACCATTGAACGATAACTTACAAGCATCCACAAAATACGGTTTGGCATTACACACCACTACCCCTGAATTGGGCTTGGCGATGAGTAATTTTGATGGAGAGACACGTTCTGATGTTTGGAATTTAGAACGTCAGGTATCCAATCTATTACATCAATACCTGATGGAATTTATCAAACCGCAAACTTGGGCAGACTTAGCATTTATTGCTGTAGCCAAAGGACCTGGTGGTTTTACTGGTACTCGTATTGGAGTTGTAGCCGCCCGTACCTTAGGACAACAATTAGATATTCCTGTATTTGCAATTTCCACTTTAGCGGCTGTGGCTTGGTCAGAAAAAGCTAAAAGAAGTATTGAAGAAGATGTACAGACAACAACCATAGCAATACAAATGCCAGCCCAGCGAGGTCAAGTTTTTGGAGCAATGTATCAATTTACTCCTGATTATTCTGGACTGAATATATTATTATCAGATAGAGTCTTCACTCCAGAAGTATGGCAAGACAAGTTAGCTAATTGGCATACTGAATATGATTTAATTGAAGTCCAATCCAATTTGGCGGCAACCGTTAATAGTATTTTAGAACTAGCCTATTTAGATTGGTGTGTGGGTAAAAGTCCCGATTGGTCAGAGGCTTTACCTTATTATGGACAGCATCCTGTAAATATATAAGTAATAAGTAATAAGTAATAAGTATACTGCTCAGCTGCTCGATGTATTTATTTAATGTTTTTAGCTTTTAGTTTTGTCTAGGGCGTGTTTTCAAACCCAAAATTGGCATAAATTGTAGGTTGGTTTGAGGGACGAAACCCAACATTATTCGTTCGATTTGTTGGGTTTCACTTTGTTCTACCCAACCTACACAATAGTTTGAAAACAGTCCCTAGTGGGCTTTTGACTTAAAATTAAGTAAGCATTTAAATCCAATCCTGGGTATGTTGAAAGTTGTACGAAACAGGAAGTGAAGTTTCTAGACATGAGAGGCTTCTCCTAAAGTTAATTTCTTCAACATCATATTCATTAAGTATTGCGGCTTGAAAATCTTTCAGTTCTAATTCCTGGAATTGAGCTTCATGGAACACTGTAGTCTCCAATCCTGAACGATACAGACAAAGATGCTCTTTAAGTATTTTTCTTGCTTTTTGGAGACGCTTATCAACAGTATAGAAAGAAATTGACAATTCTTGTGCGATGTCTGAGTAGGACTTTTTTTCGTAATAACGAAGTATTAAAGGATAATATAACCTGGAAGGTAAACACTTAATCCAATAATGAAGATATTTGATTTCTTCTTCTTGGAGTAAATCAGACATAGGACAATAATGATAACTGGAAATCCCTATTGTTTGAGTATTACTTGTTATGTCATCTATATAAGCACCAGTTAAAGGAACATGATTTCTTTTACGAAGAACATCAATACAAAGATTACAAGTAATTTTTCCCAGCCAACTTTTAAGATTATTTATGCTCTGTTCGTTATTCAGTAATTGTTTCCAAACTTTTTCAAATGCCATCATAACCACATCTTTTATATCTTCGTCATTTCTTAATCCTTTGAATCGACAAAGATTTTCAAGATAAGGTTGATATGAATTCCATAATTGTGTAAAGTCATTGCAATTGTCTTGAGGCAATATACTCGGTGAAATCTTTTTTTCAGAGACTTTTGAAGAGGTTTTAGCACTATAATCCATAAAGTATATCACCCATTAACTCCTACAATCTTTAATTTTCAAATCCTATACTAGTCAGTCCGCGACATACTCTACGAGAAGCCCCTGTTGCGTCTACGCAATGACATTATGTAATTAATTCTGTCCGATTGTTATTTTGTTTATCATTGCAATTCTAGTCAACTAACTTAAATAATTACGACCCATTACTTATCCTCTATTTAGTGTTATAAGCTATGTAGTCAAACAACTAAAAACATAGATTTTGAAATTATCTAAACTCAATAACTAGAAGCTTCCTAATTTTTATGTCAATCTGACATTACCTCAACTAAAAGCCCACTAATCTCATAAAACTAATCTCAAAACTCATAAAAAATTTCATGGGTATTGTACGCTGGACAAATTCACTCTTATGTGCATCCACTAAATTGCGTCGTTTTAGGCTTTTAGGGATCAATTTTTAGATAGGGTGAACAAAATTTTGCCTGGGATTTTTCTCTAGGTATCTAAAAAAATCAGTGATAAATAAGCAAGTGAATTATTGTATAATAAGTTGCATAATTTTCACTATTATCAGAAATTAAATATATAGATCAATTTCCTGTTTTTTCAGCAATTCAGAAAAGTATGCTTGTAGCTTCCGTCAAATTTGATGTTATTATTAATACTTTAAATCGCCAGATGATAGCTGCTGGAAAACAACCCCTCAGTCCCCCAGAAATTATGATTTTGCGGGGCATTTGGCAGTATCTAACCTATAATCAAATTGCTCTAAATGAGGGCTATAGTTCCGGCTATTTTACTAATGTAGTCGCTCCAGAATTGTTCAAAAAACTTTCTCAGCTCATTGGTAAGCGCGTTACGAAGAAAAACTGTCAGACGCTGCTCCAATCCTACACTCAAGGGCAAATCATCAAGGAAAAAACATTGATCAGAGAAAAGTCAACGGATTTTTCTGCCAATAACAACGACAAATCCAAGGAATTGCCTCGTTATCCCAGTGGTTCAATTGCTCTTGATTCGCCTTATTATATCAAACGCACTCCAGTTGAGGAACAAGCTTATGAAGAGATAGGGAAACCAGGTGCTTTACTCAGGATTAAAGCACCCCAGGAAATGGGCAAGACTTCATTGTTACTGAGGATTTTAGATTATGCCAATCGCCAAGGATATCGTACTGTTAGTTTGAACTTAGAGCAAATTGATCAGGCTATCCTGAGTGATCTAAATCGTTTTTTGCGCTGGCTATGTGCTAACGTAACTTATCAACTCAAGCTAGAACCGAGACTAGATGACTATTGGGATGAGGATATCGGTACTAAAATAAGCTCCACTCTGTATTTCCAAGAATATCTGTTAGAGCAAATTAACGAACCTTTTGTTTTAGCCTTGGACGAAGTGAACCGGATTTTTGAGCATCCACAAATAGCTAAAGATGTCTTACCTCTATTGCGTTCCTGGCATGAAGAAGCTAAAAGAGTTACTAGTTGGCAAAAGCTACGGTTAATCGTGGTTCACTCCACAGAAATTTATGTTCCCCTCCAGGTTAAACAGTCTCCCTTTAATGTGGGATTACCAATTCAGTTACATGGCTTCAGTTTAGAGCAGGTGCAGCAGCTAGCTCAGTGTTATGGAATCAAATGGAAAGATGAGCAAGAAGCCAGACAGCTAATGGATCTGGTGGAGGGAAATCCAGCCTTAGTAAATATAGCACTTTATCATCTCCATCGAACAGAAATAAGCCTCCCCCAACTGTTAGAGACAGCTAGTACTACTACTGGAATTTATAACTATCATTTACAGCGTCATTGGGCGACTTTAGAAGAACAACCGGAATTATTACTAGCCTGGAATTCCGTTATAAATGCCAGTGAACCAGTGTTAATAGAACCGATTATTGCATATAAGTTAAGTAGTATGGGATTGATTAAACATTTGGGGAACAAAGTAATACCAAGTTGTGATTTATATCGTTACGCTTTATTAAAAACATAGACATCTTGCATTCATTATTTTGATGACAGTGTTTTTCTCAATTATTATTCCCTGTTAAGACTTTCCTGTCCCCAACTTCTGCAATAAGTCTCATAAAAGCTATGCTCGTTCAACCACGTTTTAAACCTTGTTATTCTGTCGTCACTATAGAGTCAGACAAAGTATTTCTTTTATCCGAGAGAGAGACAATATATCTGAGCGATCGCTTTTTGTATTTAGTAGCATCTTTAATTGATGGCGATCGTAGTAGCGATGAAATTATTGAAGCAATTCAATGGAAACTACTGCAAGAAAAACAGCCTGAACAAGATAGTTCTAATTTTTTTCAGGAAGTTATTGATATTAGTATCAAAGCCCAAGCTGCTTTATTTCAAATGTCAAGAGAAGGTTATCTAGTAGAACAAGATGACCTTTTACCATCAAACTTAATTACTTTTTGCCATCATCTTAATGTCAACCCTAATCAAGCTTACCAACGGTTAAAATCCACAAAAGTAGCTGTTAAGTCTTTTGATTCTTTGGCGAGAGAAGATTTTATTGCTAGTTTGTCATCTTTGAACATTCAAATAGTCAATGAATCCGACTCAGAACGAGCAGACTTAATTGTAGTTTTGACCGATGATTACCTGAACCAAAATTTAGACGAATTCAATCAAAAATCACTACAGTCCCAAATTCCTTGGATGTTATTCAAACCAGTAGGGACAATGGTTTGGCTCGGTCCTATATTCGATTGTCAACAAACCGCTTGTTGGCAATGTTTAGCTCGTCGCTTACAGGATAATAGACCAGTTGCCAGTTTTGTGCAAAGAACTAATAACCAATCGGTTGCTCCCATATCTCCTCAAGGATTTGTTTCTTCTACCTTGCAAACAGCTTTGGGGATGGCTGCGACAGAAGTTTTGAAATGGATTATTCAAGGAAGAAATAACCGATTAGAAAATACCCTAATTACTTACGATACTCTTACTCTCCAAAGCCAAGAGCATATTCTAGTAAAACGTCCCCAATGTCCTACTTGCGGACAGATGAGGGAGGTATTAAACCAGAAACCATTACCCATTGTCTTAGGACATCGTCAGAAAAATTTTACTTCAGATGGCGGACACCGTTTTTGTTCTCCCCAAGAAACCCTGAGAAAATATCAGCATCATATTAGTCCCCTCACAGGAGTTGTGCGAGAATTAACTAAGTTACCAGGAAATGGATTAAATCATACCTATATTGCCAAGCATCATTTTGTCAATATTTTTGATGATTTCAATAACCTGCGTCAGAATATTGGGGGTAGAAGTGCTGGTAAAGGGAGAACAGATATCCAAGCTAGAGCCAGTGGTTTTTGTGAAGCAATTGAACGTTATTCTGGAGTGTTTCAAGGGGATGAAATTCAAGAGAAGGCTAGTTATCAACAGTTAGGAGATAAAGCGATTAATCCCTATGAATGTATGAATTTTAGTCAACAACAATACCAAAATCGAGAACAATGGAATGTTGACTGTCAAGGGTGGTTTCAAAAAGTACCAGAACCCTTTGATGAAACCAGAGAAATTGATTGGACACCTGTTTGGTCTTTAACTGCTGAGGATTTTAAATATTTACCCACTGCTTACTGTTACTATGGGTATCCTCAATCTTCTCCCTGGGACTGTTGGGCTGACTCTAATGGTTGTGCGGCGGGAAATACCTTAGAGGAAGCTATTTTACAAGGGTTTATGGAGTTAGTTGAACGGGATTGTGTAGCGTTATGGTGGTATAATCGTTTGTCGAAACCGTCAGTGGATTTAGATAGTTTTGAGCAGCCTTATTTTGATAATTTAAAGCAATATTATCAAAGTCTTAATCGGGATTTGTGGGTGTTAGATATTACCAGTGATTTTAATATTCCTTGTTTTGCAGCTATTAGTTCCAGAAAAGATAGAGAAATTGAGGATATTGTATTAGGTTATGGGGCACATTTTGACCCGAAAATTGCCATTAGTCGAGCTTTAACGGAGGTAAACCAAATTGTGCCTAATGTGCAATTTTTTAATGATGATGGGACGACTCAATATCCACCTTCTGCTGATCCATTAGCAATTAAATGGTGGGAAACAGCAACTTTAAATAATCAATCTTATCTGGTTCCTGATAATCAAATTATGCCGAAACAGAGTGGTAATTATCTGCAATTAGCCAGTGATGATTTACTGGAAGATGTGAAACTGTGCCAGCAAATTGTTGAGAAAAATGGGTTAGAACTGTTAGTTTTAGACCAGACTCGTGCTGATATTGGGTTGAGGGTGGCTAAGGTAATTGTTCCGGGGATGCGTCATATGTGGAAACGGTTGGGTCGAGGAAGATTGTATGATGTTCCAGTGAAAATGGGTTGGTTAAAAGAGGCTTTAACGGAAGAACAATTAAATCCTTTTCCGATGTGGATGTGAGGTTTTGGGAAGGCTTAAAATTAAGATAGTGTAATCTTCTCCCTTGAGAAACTGCACTAGGTGCATCTACAAGTAAAAACCTCTATGCGTCGAGATTCAATTTTTTATAAACTATTTCAACAATATCCAAATTTATTGTTTACTTTGCTGACAAACCCACCAGAAAATGCAGATGAATATAGATTTGATTCGGTAGCTGTTAAGGAGCCAAAATTTGAAATAGATGGGGTATTTCTCCCACCCGAAAGCGAAAATCCTGGGGTTGTTTATTTTTGCGAGGTACAATTCCAAAAAGATGAAAGACTCTATGAAAGGGTATTTGCTGAATGTTACCTATATTTCTACCGCAACCGAGACAGATTTAGTAATTTCCAAGTAGTGATAATTTACCCATCCCGGAATCTTGAGCAAAGTGATATTCTTCCTTATGAAAATCTCCTTAATAGTCCCCAGGTAAATCGCATATATTTGGATGAATTGGGTGATATTCGCCAATTACCTCTATGGGTAGCGTTGATGGTATTAACTACCCTGGAGGATGAACAAGCAACCCAGGGAGCTAGATATTTGTTAGCGAGAAATCAGCAAGAACAACCTCAACCAGCAAATCGCGCCATAATAGAGTTGATTGTCACGATAATGGTGTATAAGTTTGAAAACAAGAGCCAACGGGAGGTAGAAGAAATGTTAGGAATTACACTTAAGGAAACGCGGGTATACAGGGAAATTAAGGAAGAAGGACGAGAAGCCGAAGCTCGCTCGCTCATCCTCCGTCTGCTAAATCGACGGGTGGGAGAATTGCCAGAGGATGTTCGTCAACAGATTGAAATTTTATCTTTGTCAGAATTGGAAAATCTGGGGGAAGCGTTGCTTGATTTTTCTAATATGCCTGATTTACAAGCTTGGCTTGAGGAAAATACAAGTCGTTAAGTAATTATTAGTAGGTTCCCCATTCTCAAAGAGGTCAAGATGGTACAAACACCCGCTTCCGGAGACCAAATTCTACCCCTTAATTTACCATTATCAATCGGATTGTACGTCACCCAAGAACAGTTTGCCCTACTGAGTGCAGCAAACCGAGATTTGAAGCTGGAAAGAACTGCACGAGGAGAATTAATTGTGAATCCGCCGACTGGTTGGGAAACTGGAGGATATAACTGGAATATTTCTGGGGAGTTGTATTTGTGGTGGCGTAGTTCTGGTGAACCAGGTTTAGCCTTTGATTCTTCTACTGGCTTTATTTTACCTAATGGTGCGACCCGCTCTCCCGATGCTTCTTGGATAAGTCAAGAACGCTGGGATGCGCTGAGTACAGAACAAAAAGGTACTTTTGCTAATATCTGTCCCGATTTTGTAGTTGAATTACGGTCTAGTTCCGATAGAATTGAGCCGTTGCAAGAGAAAATGAGAGAATACATTGACAATGGTGCCAAATTAGGCTGGTTACTAGATCCGCAACAGCGACGGGTGGAAATTTATCGTCAGGGTTTAGTTGTGGAAGTATTAAATAATCCTGAATCGTTGTCTGGTGAAGAAGTTTTACCGGGTTTTGTCTTGAATTTACGTCGGGTGTGGGGTTGAAAATGGTGCTAAAACGAATTGCAATTGTACCATATAATAATCATCAGAAATTGACCAATCAAGTTGCTAGAAGTTTGGCGTTGATACATAAATAGTTCATTCGTACTATGCGAAACTCCTAGTTGCTTAAAAATCAATTTATGAGCTTTATTTTACAACAAAAATTACCTCCACTGACACAGGACTCAACTGGAGTGCATCCCAGTTTTTATTTAATCAAAAAAGAATAATCTGTCATTGCGAGGAGGTACGACAAAGCAATCCCAAAATCTCTCACTAACACAGAAGTTGGTGAGATTGCCACGCTCCACTTCGCTGTGCGCCTCTTTCAGAGGAGCTACGCTAACGCAATGACAAACAAAAAAGTGGGATGCTCCCCTCAACTGGAGCTATTCGGGTTGGTAAGTCGAGAGTTTTGCTATCGTCCTATTTTGTCTAGCTTCCTTAGCCCATAGCTCTAGATCTTTCAAGGTGAAACCTTGAGATTCTCGTATAAAATCAAGACATAGTTTTACATTAGTTCCCGGCTTGGTACATCCTTGTCGAATAGTTTCCTTTTTCTCTTCAATAAAGTCAGCAAGTAAACCCCAGCAAGTTGAAGAATCGCTCATATCAGATTCTTGTTGGCAGATTTGGAACAAATCGTTTCTCCCTTTCCAAGCTACTTCAAATTCTTGGTCAAATTGATTTGTGTCTTTAACAAAAGCAAGAAGAGAAGTAGACTTTGAGACCAGTTGTTCGGAAGTAATGTCTAGGACAGAGGAAGAAGAAGCGGAGATGTTAGGGAACAGTTGATTAGTCATAGCCAAACTAGGTGTAATTGTTCCTAGCCATGTTGCTAAAACAACTAATACAACTAATAATCTAGAGGCTAGTCTTTTCATTGGAAATGAAAACAAATTCTTGAGAAGTTTTTCCATCAAAGCGAGCATCATGAAATCTCCTTGGACTACATACTGGGAACTAAATGAATGTCGAATGAAGAAGGAAAGGCATTCATTTCCATTGATATAATAGTCATGAATGCCGATAGATTTGAATGATCATTCTTGTTAACAGCTATTGGGGATGAGACATCTGCAAAATTAGATTGAAACTCAGGCAATGCAAGGATTTCAGGTTCATTGTTGGAGATGTCTATTGCATAGACTTATTGAGTTAGTCTATACAGTGATCGCACTTGGAATTTAAGCACAAGCGCCTAAGCAGTTGCCTAAGACACAAAGCCCGTAACATGTGCTATCGGCACCGCAGCCACAATTCTCTGAGGGATTAATCCCTTTGGTTTGAATGCTGGTTGCAGTGATTTGTCGATTGATAGGTTGAGCTTGAATTGGAAGTTTCATTTTTTTCTCCTGGTGTTAATACTGAAAAAATTGGCTGAGTCTTTAAACTTTCAGTAGTCAAGTATCCCTAAACTTATTTAGCTTATTAGCTGTATACAAAGGGATTTTGCCTAGTGAAGTTTACACAAAATTGATGAGATAACTATACACAAACCCCCTGACATGAACCGAACAGACAAATCCCTGCACATGTGTTAGGACAACCACAATTACTAGAGGGAGCTATGCTCTTAGGAGAGTAGTTGCTGGTAGTAATTTGACGAATAACAGGCTGAACTTGATTTGGAAGATTCATGTTTTTTCTCCTACTTAAAGAGTAGATTTTGTTTCTCAAAATTTGAGAATTTGCCTAACACATATCACTGATTCGCGGTATGTGTGAGGCAAGGATTAAATAAGTAATCATGGTTTCTGTTTCTCTGTGTGATTATTTCTATCTAGGACTGAGCCCAAGAACGTACTTGACCGATAGTGACAGGAATCACATCACTGACATCAACTGTGAATCGAAAGATTCGGTTAGCACGCCGGTCATTTTCAGGGTCAAAGAAGCTTAATTTCACGTCATAACAATCTGAATCGGGGCGACAAATAGGACTTTTTTCAACCGAAATAGAATCAAGCACTCGCTCTATACCTGTTGCCTCGGTGATTACTGTAGAAACTTGAAAAGCATTGGTGGCTGAGAAATTTAACGCTCGTTCTTGAGGAGTTATACCCAAATTACGATAGTCATAATAGATTCGATTCAAATAATCCCGCAGCTGGCTTTCAGCGCCTTCTGTTGCCACTGCTTCTAATAAAGCATTAACTGACCAGCTATACATCCCACGAACTTCTGGAATGATTACTGGGACAACTTGACCAGACAGTAACCGGATACTACCGCCGATATATCCCGGTACTGAAATGCGTTCCACATTTTCGTCTGCTAAATATGCACGTAGTCGGTCATAAGTCACACTAGCAAATGGACCTGTCGGAGCGATCGCATAAATGGGAGTCGCATCTAAACTCAGGGTCCAAATGAGGGATTGAGCCTCCCAAGGATTGTCATTGAGATAGTCAAGCAGAGTTGTATCAGGAGGCATTGCTTGGGTAAATGAATCTCGGCGGGCTTCAGTACCAAAATCTGTCCCTAGTTGACCGATTGCATAAACTTTCTGTATAGTGCCATTTCCTGCACAAGTAGCACACTCAGAAGCAGTAATAGAAGAAGTTGCTTGGTTGTTGGTATTAACCATAATTGGGTTAACACTGAAGTTATCAGTTGGCATAACTGCTGATGTTTTTGCTTCAGCTGCCTGTATACCTATTGCTGACTGGGGAATAATTTCTTGTGAACTGGTGTTAATAGTTTCAATAGATTGAAATTGCTCTATCTCATTATCATTAATTTGATTGGTTAACTCTTGAGAGGTGTTGTTAACTTCACTTGGTTGCATCATAACTTCTTCTTGTGTTTGATTAGACATTGCTTGAATTCCTCCTTTTGTAATTAGGGTGTAAGCCCCAGAAATATTAATACTTCCCACTAAACAGCGACGGTTATCTAAACTGTTTTGTAGGTTACAAGGCAAAGCACTCTTGAGAATGACATCACGAACCCCATGAGGATCGGGTTGTTCCCCATGTTGCAGTTGAATACTTAGTAAAAGAGCGACAATTCCAGATACTATGGGAGCCGCAAAACTAGTCCCAGTTTTGAGAGCAGTCCCCCCATTTGGCTTGGCACCCAAGATATTTTCGCCAAGTGCAAGGATTCCCTGAGTTTGGTAAGTTTCACCCCAATTACTAAAATCGAGGGGATTGCCTTGGAAATCCATTGCACCCACCGCAAGTACCGATTCTAGAGCAGCAGGAAGATGAAGGCATTCACAGCCATCGTTCCCCGCAGCCGCAACGATGAGAACATTCCTTTCTTGGCATAAACGCACAGCATTAGCCAGCAATTGGTCAGATTCTGGAGACACTGTCAGCTGACCGCCACTAATGTTAATGACATTAACTCCCTGCTCAACTGCTTGGGTAATTGCTCGTGCCAAATCAATTTGAGAGGTGGGGGCAAGTCTATCTCCTTGCCCATCACTAAAAATAGGCACAATTAACCCACGACAACCAGGAGCAATGCCTTGAACAGAACTACCATGTTGACCAAAGATAATACTAGTGACATGGGTTCCGTGTTGTGAAGCCCATCCTTGGTTAGCGGTGCCAGGAATTAATGTTTGTAGCTGGGTGAGTTGAGCCTCATTGAAACAGGGATGAGATTTATCAACTGCTCCATCTAATACGGCAACACATATACGAGGATCGCCAAGAGTTTTGAGCCAAAGAGACTCCATTCCGGGGATTTCTGGCATACTCATTTGGGTTCTAACTTTTCACGGCTTCGGTGTTCTACACCCTTAAGACGATCTCAAAAGTCAATTTCGTAATTTTTCGAGTTAGAAATAATTTTTTTCTCTCTTAACTCACCCCAATAAATAGAGTTCATTTCTCAAAACCCTTTTGCAACCTAACTTATAGCTGTTTCAATGTATTTATCAACTGAGCGATCACTTCATAGAAAAAAGCAGTCATCAAAAAAGCGATCGCTCCTCTTCAATAACAAAGAAGTGCGATCGCTCCTTTATCCTTAATAAAGGTTTTCGCTGTGAATGACCTAATGCTGCTTAATTCGAGCTACAAGTGAATATTAAGCATGAAAAGGATTAATAATCGTTAATTGATTGTCTATCTGCTGACCATCTTGTAAATCTTCACTGTAGAGAATCTTACAATCCACTTCTAAGGCACTCGCTACAATTAAGCTGTCAAAGTAACTATACTGGTAACGTTCCCCTAGATTTAAAGCTGTTTCAACGGTGGTAACTGAAACAATAGCAATTTCAAACTGTTCGGTTAATTCTGCAATAACAGCCCGAATTTGAGAATATTCTAGAGAAAATTTCCGTCTTAACACATTAATCGTTTCATTGAGAACCTGGGTGCTAATCCAACCCTCACCAGATTGAACACAATCAATGGCACACTGTTGTTTGTCCGGCTCATCCTGAGAATACCCATAAATTAAGATATTCGTATCGAGAAAAACCTTATCGGACATTAGCCTCTTCTCGATTAAAGTCAAATCCTTGAGTATTTAAAGAAATTGCCTTAAACATCGTTTTTTTTGGCTGATCCACAGGTTTTAACAAAGATTCCGAGTCATCTAAAACAATCACACGGATCGCCTTACCTTCCCACTGAGATGAATATTGTGGGGGAATGACAACCGTACCGTTGTGAAGAATCGTCTTAAATTCAATGGCTTCCATAGGTTGGTTCAATAAAGTGTTATATCTAGTTTAATTAGGATTAACTGTACAAACATTGCCATCTTTATTAAACCTCTATAACACTACGTGCAAGTAATAAGTAATAAGTTTACTATTCATAGGTTTGGGTCTTCAACAATGTCTTAAGGTATATGGGTAGTGCTATATTAAGCCAGCGATCGCACCTTTATCCCCAAACTCTACCAACTGCGATCACTATGTTAGAAACAAGAAAACATCATTCATCCATTTCCTTTGAAGATTTGTGTGATGTCGAGGCGAGATACAATAGTAGGCACAGCCGAGACCCTCATTAGGAACATTTCTTTAAATCCCCCATTCTCAAAGAGGTCAAGATGGTACAAACACCCGCTTGTGAAAACCAAATCCTACCCCTTAATTTGCCATCATCAATCGGATTGTACGTCACCCAAGAACAGTTTGCACTACTGAGTGCAGCAAACCGAGATTTGCAGTTGGAAAGAACTGCACGAGGAGAATTAATTGTGAATCCACCGACTGGTTGGGAAACTGGGGAACGGAATCTTAGTATTACCGGACAACTATATCGCTGGTACGAAGAAAACGAAAATTTGGGTAAAGCCTTTGATTCTTCTACTGGCTTTATTTTACCTAATGGTGCGACTCGCTCTCCCGATGCTTGTTGGATAAGTCAATCACGTTGGGATGGACTGAGTGCAGAACAAAAAGGTAATTTTGCTAATATCTGTCCCGATTTTGTGGTTGAATTACGGTCTAGTTCCGATAGAATTGAGCCGTTGCAAGAGAAAATGAGAGAATACATTGACAATGGTGCCAGATTAGGCTGGTTATTAGATCCGCAACAGCGACGGGTGGGAATTTATCGTCAGGGTTTGGCTGTGGAGGTGTTAGATAATCCCGAATCGTTGTTTGGTGAGGAAGTTTTACCGGGTTTTGAGTTGAATTTGCGTCGGGTGTGGGGTTGAAAATGCTGCTAAAACGAATTGCAATTGTACTATATAATAATCATCAGAAATTGACCAATCAATTTGCTTAAAAATTAATTTATGAGCCTAATTTTACAACAAGAATTACCTCCACTGACACAGGACTCAACTGGAGCTATTCGGGTTGGTAAGTCGAGAGTTTTGCTTGAGTTAGTGATTCGTGCTTTTGAAGATGGTGCGTCTTGTGAGTCTATTGTACAGCGTTATTCGACTTTATCTTTATCGGATGTCTACAGTACTATCGGTTATTATCTTCGCCATCGTCAAGAGGTAGATGCATATCTTTCTCACCGGGAACAATTAGCAAATTCTGTTCAAGAACAGTTATCTAATACTATGCCCGATTTGAGTCAAATTCGTTCCAGGTTATTAGCTCAACGGGATATTTAAGAGTTTGATTGTGCTGAGACTTTTAAGTGATGAAAATTTTAATGGTGATATTGTCCGGGGGTTGTTTTTGCGTCAACCGAATAAATTGCTTGTTATATCATGTCCGGTTAAACACTTATAATTAAATGTAGGTTGGGTAGAACGAAGTGAAACCCAACAAAAGGCTGATTGTGTTGGGTTTCGTTCCTCAACCCAACCTACAA
>JAAUYH010031192.1_pt1 | contig 15286 bp, 9 predicted proteins | sample 7278061 | NCBI WGS metagenome assembly JAAUYH01 (sample SAMN14350203, study PRJNA611818) | marine sediment metagenome | isolation source: surface marine sediment (0.6m) | place: French Polynesia: Moorea | collected 2018-08
AGTTAGCCAGCTAAAGGTAAGTAAATCTCCGCTCTCTATTCTTAAAGTGTTGTTAAGCGCATCGCCTCAATGTCTCAATCGACACGAAAGCTCTTCAACAGTTTGCCGACTATAATTTTAGAGTCTATCTTTAGGACCTTGAGATGTGCTTAAGCCTACTGTATGATCACGAAGTTATCATTCACAGTGAACAATGTTGAGACCCAGGTTGAAGTGGATGGGGAAATTCCTCTTCTATGGGTACTCCGTGACTACCTCGATCTCAAGGGAACCAAATTTGGTTGTGGTAAAGCTGCATGTGGTGCCTGTACAATAATACTGGATGGAAATCCCATAAAATGCTGTAGTTACCCGGCGAAGCTGGCTGAGGGCAAACAAATAACTACAATTGAAGGCCTGGGTTCTGAATCAGAATTGCACCCAGTTCAACAAGCATGGTTAGAAGAGATCGTGCCGCAATGCGGTTATTGCCAACCAGGTTTTATAATGGCATCAGCTGCACTTTTGAACAAAACCCCGCAACCCACCAATGATGAAATCGACGAGCAGATAAACAACATTTGCCGGTGTGGTACTTATTACCGTTTGCGTAAAGCCATCCATAGGGCATCAGATATTCTTCGACAGCAACAAGATGACAACAATTTTGAGAACGATGAAGAGTAGACCCAAGATTTCGCGTAGAAAATTTATTGTCAGATCAACACTAGGCGGTACGGCTGTATTGTTGGGAACGGCCTATTTAGCGAGAAATCCCCTGCGCAGGCAAATCGCAGACATGGCTAATACAGCTGAACTTCCTTACCTCGGCAATACAGATGATCCCTTAATATGGTTTGAAATCAGAAATGATAATAGTGTGATTCTTCACTGTCCGAAAGTTGAAATGGGCCAGGGCACTTTTACAGGTCTCGCACAAATTGCCGCCGATGAACTGGACGTCAAAATTGAGCAATTATTTGTGGTACATGCGTCCACTGCAACCGGCAATATTGACAAGGTCAGTACGGGTGGAAGTACGTCAATTTCAAGTCTGTGGACACCTCTTCGGGAATTGGCGGCCACCATGCGTGAAATGTTGAAATTGGAGGCTGCAAAAAGATGGCAAGTACCTGTAGATGATTTAACCACCGAGACTGGACACATTCTTAGTGGAAAGAATTCCATCGGTTACGGTGAGTTAGTTGAGGGTGTTACCGAATGGAAAATACCTAAAGCACCAAAATTGAAGGACCCCGGATCATTTCAGTATGTAGGTCGCGCAATCCCGAGAATTGATTCGAAAGATAAAATTTTAGGCGCTCCTATATTCGGAATGGACGTTGAATTACCCGAAATGTTATATGGAGCTATAGTAAGGCCATCTAAAATAGGTGCCACCTATGTTTCCTCAGATAGCACTAATGCGGAGAAAATGCCAGGTGTGGTAAAGATTGTTAAAGAAAAGAATTTCGTTGGGGTTATTGCAACGTCTTATACACATGCAGAACGTGCCAAGGAAGCTATTGAGGTAAAGTGGGATACTACCCGGAACTGGCAGACCAGTGAAATTGAAGAAATGATAAAGGTAGGGCAGGGGAAGGCCTATGTAATTCAAAAAGAAGGGAAGGCTGAACGCATTCTCAGTAACGAAGAAAATATTATTGAGGCCGAGTACAGTAGCCCGATTGGAGCGCATGCTCAACTAGAACCCAATGGAGCGGTGGCCCATGTAGAGGGCGACAAAGCCACTATATGGATTTCTACACAAGTGGTTAATCTGACAAGAAATGAAGTGGCCGAACGTCTGGGTCTGAAAAAGGAGAATGTAATTATTAATCCTACATATCTAGGTGGTGGTTTTGGTAGACGACTTCATACACCTCACGCTATGCAAGTGGCTCTTTTATCTAAAGCTGTTGGCAAGCCTGTGAAATCATTTTTTAATAGGAAGGAAGAATTTCAACACGATACTTTTAGACCTCCTACACATCATATTTTAAGAGCAAGGCTGAGCGAAAATGGGATGATTAAAGCCATTGAACACAATGTATCGAGTGGCGATGTAATGTTTGGGTCTCCCTTAACACCGGCCATTGCAGAGCCCCTGTTAGGCGCTGATATTGGCGCATGGCGTGGCGGCATGATCCAATACGGTGGTATACCGAATTACCAGGCAATCTCCTGGCGAGTTAAGCTGCCTTTTGCTACCAGCTGGTGGCGCAGTCTTGGATTATTGGCGAACACTTTTGCCATAGAGAGTTTTTTTGATGAGTTAGCCGAACGTGCAGCTAAGGATCCCGTAGAGTTCAGACTAGAACAAATTCAGGATGATGAGAGAGGTCACAGGCTCAAGGAAGTTATTAAGGCGGCAGCTGACAGGGCCGGATGGCGAAATATAACAGAAAATGGTCGGGCAATGGGATTTGCCGCCTCTACAGATGCCAATACTCCCGTAGCCCAGGTCGTAGAGTTGTCTCTTAAGAACAACGAGATCAAAATACACAAGGTAGTCTGTGCCATTGACCCTGGTATGATTATAAATCCTGATCAGGTAAAAGCACAGTGCGAAGGCAGCATAATAATGGGGATCAGTGCTTCAATGTTTGAAGAAATGGAAGTGATTGACGGGGAGTTACAACCGGAAATTTACGGGCCTTACAAAATGGCAACCATGAAACACTGTCCGGAAATTATAGAAGTTGTACTACTACAAAATGCGGAAAAACCCGGAGCTGTAGGTGAACCTCCAATTGGCCCAATAGGTGCTGCAATTGCTAATGCGATCTACAGGATAACAGGGCAGCGATTACGTAAAATGCCCTTGCAGTTGGATTAGAACCAATTAATTATTATCCCCTTTACAAAGACTTTAAATAATCAATGCTTTTTTGCAAGGCCACGGCCGGATCCTGAACCATGTCTTGCTCTACAATGAAGTGCTTGACACCGCTTTCTATAGCCTGTGGAATAATCTTTTCCAGATCCAATACGCCGTCTCCGGCAGAGCACATATGCGGAAAAAGCTCCATCCACTGTCCAGGGTCCCCACCATCTCCTGAAAAATTCTGTTTGGTCTTCATATCTTTCACATGCATAAGATGATACCGCCCAGGATAATTTTTCAGGTAATCCAAGGGTTCTGCCCGACCTGCGGTGGTCCAAAATAGATCCATCTCCAAAAATACCCAGTCAGGATCAGTATTTTCAATGAGGTATTGCATGGGTATCTGACCTTCCAATTCGCTGAGTCCATAGCCGTGATTGTGGTAGGCAAATTTAAGCCCGACCTGCCTTGCACTTTTCCCTATGGAATTGAACAACTCCGCTGTCTTCCTATAATCATCCATGGTTACACGTTTCTCAGCGGGCAGGGCAGGCAACACAATAAATTCAAAATCCAATACTTCTTTGGCCTTGGCTATATCAGGCATATGAGCTTCAAGGGTATCCAAATCTGTATGGATTGAAGGAACCGAGAGACCGTAATTATCCAGTATACGCTTAACTTCGGTTTCAGTTTTACCAAAATATCCACTACCAGAAAAACCTAATCTGGGCGTTAGTGCAGCCCAATGTTCCTTATTTGAAACAGAGCTAAACGGATATGGTCCAAACAATTCGAGTTTTTTGAAACCCATGTTAACCAGTAGTTCTATTCCCTGTTCGAAGTCTTTTTCCAGCATTAATGGTACAGAAAATAGCTGAATACCTACTTCTTCTATTAAGGATTCATTATAAAAATCCAAATTTCTGGTGGCGAAGCCTGCAAAAGGGATGAATGAGACCGAACTCAGTATCCCTGCCGATTTTAAAAAATCACGTCTTTTCACTTTGAGTATATTAATTTGCTGCGTTAATCGCTATTTCCTTTAACCTTCTGTCGATCTCTTCTTTTGATACCCAGTAGCCCTTGATCATCACTCCACCTATATCCCTAAGCGCTTTAAGGTCTTCTAGTGGATTATGTTTTACGAAGAGCATATCGGCTTCCAACCCTGGTTTGATCTCCCCGAAAGTATCCGTCATTTCAAGATATTCAGCTACGTTTATAGTTCCGGATTGAATAATCTCCAAAGGACTGAGACCGGCACTTTGCATTGTTTCCATCTCGTGATGAATAGAAAATCCGGGGACATTGAATATTTGTGGTGCATCGGACCCCAATAGTAATCCATGACCTTCTTCCTGAATTGACTTGATAAGTTTTCTCCGGATCTTGGTAAAGTCTACCCATAGAACACTGTCAAAATCGCTCTCAGGACCGGTGGCCTGAATCTTTCTTTGCCGCCACATATCCCTGGTAGCCACAGGCATATATTTCATTTCAGGTTGGGAAAGCATTTCATCGGCTGTTGTGGGCGCATACCAGCGCTCGAAAAGTGTTTGCGTAGGAACTAACCAGACCTGCTTTTCTTTGGATAGACGTACAAGGCTGCCAATCCTCGTAGTATCGGCCAGCGCTGTAAAACTAAAACCAAAAAAACCATTCTCTTCAGGGTTTACATCAGCTTCTTCGGGGACCAGTCCTTCCAGGAATCCATCAATATGATCAATGGTGGCATAGCCACTTTCCAGAGCGCGATTGATCCCCACAGCTACAGGCACATGGCCTGCATAAGGAATGCCTTCTTCTTTAGCCGTTGCTACCAATTCTTCAAAAACCTCAAGCTTTATTCCAGGATGAATTTTTAAAAAGTCATAGCCCGCTTTCGCGTAGGCTTTCACTTTCTCGCGGGCTTCTTCAGGCGTGCGTACACTATTTCCGTTTAGAGAAGGACTGGACGTAAATATTCTAGGGCTTAAGATCTGCTTTTGCGCTACTTTTTCCTTCAGTTCGAGATGCATTGGATGGCCCAACATTCCTCGTATTGTTGTAATCCCATTTGATAAATACAGAAATAGAGTCTCTTCGATTCGAAGTTGAGAGGTAGGTGGAGAGGGGATATGCGCATGCATTTCCGAAAGACCCGGCACAATATATTGACCCATGCCGTCCATAAAGTTGGTATAGGATCCAGGATCTTTTACCCTATCCGTAATACTTTGGATCTTACCGGAGTCGATTACTATTTGCTGGTTTTCAATAATAGTTCCTTTCCGTACATCTACAACATGAATGTTATCAACCAGCAGCGCTGTTGAACTCACATTTTCCTGGGACTGTCCGCATGATAGAAAAATCAGGACACTAATTGTCAGGGCTAAAATCGATTTTCTCATGGTGAATCGGTTTAACTTCTCTCTTTTATGTTTGCTTCACAAAGGTTTATTATCTCTTTGATGCGCCTGGCCCTGGTTTCTGGCCGTTTGGCCTGATGTAACCAATAAAGATAGCTTTTTTGATAGGTGCGGCTAAATTGATTATAATTTGAAAAAGCTTTAGCATGTTGGTCAAATGCTAATTGCAGATCTTCCGGAATGATACCGTTTTCCACATCATCGAGTGCGCTCCATGAACCATTTTCTTTAGCTTCTTCAATTTTTTTTAAGCCACTCTCATGCATGAGGTTGCTGGCGATCAGTTCATCAATCAAGGTTTTGTTTAGTTTACTCCAAACACTTTTACTTTTTCTGGGACAAAAGTATTGTCTTCGCTTGCCATTTCCCAGGCTCTTAACGGTGCTGTCTATCCAGCCAAAGCACAAAGCCACTTTAACAGCTTCTTCCCATCTCATGCTGGCTTTTTCATGACCAACCTTGTAAAAGATCAGATAGGCACCCCTGCTTATATCGTGATTTTCTTCAAGCCACTTCCTCCATTTATCAGTGCTTTTAAAATAAAGTTCTGGTATTTCTACTGGCTTTTCTCTCACATTTCCCAATTGTAATGCACTTAGTTTTTCCGAATTGCTTTGGCTATATTTAAGGCTATTCTTTAAAGATACACTAATTACCGCATAAATGTTATCCGGAAGTTCCTTGGCTCGAGTCTATCGGTCGACAATCCTTTCTCATGCTTGTGTGCATATTTTTAATACAATGATATTTAGGTATATTAGAAAATATGCCTTGATGACTACAATTTTATGGGCTTTCACTTTGGCTAGTTGTGACAACAGGAGAAGTGGAGACCCAAAAGTACTCGTATTCAGTAAAACCACGGGATATAGACACAATTCAATTCCCAAAGGTATAGCTGCAATTCAGGGTTTGGGTATAGAGCATGATTTTGTGGTTGATACAACCGAAAATGCCGCTCTATTTGAAGATGAAATACTGCAACAATATTCAGCAATTATATTTCTTAGCACCACCGGTGATGTACTGGATCATTGGCAGGAAGCAGCATTAGAGAGATATATCCAGGCTGGTGGTGGCTTTGTTGGGATTCATGCAGCCACTGATACAGAGTACGACTGGAATTGGTACGGCAGACTTGTGGGGGCCTATTTTGAAAGCCATCCACCCGGAGTTGCTGAAGCTGATTTTCATATTACTGATGCCAGTTTTGCCGCTACCTCATTCTTTAAAGATTCTGTGTGGCGCCGGACTGATGAACTTTATAACTTTAAAAAGCTATACGAACCCGTTAATGTTATACTTACGGTAGATGAGAATTCTTATGAAGGCGGTACAAACGGTGATTACCATCCAATGGCCTGGTATCATGAATACGATGGAGGTAGATCATTCTATACAGCATTGGGACACACTGACGAGAGTTTTTCCGATACAGACTTTTTGAATCATTTGTTGGGCGGAATTCAATATGCAATTGGTGAAAATTATCATTTGAATTATAAACAGGTTCGGACATTGATCCCTCCAGAACAGGATCGATTTAGTAAGGAAGTACTTATTACCGGCGAATTTTACGAACCAACGGAAATGGCTATTCTCCCCAACAATGATGTCCTCATTGCACAAAGAAGAGGGCAGGTTGTGCATTACAACGCCAATACCGGTGAGCTAAAGCAAATCGCGTTATTAGATGTATATCACACAGCTATTGAGAATCCCGGTGTAAATGTTGAAAATGGATTAATGGGACTTCAAAAGGATCCCGACTACCGGGATAATCATTGGATATATCTATACTATTCACCAACAGGTGACGCCTGGGTTAATCGCCTTTCCAGATTTAAATATATAGACGGCGAATTTGATGTGGCTTCCGAGCAAATAATATTGGAGGTGGCCACGGACAGGGAAGTCTGTTGCCATACGGGCGGTTCAATTGCCTTCGGACCTGATAAGCTATTATATCTATCCACAGGAGATAATTCAACTCCCTTTGATGAAGTAGATGTACCTTATGTCAATAACGGCTTTGCACCCTTAAATGATATTCCCGGTAAACAGAACTTCGATGCTGGAAGAACTTCGGGAAACACCAATGATCTCAGGGGAAAGGTCCTGCGCATTAAAATAAATGAAGATGGGTCATATGACATACCTGAAGCCAATCTCTTCCCGGTAGGTACAGCCAAGACCAGGCCGGAGATCTATACAATGGGACACCGCAATCCCTACCGGATCTCGATTGACCAAAAGAACGGCAATTTGTATTGGGGCGATGTGGGCCCTGATGCACAAGGAGATAGTCTATCTACCCGGGGGCCAAGAGGATATGACGAGATCAATCAAGCCAGGGAAGCAGGTAATTATGGTTGGCCTTTCTTTATTGCCGATAATCAGCCTTATGTAAGTTATGACTACCAAACCGGAATAAGTGGGAAAGCATTCGATCCGGAACAGCCCGTTAATAATTCAAGGAACAATACCGGCCTGACCGATCTACCTCATGCCATGCCGGCATTTGTGTACTATCCATATGCCCCTTCGGCCGATTTCCCCCAGGTAGGTACAGGAGGCAGAAATGCCATGGCCGGACCTGTCTACTATTCTGATCTATACAAGGGCACGGAGGAACTGCCTCATTATTTTGATGGGAAATTATTGGTTTACGACTGGATGAGAGGCTGGATGAAGGCCGTTAGTTTCTTTGAAGATGGTTCATTCAATAAAATGGAACCTTTTGCTGATGAAATTGAGATCAATAGCCTGATAGATATGGAATTAGGACCAGATGGCAGACTCTATTTACTCGAATATGGCAGCGGTTGGTTTACACAAAATCCTGATTCGGGCCTGAGTTATATTGCATATAACGGTGGCAACAGACCACCAGTGATCGACCATTTGATTGTCGACAGAGATTCAGGACAGCTACCAATGGAGATCAATCTAAAGGTAGACGCAAGAGATCGTGAAAAAGACCCTATTATTTATATATGGGATCTGGGTGATGGAACTATTCGGGAAACCGAGGAAGCTAATTTGTCATATGTGTATCAGGACGCTGGGGAATACATGGTCACTGTTAGTGTTAAGGACGATAAAGATGCTACCGCCAGGAGTGAGGCACTTAAAATTGTTGCAGGTAACACCAGACCAGAAGTTACGGTAAAACTAACAGGTGGAAATTCATCATTTTATCTTCCTGGTTTACCGATAACATACGAAGTTTCGGTAAATGACCCAGATTCTAAAGTCACTGTTGACCCTGCTGATATTGTGGTGACAGTCGACTACGTGTCTGGGATGGATGCATCTCAGCTGTCATCAGGTCACAAATTAATTTCTGAGGCTGAGCGTGGTAAAGGATTAAGTCAGTCCTTGGATTGTAAAGCCTGCCATAAGGAGAGTGAAACATCTATTGGCCCCTCCTATCTAGAGATTTCGGAAAAATACAAGGATGATCCCAATGCTGTCAGTTATTTACAAGAAAAGATCGTTTTTGGTGGTAGTGGAGTCTGGGGCGAAGTGGCAATGGCAGCGCACCCAGATCTTACACAATCTGAAACAAAAATGCTGGCGGAGTACGTTCTATCATTAGCCCGGGAGGAATCAATCCGACAAAGTTCACTGCCACCGGCAGGAACGATTTTACCAGAACAAAAAAGTCCGGATGTTGTATTGTTACTTTCTGCCAGTTATACGGATAGCGGTGGTGTAGCGGCAATACCGCTAACCGGAGCCCAGTCAATACAGTTGAGAAATAATACGCTTACATTTTCTGAAGAAACCCTTCTTCAGAATTTGAATCTTATCAACTATGACAATATGGATCTATTACTGCTTCAACCCCAGGAAGCCTGGTTTGCATTCGAAGATGTGGACCTGACCGGTGTGAAAGCTGCGACGCTCACCATGGGTTGGATCAGACCACCTGAAAACAGTATTGATTTCGAATTGCGATTAAATGGCGCCGATGGTGAACTGATTGGAAGAGGTAGCTTAGCAGAGCAGGCTCAAGGCCAGGAAGGTCAAATCACCATGGGACAGTTGACTATACCTTTAAACAGGAAAGTGAATGCTCAGGGACAGGATATTTATTTTATATATAAACCCAGGGAAGGAGAGGGGGGTATAAGTTCACTGGTCGCTTTGATTAGTACAACATTGAATTGAGGTCAATAGTTGAATCAGGATTTTATTTCGCGCGATCTAATATAAAAATTGCGATCGATACGGATCACCGGTGAGTCAGTTCCTAGTGACTCTGTTTTCCATTGATTGTTTGGAAATAACCACTTTTCCTGATCGTCTACAAATACCCGAACAGGCATGTCAAAATCATCAACGATCCTCGTATAACGGTATTTGATCGACGTATCTTCGATCTCATACTCCAATAGTGGAATATCTTTAGTCCGCAAGTATTGGTTGAAAAACGCCGTGAGGTCTTTTCCTGTTCTTTTGCTCAGATAGTTTTCTATTTGTTCTGTTGTAACAGTTTGATGATAGAACTCCTTATTCATACCTCGAAGAATATCTCTCCAAAGGACATCGTCCTCTATGAGTTGTCTCAATGTGTGAAGAATATTGGAGCCTTTATAGTACATATCTGAAGACCCGGCTTGGTTCACATTATATATTCCTATGACAGGCCTGTCATTTTTGATTCTTGAACGTGTTCCAATAACATAATCAGCAGATGCCTTTTTCCCGTAATGGTAGTCCAGATATAAGTTTTCTGAATAGGCCGTAAATCCTTCGTGCAACCACATATCTGCCACATCCTTATAAGTAATACTATTGGCAAACCATTCGTGTCCGGCTTCGTGAATAATTATGAAGTCGAATTCCAATCCCCAGCCACTACCCGACAAATCACTGCCCAGGTAACCGTGTTGATATTGATTGCCGTAGGTTACTGAACTCTGATGTTCCATTCCGAGATATGGCACTTCTACCAGTTTAAAACTGTCCTCATAAAAAGGGTACGGACCGAAACAATGCTCAAAAGCTTCAAACATCATGGATACCTGTTGAAACTGCTTTTCAGCTTTTTCTTTATTAGCCCGCAAAACGTAATAATCCAGGTCTAATGGTCCCTTTTCTCCATGATAGATATCCTTGAAATTTACGTAGTCTGCAATATTGACATTGACCCCGTAATTGTTGATTGGATTTTGCACCAACCAATGGTATGAAGAGAAATCATCGGCCCTAACTACTTTTTCCAATCGACCATTTGCTACAGCTACCAGATCCTTGGGTACATGCACACTGATTCGCATACTGTCAACTTCATCGTACATATGATCTTTGTTTGGCCACCAAATGCTGGCACCTATCCCCTGACAAGAGGTCGCCACGAAGTGATTGCCGTTCGAATCCGTCTTCCAGGTAAAACCGCCATCCCATGGTGGAAACGCAGCTACTTTTGGTTGCCCGGAATAAGAAATGATAATTTCCTCAATTGCGCCAATTTGCTGCGGTTTCTCCAAGGATACAAAATGAGCATTCCCTTTGGTTTTAAACTCCAGGGGCTTAGCATCTTGGGTTACCTTGTCTATTTTCAGTGGCGGTTGCAGGTCAATTTGCAATACGTTCATGCTGTCCAGCACCCGGTATGCAACTGTATTACTACCCTTGATGTATTGTTTATCCGGATCTACTGCAATATCCAAATGATAATAGGTGAGGTCCCACCATGCCCTTTCAGGAGTTATGCTTCCCCGAAGGGTATCTTGTTCTGTAAAGACCTGTTTTTGAGAAAAGCCCAGTAATGGTAGTAAAAGTAAGATTAAACACCATCTCATAAATCTGTATTAGTCGATATATTATCTGCCAATGCCGGATCTAATAAAAATGCATATTCGCTTCCTTTGAGGATAGAAACAACGTCATCTGTATTGAGTAATTCATAAATAGCGTTCTTTTTATCTTCCTGGTTGTTGTAATATGACTTGGAGATCAAATAGCCCATAGTATAGCCCAGATCATGGGGCCGGTCTTCAATCGATCCGCCATTATAGAGCCATTTAGAGTTATCAGTAGAAAAGAGATCATTGCGTAATTCGCTTAAAATAAAATCTTTGTTTTCAGGTACTTCAAGATACTTCAGATTATCATTTTCCAATATGTTTCCTGAGGAAAGTTCAACTAAGAAATCACAGACACCTTCACCAATTATTTGCATCAATATGCTCTCATTGTGTTTTGTATCCTGGTAGCTTTGCTGGAAATGCATGAGTTCATGCAAGGTGAGTCCCGGAAGATCAGAAAATTTCATTATGGATCCTTTTTGCCATTCGTTGAGTCCATCTGTTGGCATGGTCTCAGATCTTCCGTACATATCTCCTCCTACGAACATACCCATTTCTGTGGCAGTTCCACCCGAATTAAGAATACCAGGAACAACAAAGACTTTTGGAAACACGGCCTGTGGATAATGTGACTTAAAATTCCTCATCCAACTGGTAATCTTTGTATTTAAGGCCGTTAGACTATCGGGTTTCAAGTGGTTTTTGAGATAAGTATAATAGTCGGGTGCAGCGTTGATCATCTGTCCGTACATATTGTCGGTATTCTGATACCTGGCATAATAAAAGTCGCGGATCTCCAGTGGACCTTCAAAAACGAACTCTTTAAAAATTTCTTTTGCTTTCGCGGTATCTTCCCGGGCACGTTCGAAATAATCCCAGAACCTGTTCATCGATTCCATCTCTATACTGAAATGCGATACATCTTGAAGTTCCTTGGCAATGGAGTCTAACCTCATCACTAAGCCCTTCCACTTCGGGCTATCGGGTGATTCATCTTGTATGCTGAACTTTTGTAAGATCTTCGGATTACTCATACCTCTGTCAATGGCCTGGTTGAGCATAAGGATCACCGAATCTGTAAGACCAGCTTTGTTGTAAAACCAGGCAGCTTCAACATACATCTGGGATGCCTGTAAATCTCTGTTTTCAGTATAGAGTTTGTTTGCCAGCTTTCCATAAGCCTTTGTGCTATCTACGATCTCATAATCCAGGTATAGCAGATTTAGGTCTGGAAGATAGAGAGATGATACATCTACCTTCTCGTCCGGTTCTTTGCATTGAACGATAAGTAAAGTCGCTATAGCTGCAATTAGAATTCTATTCATAGGTCAATTTTAATTTTTAGTCCCTAAAAACTCCAGTAGGAAAAGCAATAATACTTTCATGACCATCATCACCAACAGACGCTACTCCAAATAAAAAATTATCAATAACAATACCATTCAGAGTGTATTCACTAACATTGCCTACATACTTACTATGATCCCACGTAGGTGAGGTAGTGTCCCTCCAATATATTTTATAGCCAATAGCTCCTGGGACAGGGGCCCATCTCAATTTGGCCGAAGGTTGTACGGCACCTCCAATTTGCACATTGCCAGGACTTGACGGAGCCCAGGCAATCGATGCTAAATTTATTGCATTTACAGCGGTTAATTTAGCAGCATATTTAAAGTTAACGTGTTTTAGGACATCTCCGTATGCAATGCCATCTTCGATGCGAATATCCTGGTGCTGTTGTGTGTAATTTTCGTGGGCTTCCATAATTCGGATACCTGCAAAGCCAGCATCGTTAAAGGGTCTGTGATGACCACCACGAGCAAAGCGATCCAAACGATAAACAAGAATTGGATTCATTTCGGGCATGTATGTATTTGTAGTTTTATGTACATACCTGGCCAATTGCCTGGAAATTCCATCTACTTCGCCCCCATAAAAACGCCTGGCCCTTCTGGCTTCTTCGCTTTCTGTAGGCGGTACAGGTTCTGAGAATATCCTAAAATCCCTGTTGCTGATCACACCATCCACACCCTGAATATTCCCGATCATGTCGTTATTGAGAATTCCGATTATTTCCCAACCTTTCTCCTTTGTATACGCTGCAAGGCCTTTACCACCAAACAGACCCTGTTCTTCGCCTGAGAGTCCGACGTAGATAATGCTATTCTCAAACTCAAACCGACTTAATATCCTGGCAGCTTCGATAGTACCGGCCATCCCGCTGGCGTTGTCATTGGCTCCAGGAGAATCGGATGTGTAATCGTTCGGATCGCTCACACGTGAGTCTATATCTCCACTCATTATAATAAATTTGTTCGGGTTTGACTTGCCGCGTTGGATGGCCACTACGTTAACAACCCAAACATCCTCAACAATGCGAGCTCCAGTTCCTTTTTTTACAAAGTCTTTTTGGTAAAAGACTTGGAGACAATTACCACATTTTTGTGAGATTTTATCAAATTCACTTTTAATCCACCTTCGAGCAGCACCAATACCTCTTGTATCCGACAGGGTATCACTTAAAGTATGGCGGGTACCAAATCCTGCAAGCTTGGTTATATCGGCCTCTATGCGCTCCTCAGAAACATTGTTAATGATATCATACAATCTGGTATCAACTTGTGAAAAACCGGACAACGATGCGAGTGAAATAAGTAGGAAAATAGTTTTTTTCATCAGTGGAGATAAACTTTTAGAATCAGGGTAAAGATAGGGCAACAAAATGTGATAATGCCTACCTAAATATGTGGTTCTTGCCTCATTTTATGACTCACTGAATTTTCTCAGCAGATGTCTTACGTCTTTATTACTGTCGATAAAATACTTCGCAGCCGTTTTCTGTCTACCCACTTTTACGGTTACTGCAGACTCAGGTAGTTCCTCAAACATAAATTCGTCTGTCCAGTCATCCCCGATAGCAAAGATAAAATCGTATTGATCGCCATTCATGGTCCGCACAGCCGCTCGACCCTTATTCACGTTACTGCTCTTTACTTCTAACACCTTATTCCCCGACATGACGCTTATATCATCAGTTCCGATAAGGCTGGTCAAAACTGTAGAAAGTTCGTTAGCTCTAAGAATTCCAAAGTCTACGTCTGTCTTCCGATAGTGCCAGGCCAAAGAGTAGTTCTTTTCCTCGATAAATGAACCTGGGGTTCGATCGACGAATGATTCCATTACCGGCCTTATCTTTGCCATCCATTTGTTATTAACTTTTTCAAGCATCGTGAACTCTTCGCCATTTCTCGAGATCCATACGCCGTGTTCTACGATCATATTGTACTTCTTGGATAGAAACCACTTTCCGAATGTATCTTTATCACGACCGCTGATCAGAAACAAATCGGTATTCTCTAGTTCTGAAATACTATCGAGAAGCTTATAAAGACTTTCATCCGGACTTGCTTTCTGAGGATCGATTTGAAAATTCGTCAAGGTACCGTCATAATCAATAAACAATAATCGTTTTCTGGCGCTGTTGAAATCCTTGATGATATTGCTCCATCGACCTGCAGTTAACTTTTTTGAAACTTTTGTTTCATCGAGATTTTTCTGGTTAAGCAATGATGTCATGAAATCGTTTGCCCATTTTTCCACATTGTACCGTCTTAAACGATTTTGCAGTTGTTTATTCCGTTGTTGCTGTTCTTCAACAGGCATATTTATGGCTTTGTGTAGTGTACAGGAAATTTGCTCAAAATTATTGGGGTTAATCAGCAAAGATTCGCCCATTTCATTGGCAGATCCAGCCATTTCACTCAGAATCAGAACACCGGTCTGGTCTACTCGTGAAGCCACATATTCCTTGGCAACCAGGTTCATACCGTCACGTATAGGTGTGAGCCATGCGATATCACTAGACGTATAAAGGTCAATTAAACTTTCAAAGGGAACAGATCTGTAGAAATACCATATAGGCGTCCAGCTTACCGTAGCCAATTCACCATTGATCCGCCCTACCAATTCATCAACTTCTTTCTTAAGTAATTTGTACTGAGGTACTTTTGAGCGCGAAGGAACAGCCAGTACTATTAGCCGTACCTTTTCTTTGTACTCTGGATATTTATCAAGGAAATATTTGAATGCATTGAGACGTTTAGCGATACCCTTAGTATAGTCTAATCGATCTATAGAAAGAATAAGTTTAGCATCGGGGGTAGATTCTTTATGAATAAGCAGTCTCCGCTGCAAGTCCGATTGTTCTGTACTTATGTCCGCTTGAATTTTAGCTGCTTCATTGAACT
>JAAUYH010076292.1_pt1 | contig 15278 bp, 12 predicted proteins | sample 7278061 | NCBI WGS metagenome assembly JAAUYH01 (sample SAMN14350203, study PRJNA611818) | marine sediment metagenome | isolation source: surface marine sediment (0.6m) | place: French Polynesia: Moorea | collected 2018-08
CTGGGAGCATCCCACTTTTTAATTAAGCAGAAATACTTAGGTTAATATCACCATTTAAATAAGCACAGCGAAGTTTTAACATCTGAGGCACATTATGGGAGTTCCATTGTGCGCCAATAATCTTAATTCTTGAACCTATCTGTTTAATCCAAGACTCTACCGAACCAGAACCAATACAGATACCAAGTTCCTGATCAAGTTGATAATCGGGAATTCTGGATGAGTGTTTGCGAAGATAATTTTGGAAGTTTTTGGCTGGTTTTTTTTCGAGTTCATTGAATTGAGCGATCCCGCAGGGAGCTGGCTTCGCCAGCGCGCATCATTGACTAAACCTTGCCAAAGAAAATTTTTAGCTTGTTTTAACCTTCGATTACTTCCTCCCACTTTATGAAGATTCTCGATTAGGTGATACCAATCTAAAACTTCCCTTCTTTGCTCTTCTTCAGCAATCTGCTCGATTAAATTCCACACTCCATCATGACCATCTCCCAGACAAGTTATATTCCTACTAAAACGACTTCCTTTCCTCAGTTTTAGTCTGATTGCTTGTTTGCTAGAAATGATAATTTGACCGATACAGGTTTTTATTGTTCTTCCTCTTCCTGCTTTCTTTCCTCCTGCTGTGCTGAAAAAAAATTACCTATCTCTGGAGCTACTGTCTTGAAAAGATGATCTCTAACACTCAACTCTATACTTTCAAATGTTTTTAATTCTGCCGTTGGAGTATTTCTGTACAATATCTCTGCTACCTCTTTCAGTTTTTCTTCGACTATTGCTTGTTCTTCTGGTGTCATCTTTTTCTGAGCTCAATCTATCTTTCTTCCGACACCATCTTACTCTAAGCATTTTTACTCACTGCAAAAGTGGGATGCTCCCAATAAGTTCTGTATTCTCTTAAATATTCCAGAGTCATTAAAACTTGATTTTCTAGACTTAATTTTGATGGTCTTCCAGTTTTCTTCTTTAACTTTTCTTGATTTTCTACTAATTTTACCATTTGACTGAATGTCTGTGGGGTCACACCACACAACCTTTTAAACTCATCATGCTTAAGTTTTTTAGCTCTTTCATAGTTCATACTTTTCTGATCCTAATTATTGCGATCAGGCGAAGCCTGCCACTGCGTGATCGCGCATTTTAATTATACTTTCGCAAGAGGTCTATTCTTCAAAATCTTCCATCGAGCCAAACTCAGGATCGATAGCTTTATGATTACTAATATCATATCCATTATCAACTTTTGGTGATTCGTAAAATGGTGTGATCCAAATTGCATCTATGCCCAAGTCTTGAAAGTAATCTAGGCGATTTATGACACCACGTAGATCGCCAATCCCATTACCGTCAGAGTCTTGGAAACTAGGAAGATATACTTGATAAAAAACACTTTCTAACCACCAATCTGACATTATTTGAGTAAATGAATTTAGAAAACAATTATAAGCAAATAAATTAAGTCTTAGCTATAAGAATAGTTTTTCCAGAAAGGAAGTCGAGCTATTGAAAATCTATCTCCCTCATTCTCTATTAGAAAAAACAGCGATCGATAATGTTTAAAATTAAATTTAGTTATTAGCTGTTAGCTTGTTAACAAACTATCCAAGCTTCATGCCAAGGCGAGCCACCTACTTCTAAACCAGCAAGATTGGTATTAGCTTTCAGAATAGTTTTTCCAGAGCGCGACTGCAACTGTAGCTCTAACTTACCTTTAGTTGTATCACGGCAATTGAAAACTAATCCTTTAGCCGTTGGAGTCCGAACATAAGTACCAGGTAAATTGGTTGTTCCTGTCAATATAACCTTAAAGTCTCGATCGATAGCTTGCATTTGCCATTTTCCCCAAGGTTGAATTTGCCAACTAACCTGAGAATTCCATGGTGCAAATTCATAAAACTTACCCTGATAATGAATACCAACCAAACCCACTTCTTCTTGCCACCATAATACTTTTCTGATCCCTCCCCCCACAGTCAAAGCTAGATCGGGTTCATCAATAAAACTATTACAGTTAATCCAAAACCATTTTTGAGGAAAAGAATTACCCCAATTTTTCTCACTGTAAGCTGGTGCATCGGTAAATTCATACAGTTTTCCTTGCCAATTAATCCATCCCGTGGCTAAACCATGAGCCATCAAAATCTGCCATCCTGGTTCAAAAATAGGCAAATAAGATAACCAACCTGCTGTTGCTTGTTGAGGATGTTGTGGATTTCCCCAGCCATAGATAGGTTTAACCTGGTATTGCCAACGACAATAATTATTATTACCAGGATCATGAATATAACCTTGATGGAGATGAGGCGTTACTTGATATCCCCGTTGAATATGAGTCTTAAATTTTGTCGGAGGCAAAAACTGAGGTGTTATTGGTAAATCGGTTTTACCCCAATGTCCTAAACTCAGATTATTTTTGCTTGCCCAAAACTTATCTACATCAGGGAAAGTACGACAGAGATATTGTTCATCTATCCCTAAAATTTGCGCTGCACCACCACTATTAGATTGTCCTCCAATAGGATCGGCGATCGAATACATAAAAGCAAAAGTTTGACCAATGTTTGGCAGAGTAAGACGAAAATACCACCCTTCAAAAAAATTACTACTTATTCCATCCCAGTGATAGCCATTATGAGGAGTTATAAGATTGTTAATATTTGATGATCGATCGTTGCTTAGATATTGCTTTAAGAGATTAGACATTAGACCTGTCTTGAAAATAGAAGTTCAGAACAAATTTTAATCCTTGATTGTTAATCATAATTCATGATATGGCAATCAAAAATTATAGGTGAGAACAGACTAAGGATAAAGAACAAGTAACAAAAGAAATTTATAGTATAAGATAAGCTTGTAAATTACATCATCATTTTTTTCTGAGCGATGACAAAAATATTAGCTGCAAATCTGTTGATAGGCCATATTTTCTCTGCATAGTTATTAAAACTATAAATTTTACTCAATAAAGATTTAAAATTATTTAATTTTCCGAAATTAGCATTAGCTGAAAAAGATGTTAATGAGGGAATAACTTGATGATATCCATAAGAAACTGGTAAAAACCCAGTATGTAAAAGTGATTTTTTAATCTGATTCAGAGAATATAAGCGTCGATGCGCTCCATCCCCATTTCTAAATGTTCGAGCAAAAAATTCTGTATAAGATAAATGATTTGGTAGAAAAGTTATAATCAAATAACCATTTTTATTGATAATTCTATGTAATTCTTTTAAAGACTCATAATCATTTGGCACATGTTCGAGAACACCGCTACTAATTACGACATCGAAATAACTATCTTCATAAGGTAATTGATACCTATGTGTGAGTTGAGAATATTGTAATTTAGCAGAGTCATAGAGAAGACCACATTTTTCTTCTGCTTTAATGTCACAGCCATGTATTTCAGCTTGTTCGGCAAGATAGGTTCGGATTAGATAAGCATCTAATCCATGTTTACATCCCCAATCTAGAAATCGAGTTTTATCTTTAAGGTAATCTTTGTAGATATTAAAAGCATCAATATGTCTTTTGATAATAGTATCGTTTCTAAGAACGCGCTTTATACTAGTATGAAGATTCTCTTCAGCAATACTTTTTTCCTCAAATATCTTAATTATTTTTTGTGTTAAATCTCGATCTGATAATTGCATTGAACTTTTTTTCCTAAAAGTCTTGATTAATTAAAGTCTCAAAGAGCTTATTTTGCAAAGTTTTAAATAATTTTGACAATATCATTACAGAGTAAAGAAGAAGAAAGTATCCTAACTTTTGCATCGCGTAAAATTACTTAGAATAAAATGGGATCAAAAGGAAAATAGCTATTTTGTGAGTATTGCTAACATTATTTAAGTGAAAAAGTACCCAATCAAATCTTCTCAACAAAATTTTAAGTCAGCTTGGCAAGCAATATTCGGCTTATCTGGTGTAATTCTATTGTGTTTACTCGTAGGGTTAGGTAAAGTTCTAGTACCTATTTTTCCTTTAGGTTCTCTAGTCGTTGGTTTATTTCTCTATCGGCGTTATCCAATCCTTTATGTTGGGTTTACTTGGTGGCTTTGGTTTCTTGCTCCTTTTGTACGTCGTTTGATTGATTATCAAGCAGGTTATCTCACCTATGGACCATGGATTCTTAGTCCCCTCATAGTTACTTCTATTTCTGGTCTTACTCTAATTAGATATCTACCCAAATTACACTACCGCCATAGCTTACCTTTTTTACTGAGCTTAGGAGGAGTTGGCTACGGGTTTTTGATTTCTCTAATCACCATGCCGATTAATGGACCGACTATTATCCATTTGCTAAGTTGGGCAACACCTATTTTATTTGGCTTTCATGTGTATGTGAACTGGCAGGACTATCCTCAATATCGTCAAAACCTAGAAAGAGTCTTTTTTTGGGGTGTACTCGTGATGGGTGTCTATGGAATTTTTCAGTATTTAGTTGCGCCTCAATGGGATAATTTTTGGCTAATTAATTCAGGTATTCGTACTTATGGAAGGGCTGAACCACTAAAAATTAGGGTTTGGAGTACCATGATGATTCCCCAAAAATTTGGAGTGGTTATGGCAGGAGGATTACTACTCTTATTTATCCGCAAAGGGGTACTCCGTTTTCTGGTGGCTGGATTTGGCTACTTGGCTTTTGTGTTATCTACTGTTCGTGCAGCTTGGCTAAATTGGTTAGTGGGATTATTTATCTTGCTTGCCTCACTCAAACCTCGCTGGCAAACTCGCATCATTACTAGTATTATTGTTGCCAGCATAATTATTATTCCTTTGAGCCTGGTCGATCCTTTTGCTTCAGTTATTGGCTCACGACTAGAATCATTTTCTCATGTGGAGGAAGATAATAGTTACAACGCTAGATTGGAAGGGTATAACGAACTAATTCAACCTGCTTTATCTGAGTTTTTTGGTCGAGGGCTGGGTACTAGATTAGAAACTGAACATACTAATATTGCTGCTTATGATAATGGAGTTCTTGTATTACTTTTTTCTCTAGGTTGGTTTGGTAGTACTATCTATTTGAGTGGTATTGGGTTGATTTTCGCACAGCTTTTACGAGATAACTCTCTTAACCAAGACGTTTTTGCTACTACTAGTCGTGCTATTAGTATTAGCACCTTCTTTGTGCAAATTTTGTTTAACCCCGTGATGATAGCAGAATTTGCTTTACCCGTATGGGTATTTGCCAGTCTAGTAATGGCATCTCAGAAGTATTACAGCAAAAGAGATGTAAACAATTAATGCTACACATCGATCTCCGTGTCTCCGTTTCCCCTCGTCAACTATCTGTAGCAAACTTAAATTGGAATAATATGAGAAGCGTTGTGAACTAATCTTGTTATCTCCTTTTTCTCAAGCAAGCTAGATAAACAGAAAGAGAAAGCTGCCATAACTAATGCTCTTTCTTTAAATAGATTGTCTGAAGAGAGATTTAAATATAGGATTAGTAGAAAGAATTACTGTTGAAGGTCAAGAAGGATATTGGATTCTAGTAGCTTGTGATGACAATTTAAATTTATTAGTTTTAGCAAGCAAGGATAAAATAAAAAGGTGGTTATTCTTAGAGATTAAGAGATTAGTCGAGAAAATAAAGCAATTAAAGTAACTTAATTAGTTATGGCTCTTCTTCTCTAATCTTAATGACTCTAATTGGTACTCCTTGCTCGTCAAATTCCACGGTTAAGTCATCACGATAGATAAGATCGACAGAAAACGAGAGGGAAAAATTGAAAATGCCTAACTATTCCTATGCTTCTCAAAGACCACTAATTTTTGGTCAAAGATGTGCTGTTGCTACTAGTCAATACTTAGCTAGTTTAGCAGGAATGGAAATGTTTCAGGCAGGAGGAAATGCAGTAGACGCTGCTGTGGCTATGGCGATCGCTCTTACGGTAGTTGAGCCTACTTCTAATGGTATTGGGGGAGATGCTTTTGCTTTAGTCTGGGATGGTCAGTTACATGGATTAAATGCTTCAGGAAGGAGTCCCCATCAGCTAACTAGAGACTGTTTTGCCGAAGAAATACCCGAACTCGGCTGGTTAACGGTGACTGTGCCAGGGGCAGTATCTGCTTGGCGTAGTTTATGGGATACATGGGGTAAATTACCTTTTGAGCAATTATTTACTCCTGCAATTCGTTATGCGACGGAAGGTTATCCTGTGTCTACTGTAACGGCACAAGCTTGGCAAAGAGCAGAAAGTAGGTTTTTATCGCTGCAAAAACCAGAGTACCAACATTTTAAACAAGTGTTTTTTCCCCATCACCGTGCGCCTCACCCTGGAGAAATTTGGGGTAGTAAAGGGCATGGAGAGACATTACAAGAGATCGCCAATACAGGAGGAGAAAGCTTTTATCAGGGTAAATTAGGACAAGCGATCGCTAATTTTGCCAAAGAAACTGGAGGTTTAATTACCACTACAGATTTAGCTAGCCATCAAGCAGACTGGGTACAACCAATTTCAACTCAATATCGCCATCTAAAAGTCTGGGAAATTCCCCCCAATACTCAAGGAATAGCAGCTTTGATCGGATTAAATATTCTTGAAGGTTTCGATTTATCCCAATATCATCGGGACTCTGGAGAAAGCTTTCACTATCAAATTGAAGCGATGAAATTAGCTTTTGCCGATTTACATCACTATGTCAGCGATCCTGCTTTTATGAAAGTAACTCCCGATGCCTTACTAGATAAAAAGTATGCTGCCACCAGACGCAATTTAATTCAATCTCAAGCTTTACCATGTGCCACAGAAGGTTTACCGACAGGGGGAACAGTCTATCTTGCCACCGCCGATCGAGATTTGATGGTATCTTTTATTCAGTCTAATTATGCAGGATTTGGTAGTGGTATTCTCGTTCCCGAAACGGGTATTGCTCTCCACAATCGCGGTTTGGGTTTTACCTTAGAATCAGGACATCCAAACCAAGTAGCCCCTAATAAACGTCCTTTTCATACCATTATTCCTGGTTTTCTCACTAAAGGCGATCGACCTTTGGCAGCTTTTGGGGTGATGGGTGCGCCCATGCAACCCCAAGGACATCTACAAGTGGTAGTTAATTTAGTAGATTATCGCATGAATCCTCAATCCGCTTTAGATGCACCGCGTTGGCGATTTGTTGCCCAAGATTTAGTCTGGTTAGAGAGTCAAGTCAATCCGCAGATCGTGATGGATTTATTAGATAGAGGACATAAAATCCGCTTTGGACATCAAATTCGCTTCGCACCTTCTTGGATGTTTGGCAAAGGTCAAATTATCCTCCGTCAAGATAATAATACTCTAGTTGCAGCTTCTGAGCCTAGAAGTGATGGTGTGGCACTGGGTTTTTAGCAAGCAAAACTTAGTTTAATACTCAGAAGTACTATAACCTTGAATATTTTCTGGGTCAAACTGACGCAAAATTTGGGTTGCTTTTTTTTTGAGACTCTCCGTTCCCTGAACTACAATCAAATATTTGCCTGCATTAAGACGATTACGATATGGTAAAGCATCGCCACTACCAAGAGTTAAACCGACACCACCACCAACAAATAGACTCCCCATTGCTCCACCAATTGCACCGAGTAAACCCCCGACAATATGATTTCCTGGTTCTCCTGCCCAATCAAGGGTATCTAACCCAGTAATCAGATTAAAAAGATAGCCTCCTGCAAAGCCAAAGGGAACTAGCCAAGAAGCCATTAGTAAAGCTCTTTTTTTTGCTTGTTGATTAGGATCGATTAAGCCAAATTCATCAGCAGTTTTATAGCCTTTACCTAAAATGCTTAGTTGCGATCGCGGAATATCCGATTTTTCTAGGGCTGTATAAGCTTCCTCAGCTAAAATACGATCGCTTAATACCGCAATAAGATAGTTCATCTCGAAAGAATTTGAAATAGTGCCTACCCTGTAATTTTAAAAGATTCGTGGATATCTAGGTCTATGGGTTCTAAATTTAGAATATCGCGATCTCGTTCCCAGCCAGCGAAGCCGATCGCCAAAAAAATAATCAGTAATATTTACAGAAATAGTTTTAAAACCCAATTTTGTAACTCCTAAGATACTAAAAAAATACATTTATTAACAGCTTATCTGGCATTTATCTTACTGAGTGAGATAAACTGCGATCAGCCAAACTAAGACCAAATTAGAACCATTATGTCTTCTAAACGCAAGTCTTCTAATCAAAATCGTATAGCTTATCAAGAATTTAATACCGATATTGCTCCTGTAGTCGAGCAAGATACCCCAGATTTACCACCTCAACAACAAAATCTAAGAGTGCAAGCAACTAGAGCAGGAAGAAAGGGTAAAACGGTAACTGTAATTACAGGTTTTCAACATAAACCAGAAACTTTAACTAAATTACTTAAACAACTTAAAGCTAAATGTGGTAGTGGTGGAACTGTTAAGAATGATACTTTAGAAATTCAAGGAGAACACAAGGAACTATTAGTAACTCTTTTGAGCAAATTAGGTTACAAAGTTAAGATTAGTGGTGGTTAAATGCATCTAAAAAGTAGCTTTTCGTACTTAGAAGTGATTGTACAGAGCATATTTGTGAAGATTTTGTGAGGACGATCATTCGGTTACACACTAAATTTTAGTTTCTGAGATAATAGAAACTTAAGTGTTATCGCGTAAGCAATAGTACTCAAGTTGCTACTTAATATGATTTTTCTATGGATAGGACATCTCTGGTTTTAAGCGATCGAGAGGAAATAGTGACCACTAAAGTCAGTCAATGCCTAAATCCCGATTGTTTGCAAATAAACTTGGGCGATACCTATTTATGTCATAATTGTCACGAACCAGTTTTATTGGCAGATCGCTATCGTCCTTTAAATTATCTTGGTGCAGGGGGATTTGCTTATACCTTTGAAGCAGTAGACGAACACCGACTCCAGACTCCCTGTGTAATTAAGCAGTTTATGCCTAGGCAGTTAAGTGAAGCAAGTAGGCAGCACGCGATCGATTTATTTCGACAAGAGGCAGCTATTCTTAAAAACCTGGGTAATCATCCACAAATTCCCGATCTACTGGCTTTTTTAACTCAACAAGAAAGATTATATTTAGTTCAAGAATTTATTTCTGGTCAAGATTTATTGCAAATAATCAATCAAAAAGGAAATTTTAGTCAAGAGCAAGTCAAACAAATACTGATCGATCTGTTGCCAATTTTAGAATTTATTCATAGCAAACAAGTTATTCACCGTGATATAAAACCTAGTAATATTATTTGTAAAGAAGACAATACTTTAGTCTTAATTGATTTTGGTAGTTGTCTACAATCAAGTCAAGAATTTCTCACTCAAATTGGTGCTATTACAGGGACTCCAGGTTATGTGGCACCAGAGCAAATACAGGGGCAAGCAATTCCCGCTAGCGATCTTTTTAGTGTAGGGGCAACAGCACTACATCTTTTAACAGGAATTATCCCCATAGATAAAGGAATAGATTTAGCTTCTGCGCCTCTAGAGTTATTTTGGGAACAGGTAGGATTCATACCAGATCCAGAATTTAGTAAGATCATTGGCAAACTATTACAGCCAGAGGTAGAAAATCGTTATCAATCAGCGATCGAGGTCAAACAAGATTTAGAAAAGTTACCCGTAATTCAAGAAACAAAGACAACCTCGAAATTATCTCTCAATAGTACTCCTTTACATATAAATAATTCTAGTTCCAATACCTTAATTTTATCGGGGGGTAATAATAGTCTTCAAGCACCTGATTATCAAAAGCTAGAACAACTATTAGCAGAGCAGAATTATTTAGCAGCAGACCAAGAAACTTGGAAATTATTATTACAAAATGCTAATCGAACTTTACAAGGTTGCTTAACTCTTAAAGATATTATCAAGTTTCCCCAAGAAGAATTAAAGATAATCGATCGCTTATGGCAAAAATATAGTCAAGGTCATTTTGGTTTGAGTGTGCAAAGGCACATTTATCGAAATACCCAAGAAAATCAAAGGAGTGATTATTTGACTTGGCAAAAGTTTGCCACAAATGTTGGTTGGTATAAACAAGAGAATTGGCTTAAATACGGAGAATTAACTTTCAATACCCAGGGAAATAAAGCACATCTACCAGCTTGTTGTATTGATATGTTTAATCGGCAAAATATAGATCGAGGAGTATGTGGCTGGTGGAGATTAGGTTTTATAGCTTTGATAAATAAATTAGAGCAAAAGTAAGATTATAAAGTAGTATATTACAATAAAATAATTTAATTAAATTATAAATTTATTTTTTATTATTTGAGGGTTTAAATTAATGCAACACTTACCTCCTTCACAATCCAAGATAGACGAAAGTTCTCTACCTACCAAAATAAACAATCATCAAGTAATTGACGAGCAAGATTATCCTCTAATTAGTAATAGCAATACAAAAATAATTCAGAAAAAACTCAAAAATAAGGTAATTACAGGAATCTTATTACTCAGCGTAGCTCCTGTCGTAGCCTTAGGAATTACTAGCTATCTTAAAAATCAATCGATCGAATCTAAAATTAGCCCTACACCAGAAGGAGATCTAGCCTATGTTGTTCTCTATCAACAATCTCTTTGGTTAGTTTTAGCAACAGGAACAATAGCAGGAATAACAGGAACTATTGCTTTCATGTTAGCCGATCGCTTCATTGAGCCGATCTTAAAATCGGCAAATATAACAGCTAAACTAGTCGATCGTTTGTATACAGAAGATAATTTACCTGAGGATTTTACGAGAGAAGATGAATTAAGAAATTTAGTAACCAATCTCAATTTAGTCGAACAAAAATTACCCGACTTGCTGTGGAAACAAGATGTCAAACAAGAACACTTTCAAGTTATTTTAGAAGGAATCAATTCTTTACAAAAATCTCGTTCGGTAGAAGAATTATTTAGAAATGCAGTAGAAGAAACTAGACGAATATTAAGAGCAGATCGGGTTACAATTTTGCGGATAGAATCGGAAAATAAGGGAACTTTTGTCGAAGAATCTGTCGCTTATCGTCTGCCTAGAATTTTATGGACAACGATTGAAAACTTAACTTTTGAATTAGAATACCTAGAAGATTATCAAAAAGACTATGTTCGAGTTGTCAATAATATTTATCAAGCTAATTTAAGCGATCACTATCTAAATTTATTAGAAAAATTTGCTGTTAAAGCTAGTATTGTTGCTCCCATAAGATGTGGACAAGGTAAGCAAACATTAGGTTTATTAATTGCTCATCAATGTAGCAGTTTTCGTAACTGGCAACCCCAAGAAATTGAAATAATAACCCACATAGCTCAACAAGTAGGTTTTTCCTTTGAACACACCAAGATCTTAGAAAACACAGATGCTAAAGCCGAACAAGCTCAACAATTTATCGATATAACCTATCATATTCGAGGCTCTTTAAACGAAGGAGAAATCTTAAATACTACTGTTGGCGAACTACGGAAAGAAATTAGAGCAGACCGCGTAGTAGTTTATAGTTTTAATGCTGATTGGAGTGGTTATATTTCTGCTGAATCTGTTTTACCTGGGTGGCCTCGTGCTTTAGATCGAAAAATTCAAGACCCCTGTATTCCTCAACAGCTAATTCAAGCCTATAAAAAAGGTCGTGTTGTTGCTACAGAAAATGTATTTAAAGCAGATTTTCATCCCAAGCGTTTGCAATTAATGAAACAACTAGAAATCAAAGCTAGTTTAATTGCACCTATCTTACACAATGGTAAACTTTTTGGTTTATTAATAGCCCATCAATGTTCTGCTCCTCGTCAATGGCTACAATCAGAAATTAACTTATTTTCGCAGATATCTACCCAAGTAGGTTTTGCTCTAGATCATGCTCGACTATTAGCGAAAGTAAAAACCCAGGGAGAAAAAAATCAACTATTAGAAAATATTGCTCATCGTGTTTCTACCTCTCTCAACTCAGAAGAAATCTTTGCTTATGGAGTAGAAGAGATTCGCGAATTTTTGCATTGCGATCGAGTAATTGTCTATGGTTTCGATCAAAAATGGAAGGGCACAGTAGTCGCAGAATCAGTGGTTTCTCGTTTTACTCCGATGCTCAACGCTCAAATTGATGACCCTTGTTTTGTCGAAAATTGTGTAGAAAAATATCGCCAGGGCAAAGTTCAAGTACTAGATAATATTTACGAAGCAGAATTAACTGAATGTTATATTCAACAGCTAGAAAAGTTTTCCGTCAAAGCTAATTTAGTTGCTCCCATTCTCCAAGAAGGTGAACTATTAGGTTTATTAATCGCCCATCAATGTTCTTCTTCTCGTTATTGGCAAGATTGGGAAGTTAAATTATTTACCCAAGTAGCTCAACAAATTAGTTTTGCTTTGGGGAGAAATAGGTTAGTCGAAAAATTAGAAGCTGAAAGTAAGCAAAATAAATTAATCGCCGATATTAGTCGTCGCATAAGATCATCTTTAGTAGAAGAAAACGTTCTCAACACCGCTGTAACAGAAGTAAGAAAAGTACTCGATTGCGATCGAGTTATGGTCTACAACTTCGATCCTCATTGGTATGGTACTGTTGTAGCGGAATCTGTTGTTCCAGGTTTACCAAAAGCTCTCTGGAGAGAAATTAAAGACCCTTGCTTCATTGAAGGTTATATCGAAAAGTATCAAGCTGGAAGGGTACAGATAGTTGACGATATTTATCAAGCCAAATTAACTCAATGCCATCTTGAACAACTAGAGCCTTTTCAAATTAAAGCGAACTTAGTTGCCCCTATTCTCAAAGATGATAAGTTGATGGGCTTACTAATTGCTAATCATTGTTCTGCCCCTTATACTTGGCAAAAATGGGAAGTTAATTTCTTTACTTGTATTGCAGAGCAAGTCAGCTTTGCTTTAGAACATTGTCGTATCGTCAATCAAAGTGAGCAGTCTTATTATCAAGTAAAAAGTTCTGCTCGCCAACAACAACAAGCAAAAGCTCGTATACTAACTCAAATATCTACATTACTCAATCGTGGTGAAAAGATTGCCGTTAAATTAGGTCAACAAAACCAAGGCGATCGCCAATCGCTCACCGCCATACATCAACAAATTCAAACCATAACCAAGGCAGTGGCAGACTTAAATAAGATTGTGCAACAAGCCGAACAAAAAGATCGACAATGGTTAGAGTCTTTTGCTGATAGTCAAGAAATTTGGTCTAAAGCGATCGATAGTGAACAGACTTTACGCTTAAATACGGTAGAAATTAGTACAAAAACTAAGCATTTAATCCATTCATCCCAAGCAATGTTACAGATATTAAACACTATCAGCGATCGTCTAGCTCAACTGAAACTAGAAGGAATGAATGGAGTTTTAGAAGCAGCCCGTAATTCAGAAACCAGCCAAAAGTTTGCTGTAGTTGCCCAAAAAGTACATAATTTGGCACAACAGATAGACCAAGAGCTTAGTCAAATTCAGCCCCTAGCATCTGTTATTCAAAATGATGTTAAGGAAATAGATTCTGTTCTCGAACTAGAAGAAAATCAAATCAGTAGAGTCGCTGAACTACAAGAACAAACCCAACAGAAATTCCAGCAAGTTAGTGCTGCCAAACAACAAATTGCAGAGATTGTCAATGATTTGGCTAAGACTGCTACCAACCAAGTACAAGCTTTACAGGAAGTGGGTGAATCCCTTGCCTTCATAGCTGAAACCAATAATATGGAAAATTCTGAACAATCTCAAGCTATTATGGAATCTTTAAGCAAATTAAAAACAGAAGTAGAAGATTTAAAAAGCTCAAATTAAAATTAATGTAGCGGTAATTAATAGAACTGATAACTGATGAAGCCAGAAGAAATATATCTGCTTTTTTTAGAAGAAGCATTAGAATTATTACCGCTTATTCAGGCAGGTTTGAGGGAACTGTCTCAAGACTATAAGCAACTCGCTATTAATCCTCATGCAGTCCACCAAACCATTGCAGATATTATTCCTTTATTAGATGCTTTTAATTTGGGGGCAACTCAAGCTAGAGAAACTTGCTCTCAAAAAGAAGACATGTCCTCAGATGTTTTTAATTTAGAGGAGCTTCAGACCCTAATTAGCAATCTCTACAATTTATTAGCAAATTTTCTCGAGCAAAACTCGGAAACTAAATTGGTTGAGCTTCAGGAACTTTGGCAAACCTATATCAGATTAAAGTATTCCCTTCTCAAGTCCTTAAGTCAAGCTTCCCTGGGTAATTTTAGTATTTTAGCTAAAGGAGAATTGCTTTTTTCCCTAGTCCAACCCCAAGAGAACATAGCCATATCTGCGGGACTAGATAGTGACTTACAGGAAGCTATAGTGGATAAAGATATGGTTCAAAGTTTGGTAAATCTGGAGTTAATTTTAGATAGCCCCGATTTAGTTGCACAATCAATACAGTTAAAGCATCAAGCAGAGATATTTGCTGGTTTGGGGGAATTACTAGAATTAGAAGATCTTATTGTGATCGCAGAATCTGTAAATATTTGTATAGAAGATAAGCCTTCTGCAACTCAATTAATTGGGCAAAGAGCTTTAGCTTGCTGGGAAGCAGTTCAAACAGCTTTATCAAAAAATACTAATAATTATCAAGTAGAAGATTGGCGTAACTATTTATTTCTTGTAGAAGATAATCAAGCATCAGTTTCCACTGATGTTGCCCCAGAGATTGAACCAGAGCTGGTAACACAAAAAACTACGGAACAAATTCTTAAAACTGAACAGTTTTTTATGTGGTTGTCTGGTCATAACATTTTTTTCTTACCAGCTAATCTTGTTTTTGCTATGGTTATTCCTCAAGCAAAACAAATTAAATACTTAGATAATCAACAAATTTTTATTTGGCAGGAGCAAAATATTCCCCTTTATCAATTATCTGAATTAATAAACTATAATTATCTTTTGCCGGATGATTTTAGGGTTCATCCTTCTAAATTAATTTTAGTTGTGAAACATAATAATAATTTAATAGCTCTAGAGATAGGGGTAGAACAACCTTTAGTAGAACAATCCTTAACTCTCAAGTTTTTTGGTCCGAGCTTAAATACACCTAATTATGTCTGCGGTTGTACTCTGCTGGAGGATGACCGTTTTAAAGTAGTGATTGAGCTTCAAGCCTTACTAAATCAAGGTTTGAGTAATAATTGTAGTGATTGTATTTGATACCAATTCTTTGTCTCCTGGCTGCCTGACACAAGTATCTCAAAGCTATTATTAAACCGCGTCTAGTTTGAAACCAGTAGTTTTTTAGATAACTTTTTTAGGGAGTCGGGAGTCGGGAGTCGGGAGTCGGGAGTAGGAAATAAAAATTGCTTCTTTAAAAAA
>JAAUYH010004126.1_pt1 | contig 15277 bp, 8 predicted proteins | sample 7278061 | NCBI WGS metagenome assembly JAAUYH01 (sample SAMN14350203, study PRJNA611818) | marine sediment metagenome | isolation source: surface marine sediment (0.6m) | place: French Polynesia: Moorea | collected 2018-08
CAAGGCGGGGTCCTCGACGAATACCGAGTCCGGAAAGGCCTCGTCGGCGGGCAGCTTCGTCACAGCGACGCCGGCCCGCTCAAGAAACCCAGTGTACGCCTCGCGAATGCCGTTCACGCAACTGTTCGCCGGCCAGCGAACAATCGCGCGGGAAAAGCGGTTGCTGACGGCCGACGAGATGGCTCTTGCCGACGCCGTCAGGCGGTTCCGGGCGCGAGTGTGTGTTCTTCACCTCCGCGGCGCCGCGGCGGAATTCGTTTCGGTCGTTCGGTCAGCAGCATAATGACACCCCCCAGCAGGCAAACAGCGCCCGCAATTATAAAGGGAGTCATCCAGACCGAGGGTTGGCCGGCGCCTTGCGCCGAATCCTTGAAGTATCCGGCGAGCAGCGGCCCGGCCAGTCCGGCGATGCCGTAGGCCGTAAACATCCAGCCGTAGTTGCTGCCAACGTTGCGGTTGCCGAAGTAGTCTGCCGTGATGGCCGGGAACAGTGCGAAGCTGCCGCCGTAGTTGAAGCCGATCAAGGCTGCGGCAAAGACAAAGCCGTACACCATGCCGAACGTGATGAATACGTGGTAGGTCATGAGCATCGTTATACCTTGCAATGTCGACATGACCATAATCGCGCGTTTGCGGCCGATGCGGTCCGAGATGCTGCCCCAGGCGATACGGCCAAGCCCGTTGAAGATCGCATACCAGGCCATCGCGGTACCCGTGATAGCGCCGGCGTCGGCGATGCCGCGAAACTCGAGGGCATCGATGCCGAATAACTTGATGCAATAGATGACCATCAGGCCGGCGATGCCCGTGAAGATGAACACGGACCAGAGCATGTAGAACTGCGGCGTGCGCAGCATATCGCGCGCGCGGAATTCAACGGCACCCTCGTGGTCGTTGTTGTCCGAAACGGGTGGCGTCCAGCCGGCCGGTACGTAGTCCTCGGGTGGATTGACCATGACAAAGCTGCCGAGCAGCACGAGAATCGTAAAGACGATGCCGTAGATGACGAAGACGCTTTGCACGCCCGGCAGGCCGAAGACATTGGTCGTGTGCAACAGTCCGCCAAACCAGGAGCCGGCGAGTTTGACCCAGATGGTTGCGCCGAAACCGAAGCCCGCGACGGCGAGCCCGGTAATCAGTCCTTTCTTGTCGGGGAACCACTTGACGCAGACGGAAATAGGTACGACGTAGGCAAGCCCGATGCCCGCACCGCTGATCAGGCCGATGCCGAACAACTGGACCCAGAAAATGTCACCGAACAAGCCACCGACGATATAGCCAGCGCCCAGTAGGAGTCCGCCGGCAATCGACAAAAGGCGCGGGCCCGTCCGTGGCAGGATCCTCCCCGCGAGCACCATGACGATTGCGAACGTCGCGAGCCCCGTCGAGAATACCCAGGCAGTTTCGCTCGCCGAAAACGCGTAGTCGCCGGCAACGTCCGTCAGTTTCGCCGTGAAAACCGACCAGGCATAAATGGCACCGAGTGCCAGCTGGATCATGATCGCACCTGCAACGATGAGCCAGCGATTGATGGTTTTGGGTGCCTGTTCCATGACGATCTCCAATACGAATAAGGTCGGTGCGCCGTCGGCGCGGGCAGATCGTCTTACAAAATCACCACGGTGAAAATGGCGCTATTCGCAAGCAAGTCGTGGGCAATACGTATTCCCGCAAAATCTTCAAAACCCACTGATTTCAAAGTGCTTTTCCCAGTCGATACACAGCGTTCAACTGGCTCCATGGCGACTTTCTCGAGCGCCGTAGCCGTATGGGGCATCGAGTATCTATAGGCTTAGCAACCGTTTTCAATCGAATCCGCTGTCGCTCCGGGGGGGACGTGGGGAAATCAGTCTTTCTTGCGCTCGATACCCAGTTTCTTCATCTTCGAGCGCAACGTGCTCGATGGCATGCCGAGCACGGCTGCAGCGCCGTCCTTGCCGGAGATCTTCCAGTTCGTCTGGTCCAATACGTTAACGATGTAACTGCGCTCGACCGAAACGAGATCGGCACCGTTTTCGGTCGATACGCCGGGGTCCTGCGCCGGAGGCGTCGTAATCTTCCTGAGTTCCCCGGGAAGATCCAGGACAGTCGTGCCGTTCGACGAAATCAACGCGCGTTCGATAATGCTCTCCAGTTCGCGGACGTTGCCGGGCCAGGGATAGTTCACGAGATCCTTGATCATCTTCGCGGAAATAGCTTCCACTTGTTTGCCGAGCCGTTCGTTGTGCTTGTGCACGAAGTGCTCGGCCAGCAGCGGAATGTCGCCTTTACGTTCCCGCAACGCCGGCAGGCTGATCGGGAAGCTACTTATGCGGTAGTAGAGATCGGAGCGGAACTCGCCACGCTCGATCGAGTGTTGCAGGTTGCGGTTCGTGGCTGCGATCAGGCGCACGTTAGCGTGCAGCGTCTTCGTTCCGCCAAGCCGCTCGAACTCGCCCGTTTGTAAAACGCGCAGCAACTTGGCCTGCAGCTCGAGCGGCAATTCGCCGATCTCGTCGAGGAACAACGTGCCGCGTTCGGCCATCTCGAATCGACCGCGGCGCGCCGTCTCGGCGCCGGTGAATGCCCCCTTCTCGTGACCGAACAACTCCGATTCGATCAAGTTGGCCGGAAGCGCGGGGCAGTTGACGCTGACCATCGGTCCGTTGCTGCGCGCGCTGATCTTGTGGATCGCACGCGCGAACAGTTCCTTGCCCGTACCGGTTTCTCCGAGCAGCAGCACCGCAACATCGGTTGGGGCGACTTTTTCGACGGCACGCAGGCATCGCTGCAATGCAGAATCTTCGCCGACGATTTCGTCGAAACCGTGCGCCAGTCGCACCTCTTCGCGCAGCTGCAGGTTCTCTTCCTCGAGCTGGTTCTTGAGGTTTTCGATTTCGGCAAAGGCGCGCGATCGCGCGATCGCGCCTGCAACTTTCTCAGCCAGGATTCGCAGTTCCCGGATCGTGCGCTCGTCCCAATGCCGCAGTCGTCGCCACATCGAAAACGTCGATCCGCCCTCAAGCACACCGTCGACCATCAGTGGCCAGACGAGCAGGGAACGGGTACCGCGGCGCCGCAACATCGCCTGGTCTCGCGACGCCACCGCCGGCATGACATCGACGTCGTGAATGACGATCGGCTTACCTTCTTCGAGTTGCCCGGCAATCCAGGGCGCATCTTCGGCAAGTATCGTATCCTGTCGATTGCGTGGCACCTCGACGTCCCAGCGGTGGTAGGACTGCATGAAGTCACGAGACTCGGCAAACCAGCGCACGCTGATCGATTCGATGTCGTAGTGCCGCCCGATCAGGTCGAGGCAATGGTCGAGTTGCTCGTCGATGTTGCGCGGTTGCGCCTGCATCATGCGTGTCGATACCTCGGCGAGCAGCGCCTGCGCTTCGGCGTTGCGCCGAATGTCGTCCTCTGCCTGTTTCCGCTCGGTAATTTCGTGCACGGTGCCGACCATGCGAACGGGCCGGCCTTCATCGTCAAACGTCACTTCAGCGCGTACGTGTACAACGATCTCGGAGCCATCGGCACGGACAACGCGATGGTCTATGGGGTAGGGCTCGATGTTTCTTAACGCATGGTCGACGGCGCTTCGCACCGCTTCGCGATCTTCGTGGTGCACGTGTGCGAGAAACCCTTCATAGCTGGGCTCAAAGGTGTCTCGATCAAGTCCGAACAGTCGATAGATTTCGTCCGACCACCAGAGGCGGTCGTTTTCGATATCCCATTCCCAATTGCCGAGATGGGCGATTCGCTGCGCCTCGGTTAGTCGCGCCTGAATTGTTTCCAGTTCGGCTGCGTGCTTGCGTTGCGCGGCAAGCCGGATGCGATTGTCATTGAGGCGCATCGCGAAAACGGCGAGCAGCCCGAACGTCAGAACGTACGCAGCGACTGCCCAGGCACTGCGCCACGGTGCCGCCAGCACGCGAAAATCGAAGGTTGCGTCCTGCTCGCTCCAGATGCCGTCGTTGTTTCTGGCGCGAACGCGGAACGTGTAGTTTCCTGCCAGCAGGTTCGAATACGTGACCTGGCGTTTGTCGCCGGCGTTGATCCACTCCTTGTCGATGCCCTCCAGCAGGTACTGGTAGTGACTCTTCTCGGGTGCAGCAAAGTCGAGTGCGGCGTACTCGAATCCGATCGGGTCCTGGTCGTGTTTGAGGGTAACGTTACCCTCCGGCGGTATGGTCTCGGTACTGTGATAGCCCGAGTTCAACACCTGGAACCCGGTGATGGCGACCTGCGGCGCACGACGCCCGCCATTGACAATCTCGGGGTCGAACGCGTTGAAGCCGTTCATGCCGCCGAAGTAGAGGCGGCCGTCCGACGCGCGCAAGCCTGCACTCAGGTTGAACTCGTCTCCCTGCAGGCCATGGCTCGTATCGAAATTGCGGAACTGCATCGTCGCCGGATCGAGCCTCGTCAGGCCGCGACTCGTACTCATCCAGAGGAAGCCCTCGTCGTCGATGAGTCCACTGTAGATCGTCGCAGCGGGCAGCCCATCGAGTTCGGTGAACAACTGGAACGACTCGACGCCGTTCTTGCGCTCGGTCTCTAACCAGCGATTGAGGCCCACACCCTTGGCCCCGATCCAGAGGTCACCGTTGGCATCCTGCTGGAGCATGCTGATCTCGTCGCTCGCCAGCGAATCGGGCCGCGCAGGGTCAGCGCGAAACCGGGTGAACTGTCCGGTTCGCTCATCGAAACAGTTGAGCCCGGCGCCGTAAGTGCCCGCCCAGATCATGCCGTCTGCGTCCTCCAGCAGGACGAGGACGCGATCGCTGCTCAGTGAATGCGGGTCATCGGGGTTGTGGCGGTAGCGCATAAAGGTTTCGGTGTTGCGGTCGAACACGCTGATGCCGCCGCCAAACGTGGCTACCCAGAGCTTGCCGTGCCTGTCTTCGAGCACCTGGGTGACGCCGTCGGCGCCCAGGCTGGATGGGTCGTCGGCATCGTGCCTGAAGCGCGTGACGCGTTTGCCGCGGGGCTCGAGGCGGTTCAATCCTGACGCCCGGGTGCCCGCCCACAGCATGCCCTCGCTGTCGAAGTGCAATGCCATGACGTAGTCGCTCGACAGGCTGTTCCCATCGTTGGGGTCGTTTATCACGGTCTGAAACGTGCCCGACGCTGTGTCGAGTACGTTTATCCCGCCGCCAAACGTCGCAACCCAAACGCGGCCAGCGGGATCCTCTGCGAAGCCCGTGACCATCTTCTCGGACAGACTGCCTGCACCGCGGCTGTCGGCGCGGAAGTGCAGCATCGCGAGCGACGCCTGGCTCCACTTGCTCAGGCCATCGTAGGTTCCGACCCAGAGAACGCCGCCGCGGTCCTGGTAAATCGAAAGCACGTTGTCGTGCGCGAGGCTGTAGCGGTTCGCGGGGTCGTGCAGGTAGCGATCGAAGCCGTTGGTTTCCGGAATCCAGGCGTTCAGGCCCTCTACCGTGCCGATCCAGAGCGTGCCTGATGCGTCTTCGTAGATCGAGTTAATTCGATTGGCGCTGATCGACGAGGCGTCGGCAGGGTCATGCAGAAAGCGCTCAAAGGTCCCGGTGTCGCGGTCAAAGCGATTCAGGCCGCCGGCAGCGGTGCCCACCCAGAGGGTCCCGGCGCTATCCACGAACAGGAATCGAGTCTCGTTGTCGCTGAGCGTCGTCGCGTCGTTCGGGTCGTGCCTGAAGTGAGTGAATTCACCGCTGTCCGTGTCCATGCGGCTCAGGCCCGCCTCGGTGCCCACCCAGAGCGCGCCGGTCTTGTCCTCGAGAATACTCCACACCTGGTTTCCGACGAGGCTGGACGCATCGAACGGGTTGTGCGCGAAGTGCTCAAACGTTCCAGTCTCCCTGTCGAAGCGGTCGACGCCGGAGCCGTCCGTGCCGACCCAGAGATTGTTGCGGCTATCCTCGTAAATGACACGCACCCGGTTGTCGCTGAGCGAATCCGGGTTCGCGGGATCGTGCAGGTAGTTACTAAACGTATTGGCGGGTTTGTTAAGACGCGAGAGCCCGCCGGCATCGGTTCCTATCCAGAGTGTCCCCGCACGGTCTTTTATCATCGTCCGAACAGACTCGTCGGAGATCGAGCGCGGGTCAGCCGGGTCGTGCGCAAACACCAGGAATTCGTAGCCGTCGAAGCGATTCAGGCCTTCCTGTGTGCCGAACCACATGTAGCCGTCGTCGTCCTGCACGATCGTGTAGACGTAGGCCTGCGACAGGCCCTTGTCACGTGACAGGTGTTCGAAACGGACGCTGCGCGGTTCGGCCGCTGACGACAGGGACGTCAGCAGCAACAAGAAGAACGTTGGCACGAACGAATACGTGCGGGGCATTATTATTCTTGTGGCACCCAGTTATTGATTGCTATGTCGTTCCAGGGAATACCGTCGCTCTGCAATTTGCCGTCGTTCCAGGGGATTCCGTCGCTCCACAAGCGGGCGTCGTTCCAAGGAAGGCCGTCGCTTCCGAGTGAATCATTGCTCCAGAGGTAACCGTCACTCAATTCGTAGGTGCCGTTCCAGGTTTCACTACTGGCGCCGTCGATTGTGAAATTACCGTCCGCGTCCATGCCGGCCGGCCCACGATAGTGTTGCTTGCCGTGGAAATCGGCGTTGATATCGAGCCCGGTGTTGGCACAGTCATAGCGCTTGCCGTTAACGGCTGCATGCACGTCGATCATGCCGGCGCCCTGCTGGAACGCGCTGTACGCGCGATTGCCGCTGGCGTCGCGTGCCGGGCGCGCCGTGTCGAGCAGTTTGCACTTCACCTGGTCCGGCGTCAGCCAGGGTTCGGCTTCGAGCATCAGGGCGACCGCGCCGCTGACCACGGCCGTTGCCTGTGAGGTCCCGGACATCGTGTAGTAGGCATCGCCATCATGGAAGTGCGGGTACTTTTTCGCGAGCTTGTGATTGCCCTCCATGAGCCCGCGGATGTGGCCTCCGGGCGCCACGATCTCAGGCTTGACGAATGCCTCCTGTGTCGGTCCCGACGACGAGAACGACGCGAGCGTATCGTCACTCCAGTCGATCGGCGTAACGCCGTCGGTCATCGCGCCGACGGTAATGATGTACGGCGTATTGCCCGGCGTACCGATGGTCATCGGCGCTGGTCCCGTGTTGCCCGCGGACGCGACGACAACGATGCCATCGCGCCATGCCGCCATGACGGCCTGGTTGAGCGGGTCGTCCCAATAGCTCGAGCGCGGCTCGGTACTCAATGACAGGTTGAGCACGCGTATGCGGTATTTGTCTTTGTGGGTCAGCACCCAGTCGATGGCCCGGATCGTATCCGCGTAGCTGCCGGTGCCGTCCGCGCCGAATGCCTTGATCGCGATGACGTTGGCATTGGGTGCGATGCCGTTCGACTCACTGTCCTTGTGGCGACTGCTTGCGATCAGGCTGACGAGATGGCTGCCGTGGCCGTTCTCGTCACTGTTCATCCTGCCCTTCAATTCCCGGTCGGCGATTGCATCGTAGTGAGCGAGGATGCGGTCCTTCTTTTTGCCGCTCTGGACGAGATAGCCGGACTTGCCGTTTTCGCCCCAGAAGCCCGTGTCGATGACTGCAACCGTCACGCCGTCGCCGGTGATGTTCTTCCAGTGCAGGGCATCGGCGCCAATCAGGGTCGACACATAGGTACGTTTGGCTTCGATGTCGCTGTCGCCCTCGAACGGCGCCGTTGGTGGCGCCGGGTACTCGGCGATGCACCCATTGTCGAAGGTCAACCGAAACTCGTAGCTATCCGGCTGATGCAACAACTCTTCGAACTCGAACTCGATGCGTTTGCGGGCGCCCGGCGCAATGGACACTATTGACGAATACGCGCCAGAAGCAACGACATTGAACGCTGCGCTGACGCCCTCGATCTTGCCGCTGTACAACTGCACGTCGCCGAATTTGACCCGGTTCAATTCCTCGTTCGTTTTCGGCCAGAACGCCACGATGCGCTTGAGCTTCGCGGTCGCCTTGGTGTCGTTCGTGACGTACCAGTTGGCATCGTCCGTTTCCAGCTCGATTTCGGCATCTGCCGCGAGGCGACAGGTCGGCGGATCGTCCGACACGCTCGTCGTTTCCAGCTGCACATCCTCGTAAACGCGGCGGATCGCGTCTGAGCGCTGCAGGGCATCAAGCTGGGCATCGGTGAGCGTGGCACCGACCGCGTTGATCACCCTGAGTTCGTGAGTGACGCTGCCGCCGACCTCGGCGACGAGGTCTTTCGCCTGTTGCAGGCTGTTTGCCTGTACGATGTAGCTTTGTGGGGGTGACTGGGAGGAGTAGCTGGTGAAGGTAGCGACCGCCAGGACGCCGGCGGCGATGAGGAAAGACAGAGCGGCACAGGCCCTGGTTCGTCGTTGCATTTAATCCCCTCCGGTCGGTTCCATCGCGACTCGGTGCGCGCACCCTAACAAATCGAAAATCGTTTGGCAGCAACGGCTGGAATCGTTTTCATCCGGCGCCGGGCGCGATAAGGTTTCTGTTGCAACAAACGGTTCATCGGTTCCATATAAGGACAACCGGATACACAATGCCGTATTTGTGGTCTCTATTGCCCAAGTGCACTGAAGCGACCAAGTTGTGAAGTTGTGCAGCGCCAGCGCAGGTTTGCGCATGATAGAAACCAACGGCGAACACGCACGTAAAGGTCCCCTATGAACATTCGAACGCTCATTGCCTGCACGGCCACCCTGGTACTGGCGGCTTGCGCCTCCTACGACGGTGACTATTCGCCCTCTTGCCCCACGTTCGTCGCCAACGTCGTGCAGCTCGAGAAAGGCGCATTCACGTGGACCCGGCTCAGCGACGAGGTCGTGATCGGCGACGATGGTCAGCCCGTCAACCCGTACCCGGACTTCCCCAAGAAGGGCAGCTACGAAGTAGATGCCGGTGTCGTTCATATGACGACAACGGAGGGCAAGAAGCTGCCACCCATGTACTTCCACGAAGCGGGCGAGCAACTTTACCTGCTGAGCGAGGTCGAACATCGGAGCCTGGGGCACACTGGCGAGCCGCCCGATTGCGCGCTGCTGCGGGTCGTGCCACCAGGCAAAAACTGAGAACCAGCGCACACTTCCGGGCGTGATTTCGCCCCGATTGCACTGGTTCCTTGTCGCTGGACAGGGCTTTTTGAGACATTGGGTCCTGGTCGCCGGTTTTAAGGGCAGGACTCCCAATGAATCCCATTCCGCGTATCGTCGCCGTCACACTACTGGGCCTTTCCATCGGCGCGCACGCCGCCGTGATCGACGACGTTTCCGTGGCGCACGTCGAGCCCTTGCAGAAACTCCAGATCGGCCAGACACGAATCGACGGACAGCAAAAGCTCTCCGCCCGCGGGCAGGTGTCCATGCGCTTCGACGCCATGGGTCGGGTATTCGATTTGCAGCTCGAAACCAACCAGCGGTTGCTGTCGGCAGCATCGCGAGCGGCACTCGGCGATGACGTCGGCGTCTATCGCGGCAGCTTGCGCGACATGCCGGGCTCCTGGGTTCGCATCGTCGTCACCGATGGCGTGCCGGCGGGCCTTATCTGGGACGGAACGGAGTTGTTCGCCATCGAATCGCCCGCAGACAGCAATCTCGCAACGGATGCGGCAGTGATTTATCGCCTCGCGGACGCGATCATTCAACCCGGCGCCATGAGCTGCGGCGCGACGCTGCGGCCGGGCAACGGCCAGGCCGTCTACCAGAAACTCGTTGCCGAACTCGGTGCCACGGTCGCGCAGGGACCGGGCGCGGTGCAGGAGATCACGCTCGGCGCTATCGGCGACTACGAGTTCACGACCGACATGGGCGGCGACGCGGCGGCAAACCAGGCCATCGTCACTCGCCTCAACAGCGTCGACGGGATTTTCAGCCAGCAGCTCGGCGTCCAGATTTCGGTGGAGGTTGTTGAAACCAACAGCGACATCAACGATCCCTTCTCCGACGTAACCGTCGCCGGCGATCTGCTGACGGAACTGGCTACGTACCGAGACAACACGATCGCGCAGCGCTCGCGCGGCCTTACGCACCTGTACACGGGCCGGGATCTCGACACGTCGACGGTCGGCATCGCCTACGCCAATGCGCTTTGCAACGCGCGATTCGGGGCAGGTCTGAGCGAAGGACGGCGTGGACCCACGACCGACGCGTTAATCGCAGCGCACGAGATCGGCCACAATTTCGGCGCGCCGCACGACGGCGAGACCAATTCGCCCTGCGAGTCGGAGACGGGTGACTTCATCATGTCGCCGAGCGTCAACGGTAGTGACCAGTTCTCGTCCTGCTCGATTACGCAGATGCAAGACGATATTGCCTCGGCATCCTGCATTACGGCGCTGCCGTCGGTCGATATGGGAATCGGACTGAGCAGCCCGGTCGGCGCGGTATTTCTCGATACGGCAACCGACATTGCCTATGACGTCGACAATAACGGTTCTATCGACGCAACCAACGTCAACGTCGACTTCACGATACCCGCTGCGTTGACCGTGAACTCCGTATCGGCCACGACAGGCAGCTGTTCGACCGGCGCAGGCACGGCGTCGTGCTCGCTGGGCACGATCGCCGGTTTCGGCGGCAGCACGATTACGCTCTCTGTCACACCGAACGCACTGGGTGCGGCGGTATTGAATGCCACGGTCAGTGCCGACGCGGATGACAACGGCAACAACAACCAGGCAACGACGCAGCTCACTGTCGAACCTGCCACCGACCTGCGCGTGTTCGGCACTGGCACGACGAACCTGCTGGTCGATACCAGTACGACCGTCCGGCCGACGCTCGAAAACCAGTCGGATCTCACGGCAACCGGCGTTGCTGTGAGCGTCTCCCTCTCAACAGGCCTGCGTGCCGACAGCGCGAGCTGGAATCTCGGTAACTGCACTGTGACGAACGACCGCCAGGTCGACTGCACAGCCAGCAGCTTCACGGCCCAGACGAGTTCGTCGCTGAGTATTGGTGTAACAGGAATCAGCACGGGTTCGCGTTCCTACACCGTGACCGTTACGTCCACCGAAAACGATTCTGACGAGAGTAACAACAGTGCGACCGCCACTATCAATGTAAACGCGCCCGGAGGCGGCGGCAGCAACGATAGTGACGGCGGCGGTTCGACCGGACCAGTGTGGCTGTGGCTGCTCGCGCTTCAGGCGGCCTTCCTCATGCGCCGCAGGTCGAATTCGAAACGCGTGCCCTGATCGATCTCGCTGGTGACCGTAATCCTGCTGTCGTGCAGGTCCAGTATGCGCTTGACGATCGCCAGGCCCAGGCCGGCTGAGCCGCTACGTGTGTCCGCGCCGTCCTCGCGACGATAGAAACGATCGAATATACGAGACAATTCGTCGTCCGCGATGCCGCAACCGGTATCGCTGACCGATACGGCAACGGTGTCCGGCCGCTTCTCGATGGTGACCTGGATGCGACCGCCGGCCGGCGTGAACTGGATCGCGTTCTTCAACAGGTTCTCGAGGACCCGCTGGATCAGGCCAATGTCGGCGTAGACAATGGCGGCGTCGTGCGGTGTCGTCGTTGTCACGGTGATGTCCTTTTGCTCCGCAGCGAGCTCGAACTCCTGCACCGTGTCCTGCAATAGCTCGGCAACCGAGAACGTCTCGAAAATTGGCAAAACATTGGCGGAGTCGAGCTTGGACAGCTCGAACAGGTCGTCGACGAGTTCGCCCAGGCGCTGCGTATTCTTGCGCGCGGTTTTCAGGCAGCGTTCGCGCTCGGCATCCGACAAGTCGCCGTTCTTGATCAGCAACGTCTCGATGTAACCCTGCATCGAAGCCAACGGCGTACGTAAGTCGTGCGAAACGTTGGAGATCAGCTCACGACGCAGGCGATCGGTTTCCCTGAGCCGCTCGACCTGTTCGCTGATGCGGACGGCCATGGCGTGAAACGCCCGGTCGAGCTGGTCGATCTCGTCCGATCCATTGCCCGAGCGATGCGTCCCGACGTCCATCTCGAAATCGCTGTCGCTGAATCGCTGGACATTACCGGTCAATCGCCGCAGGCGTCGCGTCAGCAGCCCGAACGCGAGCAAGCCGGCAGCGGTACCCAGTGCCAGCAATGCGAGGATGCCCCAGAGGCCGACCTCGCGCGCGTAGCCGCCGCGCAGCGAGCCCACGAGCTCGTCGTATTTTTGTCCGCCAAGCACCACGTACAGGTAGCCGGCCAGGTTGTCGTTGGCGCGCACTTCGGCGGCGGAGAACACCTTGCTCGCTGACGGATTCCTCGGGTCGTCGCCGCGAAACGGCATATTGACGTCGCCCGAGATCAGGTCCTGCACGGGCCCCAATTCGACCTTGTCGAGCAGTACGGACTCCGGCGGCAACGCGTGGGCGACGATGTTGCCCTCGATATCCAGCAAGTAGACCTCGACCGTCGGGTTGATGACCATCGCGCGATTGGCGAGCAGGGCAATCGCATCGTGGTCGACCGTACCGTCGTCGCGCATGAGCGCCTGTTCGCCCGTGACGTACATCGCGATGGGCGCGTTGAGTCGTTGCGTCAGTTCCTCGTAATAAAGCGTCGTCGTGAACCGGTAGATGAGCGCAAATCCGCCACCGACAATCGCAAAGATGACGATCATCGCCAGGGACAGTCTGGCGTACAACGATTTCACGCGGACAACTCGGCCGGCCGCCCGGCATCGAACTTGTAGCCGACGCCCCAGACCGTAACGATGCAGGTCGGCACGGCCGGGTCCGGCTCAATCTTTGCGCGCAAGCGATTGATGTGGGAGTTGACCGTGTGCTCGTATCCTTCGTGGCCGTAGCCCCAGACATAGTCGAGTAGCTCGGAGCGGCGAAACACGCGCCCCGGATGACTCGCAAAATGCAGCAGCAGGTCGAATTCCCGCGCCGTCAGCTCCACTTCGTGATCATTGACGGTGACAGCCCTGGCCGTCGTGTTGATGCTGATTGGGCCAGCGTGAATGCGCTCTGTCGGGAAGCGCGTTTCGTTTTCAATGGCAGCAACCTGGCGAAAGATCGCCTTTGCCCGTGCCATGAGTTCCATGATGCTGAACGGCTTGGTCATGTAATCGTCGGCGCCGAGTTCGAGCCCGAGGACACGGTCGAGTTCGGACGATTTCGACGTGAGCATGAGAATGGGCGTATACGATTCCCGGCGACGCAGGGCGCGACAGATATCGAGACCATCCGGCCCGGGCAATCGCAGGTCGAGAATGACGAGGTCCCACTTCTTCCGCAGCGCGAGCTGTAAACCCGCGTTGCCGTCAGGCGCCCAGACGACGTCATCGGCCAGGTCCCGCAGGTGCAGCACGAGCAATTCAGCTATGTCTCGCTCGTCTTCGACGATGAGGATCTTCTTGTTTTTCATACGACTTCCACAGACTAGACCGGAAAAGTCACGCAAATATCACAGCGCCGCCGCCAACCGGTGATAGCGACGTGAAATCCGCCGGCTACCGTCTCGCAGGCAAAGCGTCGGGAGCCCTCGGCGCGCAACGTGAACCAGGAGAAGACAATGAAAAGAATCCTTGCTGTCGTATTTGTCACCCTGCTCGGGGCGTCGCCGGCGTTTGCCGACGGCGGTTACGGTCATGGCAAACGCATGTATGACGTTACGGTTACCAACATCACGTCGGGCCAGACGTTTACGCCCCTGCTCGTCGTCACTCACAAGCCTTCCATCGGGTTGTTCGAGCTCGGCGAGCCTGCGAGCGAGGGTCTCGCATTGATCGCGGAAAGCGGCAACATTGATCCGCTCAGAAACGCCCTCGACGACCTGGACAGCAAGGTGCTGGCGACGGCGACCAACGGCGGGCTGCTCGGGCCCGGCGAGTCTGTGACGATCAGGATCGCCGGCAACAGACGGTTCAACAGGGTGAGCCTGGTCGGCATGCTGATCCCGACCAATGACACATTCGTTGCGCTGGATTCCGCGTACCTGTCACGCTGGACGCGCACGCACGTCGTACCGGCCTATGATGCGGGTTCGGAGCACAACGACGAGTTGTGTGCCAACATTCCCGGTCCCGTCTGCATGGGCGCAGGGCCATCGGACGAAGACGGCGAAGGCTACGTGCATATCAGCAGCGGCATTCACGGTATCGGTGACCTCGAATCTGCAGCCTACGACTGGCGTAACCCGGTAGCGAAAATCAGCGTCAGGCAGGCGCGTTACTGAGCACCACAAACGGAGTTCACAAAAAGGGGCCGACAGGCCCCTTTTTTCGTGCGAGCGTGAATTGTGCCCGCGCAAGGCCTGCCGATGTGACATAGTCTGGACCCCTGCGACAATGGGGTTATCACATGGGCATCTGGTCTCAGGCGAGTGAAATGGCGGCGATGACGCCGCCCGAGCGCAACCGCTACGTCGATTTCCTGCGCGCTGCGTCGATCATGGTCGTGATCCTCGGCCACTGGCTGATCGCGACGGCCTGGTATGTCGACGGCGAATTGATCCACGGGCATCTCGTCAAGGACGAACCGCAGATGCAGTGGCTGACGTGGTTATTCCAGGTCATGCCGATTTTCTTTTTTGTCGGCGGCTATTCCAACGCGATCTCGCTCGAAAGCGCTGCGAAGAAAGGGATCAACTACGCCGGCTGGCTTGCGGCGAGGTTGCACCGGCTCGTAGCGCCGCTGCTCGCGTTACTCGTCGGCTGGGCCGGAATTGCGCTGATCATGGACTTCATGGGCGTCAGCGCCGGCGTCATCCAGTGGGCTTCGCGCGCATCGCTGATCCCGACCTGGTTTCTGGCCATCTATATCATGGTCGTGATTTTCGCACCCGCGACCTATCGATTCTGGAAACGCTTCGGCTTCGCATCGTTCTGGGCGTTTGTCGTGGTTGCCGTGCTCGTCGATGTGCTGTTTTTCGTTGCGGATATTCGTTGGCTGGGCTGGAGCAACTACTTCTGGGTGTGGCTCGCCGTGCATCACCTGGGTTATGCGTGGCGCGACGGTCGCACGGGTAGTTCGGTGCCGATGCTGCTGGTGTCGGCAGTCGGTTTGCTTGCACTGTGGCTGCTCGTTTTCAAGGGGCCTTACCCGATGGCCATGGTCGGCTCGCCCGATGAAGATGTGAGCAACTCGCTGCCGCCAAAGATCACGCTGATCGCGCTCGGCCTGTTCCAGTTCGGCTTCCTGCTCGGCATCGAGAAGCCGATGCGCGCTCTCCTGAATCGCTTGTGGCTCTGGACGTCGACGGTCCTCATCAGCAGCATGATCATGACGGTCTACCTGTGGCACATCACGGTAATGATCGTCTTCATCGCCGTTTCATTCCTGTTGGGTGGTCCGGGCCTGGGCATCGAGCCCGGCACAGATGCCTGGTGGTGGACACGTCC
>JAAUYH010084802.1_pt1 | contig 15277 bp, 7 predicted proteins | sample 7278061 | NCBI WGS metagenome assembly JAAUYH01 (sample SAMN14350203, study PRJNA611818) | marine sediment metagenome | isolation source: surface marine sediment (0.6m) | place: French Polynesia: Moorea | collected 2018-08
CACTTTGTTGGCTGACTTCAGAACGAATAAATCTATCTCTAACAGGGGGGATATTACCGCTATTAGAAATGAGATTCGCCTCTATGGGCTACGAGGCCAATGCGTGCTAGAACTTTGTTCTTTCCATGCCTCACCTCACTAGCTGAGTTACATTCCTTTCCACTGAATTCTGTAGTACAATCTACGGTTCAGAATACTTCAACGTACAAGAGTTTGGCACCGAAAGATACCTGAAGACTTACCTTTACTTCTGGGGAAAGAGTAAGACTTAAATGAATTCTGGACAGTTTATCAATCTTTCGACGTCAAGAGTTCCGAGCGTATTCGGACGATGGTCCGCTTGTACAAAGGATCGATATGGGCTCGCACAGTAGACCTTAGTAGGGTGTTCGACACATGTAGATTCACTTGCGCATGATGGAAAGCATCAATCAATCGAAAGCACCACAAAAACGTCATATTCCCAGTTGATCCGAGGTTGTCCATTTAAATTCGAACGCTTGGCACCCATCACAATTTTTTTCGCTATGCGCATTATTTACCGACCGAAACACCGCGCCAGTACAGCCTGCGAGGATTCGTGGCTGACTAAAAAGTCACTGCGCCACGTGCCTTTCGCGCAGTCCGAAGGAGTCCCCCGATGAGTGGCACGTCGCAGACCCCAGGCGGAATCAAATGGAACGAGTATAAGGCGGGGCTCGAGGGCGTGGACAAGAAGCGGGTTCAGGCGGTCATCAACGAGCTGTCGAAGGGCTCGAAGTTCTATGTGCGCGAACAGAAGAAGGCCGCCGAGTTAGCGGCACGCGTGGCGCAAGTGCGAAAAACCGTCGCCGCCGTGCGCCGCAGCCCGAAGCGCCTGGAGGTGCGACAGCACGAAATCGACGCCAAAGTTATTCCGAGTTTGGAGGCGCTGCGCGTTTCCGGCCGCGTGTTGGCGTGCTTGGATTTCGACTGCTTCTTCGCCGCCGTGGAGGCGTTGGACGACCCGGCACTAGTCGGCACCCCGCACGCGGTGGGTGGTAGCACCGAGCGTGGCGTGTTATCCACGGCGAGTTACGAGGCGCGTCGCTATGGTGTTCGAAGCGCGCAGCCGGTGTTTATCGCAAAGTCATTGTGTCCCGAACTGCGTATCGTCAAAGTGCGGATGGAGCGGTACAAGGAGATGAGCACGCTGGTGCAGGAACAGGTACTGGCAAAATACGACCCCGGCTTTCGCATGGGTAGCATCGACGAGGGGTACCTCGACTTGACGCACCTCGTCGCCGCCGGGCGCGCGGCGGAAGAAATCGTCGCCGAGCTCCGCGCTGAGGTAAAGCGTGTGACCGGGGGACTCACGATTTCCGTGGGTGTCGCGCCGAATTGCCTGGTGGCGAAAATTGCTGTCGACATGAATAAGCCGGACGGCCAAACCGTGGTGCTGCCGGCGACGGAGAATGAGTGTGAGGAATTGAAGAAATTCATGGCCCCGCTGAAGCTGCGCAGGGTGCCCGGCATTGGGCGCGTGCTTGAGAGCCACCTTGAGGGCGGGCTCGACGTGAAGGTTGTTGGCGATATATTGAAAGAACGCGCGCTTATCGCGGAGGTCATGGGTGAGCGCACGCTGAGATTCTTGCTGCGTGCGTCAATGGGCATCGGGGAAGCCCATACGTTTGCGGAGGGCGAGGAAGAAGCGGTTCGAAAAGGAATGAGTAGACAGCGCTCGTTCGCGCCGGAGAAGGACGAGTCGAAGTTGTTCCTGATGCTACGCGAGATTGCCGAGATGTTGGAGAGCGATTGTCGGAGGAAAGAGATGATTGGGGCGCGTTGCGTGATACTGAAGTTGAAGCGAAGCGACTTCGTCCCTGCGACGAGGAATGTCACCGTGCCCGACGGCGGGATGGTGTCGACTGCTGACGAGTTCATGAAATTCGCGGGGAAGCTCCTGAAGGCGGAACTGCCGATAGAGCTGCGATTGCTCGGAATCGGGCTGCAGAAGTTGACGTTTAAGGAGGAGGCGCCCGACCCGAAAAGTAGCATCGTGAGATTTCTGAAACAGGAAAACGAGGGGCAGACGCAGAAGCTGTTGCAGAGCAAGAGCTTGGCGGAGAAGGTTGGGAACGGGGTGGAAGAGTCGGGGAGGAAGAGTACGGATCGGAAAATGGAACGAACGATTCGGTCGTCGCAGAAGTTACTGAACAGCAAGAGCTTGGCGGAGAAGTTGGGAAAGCGGGAGCGAGGCGGGAGCGCGATTCATTTTCGCAGGTGTGCGGGGTGTCGGGGGAAAGGCGAGCATGAGCATGAGCTTGTTTGCCCTGTATGTAGCGCGCGATGTTTCAATGACAATGGGGCACTCAATCGGCATGTGGATGAATGTCTCAACCTGAACTCGGATGCATTGAAGACTGCGGCAGAAGAAGGCAACGAGGTTAATACTGCGAAAAGATCAAGGCACTGACACGCCTCATAGAGCATTCTGTGACTCACGTTTATAGCAATTCAAGATATACAGTCGGGTACGATAGCTTATTTATTGCAAGCCCAGCGCATTTGCTCAGCTAATTATCGCTATGGTGGAGGGCGGTGGAAGAGAAAGCGACCCTCTGCTCCTGCAGAAAAAAGAATCGAGCGCGAACGATGTGGCGCTTGCCGTCGAACCGACGGGATTGGCGGTCGTCGTGCAGCCGCAAGAGACGTACGGATACTTCCTCATCCTGCTCTCGTGCCTGTTCTATGCGGTGATGTGGGCGGGGATCCGATACGTCACCGCGTACCGGGGCATAGCGGTGCCAACTATGATTCTCCTTCGGGGAAGTACGCAAATTGTTCTTGGACTGGTATGGACATTCTCGATTCTCGATTACAAGCGCGTGTTTGTCCTGCCGTGGCCACTGTTACGGCTGGTGATTCTTCGTGGTGCGTTGGGCAGTATTGCAATGGCGAGTCATTTCAACGCGGTGCACCTGATACCAGTCGGGGTCGCGACGACACTGTTTTTCACCAACCCAATATGGACGATACTATTGTCGCACTTCACGCTCGGCGAACGTATCGGAAAACACGAGATTCTCGCCACCGTGCTGAGCTTCGGCGGCGTCGTCCTGGTCGCGGACCCGTGGAACGAGCAGTCGCTGGTCGCGTCGAAGATGAACGCGCTGGGCTTCGCCCTGGCGTTGTTTGCTGCCTGCATGGCGGCTGGGGCGTACACTACCCTCCGCTCCGTGGCGCCGCAGGTCAGCTTCATGTCGAACGTGATGTCGCTGGGCGTTTTCGCCACCATGGCGGGCGTGGCGCTGGGCGGGGTGTCGGTGCACGAGCTCACGCGAGACCCGAGGGGCATCGCGTTCGCGGTGGTCGCGTCAGTGTGCGGGTTTCTCGGGCAGTGTTGTGTGAGCGAGGCGTATCGGTATTGTAGAGCGGGCACTGGGGCGCTCATGCGCAACCTCGACCTGCCGCTGGTGTATATTGCGGGGCTCTGGGTGTTACATGAGGTGCCCAAATTGTTCGCGGTCTTAGGCTCCCTGCTGGTTGTGTCTGGCTCGCTCCTGTTGGGTCTGGAGTCGGTGAAACGGCGGGAATCGAATCGTCGGTGAAGTTGAACGCTTTTGTTGTCGTCTGTTGTCGGTACTTAAGTTGATTTGGTGCCCCTCAATACGGTTCGCCAGTATCACTCCGTTTGGCGCTCATTGTAAATTTTACTATCAGATCAAATGTTAGTGACCTCAGAAGACCGTGTTGTCTACAGTAATTCATGTCCAAGCAAAGATGTTTCCATGTTTTAGACGACCTGCAATCCGACGATCGTCCTCCAGGCGTCTATATTCAATCGAAACATTTCATGATCGCAAAAAACATAAGCTAGTTTTCCTTATGCTACGCAAATCCCCGTCAACCAAACTCCACCCAACTTGACTGCTACGGCGTTACATGCAAGGTTCGGCAGATAATTTCAACTTGCTGTCAAAATCATTGTTGCCAATGCATCCATCAAAGTATTAACTGCAACAACTCTGAAAATTGTGAGGACCTGAGTCGGGGGTCCACACACAGACAATCGAATGTGTGTGGTTCGACGTGAAGAGCTGGTATATCCGTGCACGACGTAGTCGTGCCGAGCTTCAGAGCGTTTAGACGAAGCTGCTTGACGTCGGATTCAAGCAACACAAGCGCAGGAGGTACAGTACAGTACCCTGTGAAATTAGTCTCCCGACAGGCAGCCTAAGAAAATGTTCAAGTACTGTATCGGTGCAGTATACTTTATTTGGATTCACAGTCAATGAGGGTGTTAGTGCTTCCGTTAGAGCCGATTGAATTTAAGTTATTTGGAACACACTCGTGAATAGTACGCGTGAAAGCTGTGTAACGATCACTGTATCGTTCTGGTTATTAATACTGTACGAAGTGTGTTGGTAAGGAAATGGTTATCGAATGTACGCATGATCAATTCTATGCTTCAGGCATTTTTCGAGAAACATACTCCAGCAACCATGGCTACGGATCCATTCGTACTAGATTGCCACCGGCATTGCAAATCATTTTGAACAAGAGAGCAAACGCGAACAAGAGAGCAAACGCGCAGAGCTACATTTATTGTACAGCTCACGCGAAACAAGCAAGTTTGTTTCAGGCGTAGTCCCAATATTACGGAGAATTGCAATATGTTTTGCGATTGGGATATTTTTGAGGATTGCTAGCACGACACGGTATTGCAATACGTATTGGTCTACAGAAAGCTGGCTCACTGTTGTAGTTGTTTTAGTTGCAGGGGTAGAGTCTTCTTTGCCCGGAGTGACCTGCTGACCGTAGACATGCTAGGGCTCATTTTTTATCCACAAACAATGCTAAAAATATCTAAAAACTCAACCAATCATATAGAGAAGACTAACAAGATAGAAATCTAACCACAAATCACAAACACTGAAAATGAAAACGTACTAAAAATAGTAAGTGACGCAAAGTAGTACTCACACTCATACGTAGCTGCTTGATTTAATATGATGCATTGTAAATTTCAGGACCTCAATTGCTGAATATAGTCGTTCATTAAGTAAATCGTTGTCGTATTAAGCCGAAATGGTTTACTTTTCGCTTTGCAGTGCGTGTTCAAGTATAATGTAAAGTATTGCAATAAAGTATTCACTGGTACTGATTTGGATTGTATTGCAATACGTATTGGAAAAATCTAGGCAATCCGTACTGTTAGTACAGCATTGGGACAATCCCTTATTTGTTTCCATGAATTGTGAAATGTTGCAGTAAAGGGCGGTGGGAGAGGCACTTTTTCACGAGATACAAGTGAGATTCGAGACGAGAATGCAAGTGCAAAATCCGTCGCCACGGTTAGCACAGGAGCAGATGAGTCACGAGGATGAGTGTGTGGAACTGTGTAAACACTGTGAATTAGGACTTTGAGAGCGAGTTTTCCGCCTACTGTCCCTGCCTTGTGGGTTACTTCAGTGGGCCAGTGATACCATGCCTTGTGTCCTTGCAATGTTGAGAGAAGCGCAGCTGCTATCAACACGAACACATTCAACGGCCTAATGCAAATGCTATCGACTTGATCCTGATATGAAATTCCTGTCGGTTGAGCAGCTATTGTTCTATCTGAACTCACCAACGGTTTGGTCGGCAATGTGATATGGCAAACATTTAGGTGTTCAGATGCTTCCACAACGTATTTTTCACGAGGTGCTTGCCAATATTTTCATCCGTTGCTTACCGATGCCCGCTTGGTACAGTACTGTACTTGGTTTGCGCATGATCCAACGCAACGAAGCAGAAAAACCATGGGAGAAGCAACCGCCGGCAGTTTCGGTTGGAAGCGCAGTGCGTAGGACATAATTGCATCACGAGATGTTGAAATGGGTCGACATTCGACGCCATGAAATCGGCAGTGGGTAGGTGAACCTCCGACGATTCGCAGACGTAAGTGATATACCTTGCGTCCTCGGTCTCGCAATCAACGGCAAGCACGGACGGCCCGCAGCGAGCATGAAGACGCCACGGGCGCTGAACCGGCTCACCCTCTACACGGGGTGCGTGCTGGTGACGAGCTTCCTGCTCATCCTGGCGACCGAGTACTTCCGCATACGTGTGACGACGGCGTTGTCGGAGCTGTCCGACGCGGAGCGCTTGCGGCTCATCGCGGCGTCGTGCGGCAAGCTGTGCGACCCCGAGGCGAACGAGATGGCGCTCGACCCGAGCACGCAGCGGCGGTATCGGCGCGTGCCCATGTCGAGGCGGCGCTGCCGCGCGCTCTACACCAACCCCTACATCTTCGTGCCACTGCCGGGGCGCACGCCGCCGCGCCGCATCCCGCCCGCGCTGCGCGCCAACTTCTCGATGAACGGGCGCATCCCCATCCGCGAGCGCTACTTCAACGACGCGTACCTGGGCAACGCCAGCTACACATTGCACTGGAACGCGAGCTTTATCGAGGACTACCTCACCCAAGTCCGCGCGGGCCGCCTGAGCGGCACCTACGGCGCGCACGCCACGAACGACCTGCACCGCCTGCTGCGCCGCATCGGTGTGCGCGGGCAGCGCGTACTGGTGGTGGGGTCGCAGCGGCCGTGGGCCGAGGCAGCGGCGCTGGCGGCGGGCGCGCGCGAGACCGTGACGCTGGAGTACGGGCGCATCCGCGCAACGCACCCGCGTATGCGCTCGTACACGCCGGCCGCGTTCGCGCTCGCCTACCTCGCGGACGACCTGCCGCCCTTCGACGTCGTCGTCGCCTACTCCACCTACGAGCACTCGGGGCTGGGCCGCTACGGCGACGCGCTGAACCCCTGGGCCGACCTCATCGCCGTCGCCATGGCTTGGTGCGTCGCCAAGCCCGCGGCACTCCTCGTCCTCGAGGTGGCGCGCGCCACCAGCGACGTCCTAGTGCACAACATGGGCCGCTACTACGCCGACAAGCGCCTCCCCCACCTCACCACCAACTGGGTCCGCGTCTTCCCCGACCAGCAGAACGCGTGGCACTCGCACCTCGCCCCCATCGGCGACCTCGCGCGCCCCATGGTGTTCCGCCGCATGGGGCAGGCGATGGAAGACGGGTGATTGTGCTTGTTTCTTGTAAAGAATAGGCTGGCGTTGTGGTGGCATCGGCCATTGTATTATCGAATCGTACAGAAACCCATGTTGCGACGTGACGTCATTGTACGGTGCGAAACGTAGCTAGCTATGTTTTGCTTCGAACGGACGATGGACGAGGGATAAATGGCACATTGTGAGTGGGGAGTGTGTGCTGTGTGCTTAGCGCATTCTCAGTGCACAAGTTGGAGTTTACAGTGGCAAGAATACACGGGGTGCGTAAACTAACTCTTGATTACTTGAGATAAGATTAAGAAGAAACAGGATAAGCGTGTGTGAGCGGGCTCAGATTTTGATGGGTTCCGTCTTGGCAATTCTGTCGACCCTGACACTGTCCTTGCGGGAGAAGCAAGTGTTGAGGTCGTGGAGCACACAGAACCTGCATCCCTCTTCATCCTCATCGTCGTCCTCGTCGTCCCCGCACAACTGGATGAGATGTGCGGTGGACCCATTGCCGAAGTTCACGATGAGTTGGTCGTGCAGCAGGGCGCCGTCGCCGTCGTCTCGTGGGGGCTTGCGAGGGACTTGAACAGGCGGTGTTGGTGGTGTCGGTGGTAGTAGCGTCGGCGGTAGTAGCGGCGGGGATGATGGCTCGACTGGCTCAGAGGAGGGCCACAGATCCCGGGGCTCCGCGGTGGGCAGGAGGGGGTGCGCGAAGACCGTGCACCATCTCGCGGTGGCGACAGCGACGAACACGACAACGGCAGCGGTACTGAACATAGCGGGCGGGGTGCTGGCGACGTGGTGGTGCATTCGCGCTTAAATGATGACGTAGCGCGGCTAACCGCGGTAAGCCAGGCGGGGAACGGCGGGCTAAGCCACAAGAATTGCGCGGTGTCAACAGCAAACCTGCCGCCCGCACATGGCGGTCCCCGTGTGTCATCGTCCGAGTGTGCTCGCGTCGGGGCAGCGCGACCTCGGCGGCATAACTTTCTTGCCTTCAGCCAAGGCCCGCTGCTTTTTTCGGGATACTACAATACGTTTCGCTTCTCCTCCCGAGGTAAGAATACGCTTCATGGCTGAGTGCCCTCGCCTCCTCCCGCGCGAACTCTGCATACGGCGCGGCGCGGCGCGGCGGAATACATTGACACCTGCGGGCGCGGCTTACAACACCATGACGAAGTGCACCAAGCCACAACGCGGTGGTGGGTTCGATGCCATTCGGGCGACTTGAGGTGGTATTCGAAACAGCCAATCAGGAAGCGCCCCAAATATCTGGCGACATCACGCTTCAGGCGATCTCCTACGCGCTCGGCAATATCGTAGCAATCCGCGATGTACGCGTTCGCGACACCCATCGCGTTCGGGTGCGCGCCACGACGCGATGCGCCGTTGTGCCAGCGACGCACGGTTCGGCTGTCGCTGGCGGAGCCTGCGGCGCCCACGCCGGGCGCCACGCTGCCGACGATAGACGTGGATGCGCTGGTGGTGGGCGCGGGCGTGTCGGGCACCTCGCTCGCGCACAACCTGTCGCAGCAGGGCGTGTCGCTGCTGCTGACGGAGGCGCGGGAGCGTGTCGGGGGGAACGTGATCTCGCGCCAGGAGAACGGGTACGTCTGGGAGGAGGGGCCGAACACGTTCCAGCCCGCCGCGCACATCATGCGCCTCGCGGTGGACGTGGGGCTGCGCGACGAGCTGGTGCTGGCGGATCACCGGCTGCCCCGCTTCGTGTTCTGGGAGGACAAGCTGTTCGCCCTGCCCATGGGGCCGCGCGACATCCCCACGTTCCGCTTGCTGTCGCTGCCCGGCGCCATCCGCGCCGGACTCGGCGCCGCCGGCTTCGTCCTCCCCAACTTCAGCGGCAAGGAGGAAACCATCCGCGAGTTCGTCACCCGCCACCTCGGCGCCGAGGTCTTCCGCAAGATGATCGACCCCTTCGTGTCCGGCATCTACGCCGGCGACCCCAACGCCCTCTCCATGAGCGCTGCACTGAAGAAGATCTTCGCCCTCGAGCAGCTTGGCCCCACCAGCGGCATCGTCGAGGGCGCGATATTCCGCCTGCGCCAGCGCAAAAAGGAGGACGCCGCCAACTTCGACCCCGAACTCCCCACTTGGAAGGGCGGCGCGCTCGGCTCGTTCCGCAGCGGGCTGAGCGCACTCCCCAACGCCATCGCTCGCCGCCTCGGGGATGACGTCCGCCTGCAGTGGCGTATGACCGCGCTGTCGCGCCGTGAGGACGGCCGCTACGTCGCCACCTACGACACCCCCGACGGCGTCACACAGGTCGTGGCCAAGAGCGTGGCGCTGACCACGCCCGCGCGCGCCACAGCGAACATTCTCGCGGACATCGCACCGAATGCACGGGAGCTGGACAAGATCCCGTACCCGTGCGTGTGGAGTGTCACCCTGGCCTACCCTAAGACCGAGTTCGCCAAGCCACTCAGTGGGTTTGGTAACCTGATCCCGCGCAGCATGGGCATCCGCACGCTGGGCACGATCTGGAGCAGCTGCCTGTTCCCAGGGCGCGCGCCCGACGGCATGGAGCTGCTGCTCAGCTACATCGGCGGCGCGCAGGACCCCGGCATCGCAGACCTCAGTGAGGACGAGGTCGTGCGCCAGGTCGACGCCGACATCAAGAAGATCCTGCTGCGCGCCGGCGCCGACGTCGCGCCCGTCGTCGTGGGCGTGCGCCGCTGGGAGCGCGCCATCCCCCAGTACAACCTCGGCTACTTCGACATCATCGACAAGCTCGACCAGGACTTGCAGAACCTCCCCGGCGTTTTCCTCGGCGGCAACCACATGAGCGGCGTCGCGTTCGGCGACTGCGTCCTCTGGGGCAAGGACACCGCGCCCAAGATCGCGCAGTTCGTCGCCGCCCAGGCGCCCAAGTGAGTGCGTCGTGCGTGCGCCTGTATCAGTTTGTTCTACCGATGTTTAGACGTTTTGTGCGCTGAGTTGTAAACGAACGGCTATGTGGAGTGATGCGTTGTGGCGATATCAAAGGAGACGCATTCGTCTTACGATTTTTGAGAAAGCAGCAGTAGTTGAACAGTAACAGCCTCTAGATGGATAACAAGTTCCAACTTCCACATGACTTTATTAACATAACGTTCCGAAAGTGGTCATGCAGCAGAGCTACATCGGCATTAATCTAGGTAGAGGAACCGGAGAATGCAAACGAAACACAAGAACGTCAAGAACAGATCGATTCTAAGCTTCCTATTCGGAATCAAACAGGTATCAATCGTGGTACACAATCGAGCATTTCCAGGCACTCACAGTGCAACTGTATGTCGGGACAAGGCAGTTGCAGCTGTACACTTTGATCCTGCCGTTTCATCAATAATGCGTGTCGTTTACAAAAGGCCAAACACAAGCGAGAATCAGCCGCCTATCCGAATCATGCTGCGGTTATCGCTGGCAGCGAGTTCGTGTCTGTCGCGGCGGCCACCCAAGGCCCACTTCTTCTGCATAACGGCGGCCTCGATGAGGTTCTCGACGTCTTCGTCGCTGGCGCCTTTGCGCATGGCGTCGCGGAGGGAGACCTCTTCGTTGCCGAAGAGGCAGACCTTGATGGCGCCGTCGGCGGTGACGCGGAGGCGGTTGCAGGAGCCGCAGAAGTGGTCGCTCATGCTGGTGATGAAGCCGATGCGGCCTCTGTGGCCGGGGACGCGCCAGTGCTTGGAGGTGTCGTGGGGGGCGTCATCGACGCGCTCGAGCGGGCCGTAGCGCTGCTGCAGTGTGTCCAGCATGGCGGCGTAGGGCAGGAAGCGCTGCTCGGCCCAGCGGTTGCCGGCGAACGGCATGTACTCGATGAAGCGCACGTCGATGGCGCGCTCGGCCGTCCACGCCGCGAACGCGCACAGCTCGTCGTCGTTCACCCCGCGCATCACCACGCAGTTCAGCTTCACGCGCGCGCGCGGGTCCGCGCTCGCCGCGTCCAGCGCGTCCACCACCCGCCCCAGCCCTTTGCGCCGCGTCAGCAGCTCGAAGCGCGCCGGCTGCAGCGTGTCCAGCGAGATGTTGAAGTGTCGCACGTTCGCGTCCAGCAGCGCGTCCAAGTGCCGCCGCAGCACCAGCCCGTTCGTGGTCAGCCCGAGTGAGGTCACGTTCGGGGCGTTCGTGCCGATGGAGCGCGCGATATCCACGATGTCGCGGCGCACCAGCGGCTCCCCGCCCGTCAGCCGTATCTTGGTGATGCCGCGACGCGCGAATATCGCGGTGAGCCGGCCGAGCTCAGTCGGGGTGAGCAGCGAGTTGGGAGGCGACAGCGGCACCCCTTCCGCCGGCATGCAGTACACGCATCGCAGGCTGCACTTCTCGGTCAGCGACAATCGCAAGTAGGTGTGCACGCGGCCGAACGAGTCCTTCAGCGGGGCGGCCTCTGCCGCCGTGCGGAGCGCCCCGCGCGCGGCGGCTGCGGGCGCAGCCATGGTGTGTGCTCTCGCGGTTGCGCGAATCGGCTCAGAATGACGTCAGTGAGTGAGAGTGCCTGGATTGGCGGGCGTATGACAGCTATACGCTCAGCGCACAAGCCACCCAATCGAAACTGAATATCTACTGGCGCGAGCATTCTCAACGCCTCGTTTCTGTTGTCGTTCCTGTATTGCGCAGCGCCGCATGAATGCCGATTCGATGCTGTATGTGCGCAACGGCTGCGGGTCGAGTCGCACCTGTTCTCTTTTTTTGTGATGCAAATCGTGGATGCGCTTGGATCAATTGGATTTGCATGTGCGCGAAAAGTTTCCGATTTTCAGGCCCCGACGCACGCGAGCCCAGGTAATACGCCGAATCTTTTTTGCTGTCGAGAGCAATCCATCGGCACTGGGCTTAACCCTTCCCGCGCACTGTCGGAGCCATTTCGTGGCCGTTGCCTGCGACCCTGGCAGTGCTGTGCGATGCAACAATCGCCATTCGACAGCGCCGACTCGCCGCCGATGTTCGGCTCCTTCACTGCGCACGGCGAGAGCGTGAAAGGTAGGTACCACAACATCGCTTTGCGCGTCGTGCATGCGCTAACGTGGTGCAGTGATCAATGACCCGATTCATGGCCATTTCGAGGTGCCGACACATGCCCTGGAATTCATCGACACCCCACATGTGCAGCGTTTGCGCGACCTGAAGCAGCTGGGTGGCACATACTTGGTGTACCCTGGCGCGAGTCAGAATCGGTTCGAACACTCGGTGGGGGTGTCGCATCTGTCGGCGCAGTGGGTGCGAGGGTTGTACGCATCGCCTCGGTCGCCCACCTCCTGCGCTTCTATATTCGACAATGAGCGGCACTACAAGGAGAGCTTGCGGCTAGTCCGTATCGCCGGGCTTTGCCACGACCTGGGGCACGGACCATTCGTAAGTCAGCACTCTTCCCGTCGTCACACACACTCACACAACGCAGAGCCACTTGTTCGACCACCGCTTCCTGCCACTCGTGGACGGCGGCGCGGTGCGCGAGCATCCGCACGCGCAGCACGAGGCGCGCTCGGTGATGCTGCTGGAGCACCTCATCGACACGTACGCGCTCGATTACGACCGGCACGCGATACGCGCCATCTCCTCGCTCATCACGGGCGACCGGCCCGTCGCGGGGACGCAGTCGACCGTCCCCCGCTTCCTGTACGACGTGGTGGCGAACCAGACGTGCGGCATCGACACCGACCGCTTCGACTACATCGCGCGCGACGTGTACAACGTGGGGCTGCAGGGCTGCTACGGCTTCGACCACAAGCGGCTCATGAAGTTCGCCAAGGTCGTCGACGACAGCATTTGCTTCCACCGCAAGGAGATCTTCAACGTGTACCACCTGTTCCTCACCCGCTTCCAGCTCCACCGCACCGTCTACAACCACAAGGCCGCCATCGCCATCGACGCCATGCTCGCCGACATCCTCACACTCGCCAACGCACCCCTCCGCATCGCCGACTCCATCCGCGACCCCGTACACTTCATGCAGATGACCGACGTCATCCTCCACAAGATCGAGTACTCCCGCGAGCCCGCTCTCGCCCCCGCACGCGACCTCGTACACCGTCTCCGCCGCCGTGACCTCTACTCCTTCGTCGATGAGGTCCTCCTCCCCGAGGGCTGCGCCCGCGCGATTGCGCCCGAGGACGTCACCACCTGCCAGGTCGGCGGCGACGTCGACCTCGTGCCCGATGACATCGTGCTGGCCACAGTCACGCTCAACTTTGGTATGAAGAACAAGAACCCCATCGATAACGTCAAGTTCTTCCGTGACTGGGACGACGAGAATCCAGTCCACATATCCAGCTCCAAGGTCTCGTACGTCATCCCGGCCACGTTCGAGGAGAAGATTTTGCGACTCTACCTTAGACGGCCCCGTGGCCCTGACACGGAGCGCTACAAGCAGGCGGCGCGCCAGGCATTCCAGGCGTTTTTGCGAAGGTCGAACTTCATCTCCCCCGCGCCCTCGCCGTCGCTGGGCAATGGGCCCAAGGTGAATGGTGGAATCGAGCGTTTCCCGGTGGACCCACTCGGCATTGACCGCGCGGTCAAGCGGCGACGCGAACTGTAACTTGCTTACTGTGTTTCTGTCTCTGGACCTTGTCCTTGTAAACGTACAAACTTCTTACTTCGGCAGTCGCGCAGTGAAGGTTGACCTGATTCGATGCGTTGCTTGTAAACAATTGACTGGTTTGGTTGCTCTATGCTCAGTTTTGTTACTGCTTTCGTTTGGGCGGTCGAAAGGACGCCAAGTCTTAAATCAATATTTGACATTGCTCTGATGCACATACTGCAGATTGGCGCGGGAAAAGACCGGACTGGTCCAACAGCACCTGAAGCACAGATGATTTCGCAAACAAGATAGTTAGGTAACACATGTTATTCTTTTACAACGGGGTGTGAAGTTGATAGCACCTCGCCACCGTCACCTTTGAGCGCGGCGAGGAGGAGACGCTCGGCGATGAGCGTGGGGAAGCCCATGACTGAGCTGCGCTCGCCAATCACGCACTCGGTGTGTTTCTCGACGAGTTCGTGCTCGATTAGTAGTGCGCCCGCGCTCTCCATGGCCCTGCCCTTGAAGATCAGCTCGTCGATGACTTCCGGCGGGAAGGGGCGCAGGTACACCTCGGCCTCGTCCACGGCGGCCCAGTACAGGCGGCGCGCCACGTCGACGACGACGATGGAGCTGACGGTGGTGGCGGGCGCGTCGGCGTAGGAGCGCAGGATCTCGCGCGCGTGCGCGTGGCTGCGCGGCTTGCCCAGCACCTGGCCCTTGTGCGTGACCACGCTGTCGCCGCACACCAGCAGGGTCTTGCCGGCCGGATGTGCGGCGACGTGCGGCAGCAGCGCGCGCGCCTTGGCCAGCCCGATGCGCAGCACCAGCTCGCGCGGCGGCGCGGCGCCCCCCGCCGCGTCCTCGTCGATGTCGGCCGTCAGCAGCTCGAACGGCGGCACGCCCAGCGTCTCCAGCAGCGTACGCCGCGACCACGACTTGGACCCCAGCACCAGCCGCGACAGCTGCGCCCACTTCGCTTCGGTCCCCATCGCCTCGGCGCGTCGATGCACGTGGGATACGTCGACCTCGATGGCGGTATGGGGCGTCGGATCAAATTTCGTAGTTTGTGCAATACTCGCTAATTAGTTGCCACTTGATCGGTTCATCGGAATTCTCTGATTTATTCGCTTCCATACAGTACGTCGCGTTCGAGCGATAGATTGGCTACCAAAACTCCCCTCCAAATGGCACATCCCCACTAACATGTCGAATCACTCACTACAACGAGGCACGACTTTTATGGGAGTACCGTACACCGTGAAAATAGTGTGCCTCCCTTATAGTCGAGTTGGGTGACTGAGTATGAGAGGGTGTTGAGGCGTTGGAATGTACCAGTGCAGGATGTGGACTAGGCAAAAGTGAGTAGGATTCTGATTACTTTCAAGCACTTCTGTATAGGTGATACATCTGGTGCAGAGCATTTTTGTGCACCACAGCTAAAAGGAATAGGGATGGCCACGATCTGTCACCTAACGGCAACACTCTCATGTTACAGACTACACTCTCTTAATGACCCATCTCCAGACAGCTCGAACCCAAATATTGTGTGGCGATCCATTGAATAGTAAATAACTTTTAACGGGTTCGATACAGGTATTATCAAGCTCGATGTAGAGAACGGTGTTGAAACTACGCAAACTGATTGCTGATCGTTGCGCTCTTTATAATTGCTATCAAGTGATAGTAGGTGAACTCAAACACAGAAATAGCGATCAATCCTAGTACTGTACTTAGGGTTCGGTAATCAGTTCA
>JAAUYH010198456.1_pt1 | contig 15277 bp, 13 predicted proteins | sample 7278061 | NCBI WGS metagenome assembly JAAUYH01 (sample SAMN14350203, study PRJNA611818) | marine sediment metagenome | isolation source: surface marine sediment (0.6m) | place: French Polynesia: Moorea | collected 2018-08
GACAGGTATTTCACCTGAATAAACTCCAAAACTAGTAAAAATTACTCTCTCCTGCTCAAAACCTCTTGACAGGGGGGACTTTCTCTGGTCTTCTTTTGGCGAAGGTGTTGTAATTAGTAAGAAGTAATGAGTATAACTAAGGCTTGAAAAAAAGCTGATAGCTTATAGCTATCCTAGAGGTTAAATCTGCCACTCAAGTTTTTCAACAAACCCTAAGTAATCAAATATTCATGACTCAAACAGGATTGCTATATCAACTTTTAAAAGCAGGAATTTTTTGTAAAAGCTGAATAACTTCGCTAGGGTTTTTAGCTACTTTGATGCCTGATTTTTTTAAGGTAGCCATAGCTCGTTTATCTGTATTAACTGAGGGTACAGAATAGGATAGTTGATTAGCCATAATAGTAGTAGCGTCTAGAAAAGTTCTCTCTCTGGGAGTGTATAATCCTGCTAAATAGGTAATTACTGGTTTATTTAGATCGGCATCTGCATAGTAAGCTGCTGCTTGTTCTTGGTAATAATCGGGTTGTCCAATTAGCACAATAGCTTCAGTATTTTTATCTTCCTTGAAAATTGAGAGCCACTGTTGATAGGTAGAACCCAAAATTGCTTCATTACCTAGATGAACTATCATAGATTGTCCCAAATCCGCACGATTTAGTTCTAAAGCTACTTCATAAGTAAGATTTTCACTATAGCTAATTAGAGCAATATTCCCTGGTTGATAAAATTCTGGTTGAAGCGCGCCAAGACAAATCTTCTCAGGTATCACAATCCCTTTACTGCCTGCGCCCAAAATTAGAGTACCCTTTACTTGGGCTTCTCGTTGCAAACGTACCATATCTAGAGGTGGAATACCAGGAGTAAGAATAATCGCAAATTTAATTTCTGCTGCTATTGCTTCTCTAACAGCATCTAGTACCTCATAAGGATGAGCGAAAATTAGAGTCGCATCTATTTTACCGATTTTCTCGATCGCTTCTTCTACTAAATTAAAAACAGGAATTTCCCCTATTTCTTCCCCTCCTTTCCCAGCACTAATACCTGCTGCAATGTTAGTGCCATAAGCTTTCATTATTGTTGTATAGTGGGCAACATTGGGTCGATCGATACCTTGAATAATGACTTTTTCTGGTAATTTCCAATACATTTTTATCTAGATTTTCCCAAAGAAACGGCTTTTTCTACTGCTTCTTCCAGATTATCTGTCCAATAAAGTGAATTTTGTGGTGTATCTTCTGTTAGACAATCAATTTCTCGATCTAAAAGACGCATAACAATTTTAACTGAAGGGATTTTTTTTGGCTGAGAATTAGCTTGATTATCGGGTTGACGACGAGAACGAGATTTTGCTCCATTAGCGACTAAGCTTCTATCTTCTCCTGTAGTTTTCTCTGTCTTTGGTTCTAGGGGTTGATAAGATTCAACTAGGGTTTGAGCAATAATCGAGTTAACTTCTTTTTCTGCCAAAATATTAACTAATGCTACTTTGATTCCTGAGATTTTTTCTACTTCTGTCAATACTTTAGATAGTTCTTGCTGCCAGGAAGCAACAGGAAAGTCTAAAGAGTCTTGACTATTATCAATTACTACACAGCAAGCAGGTTTCCCCTTTCTCTGGCAAACTAAATCCCAAGTAATCACAGCTAAATCCCAACTATTACAAATAATTGCTATTTTTCCTTTACTATCTTGCCAATGTAGCCATTGTTCACTATCAGCCTTTGATAACAAGTCTCCTTGATCTTTAACCGCTTTTTGCTGAGAAGATAAACTCCTATCTTGATTAGTAAGAGTGATAATATCTAAATGTCTAGCTAAAGCAAGGTCGTTGGCGGTAATTTTTCCATCTAAAGCCATCAATTCTCCTTGAGGACTTACACCCAAAGGATTGATTTCGATTAAATCTAAATCTTTGGCTTGAAATAAGCGATACATTTTTTCAATTACCGTACTAACAGATTGAATTAAATCTCCTGATAGTCCCATTTTGACAGTTAAGCGACGGGCATAAAAAGGAGAAAATTCAGTATCAACTACTACTTGTTGTAAGTTATCCAGTAAAGCTTCTACATTCATACCTCCTTGAGACGAACCAAATAGAACAGGACATCTTAATTGATAATCTAAAACAATAGCGAGAAAAAATTCCTGTTGGGCATTATAACGGGCTTCGGCAAGGACTACTTCTGGATACTCTCCGAGAATAGATAAATTAAAAATATTTCTAGCTGCTGCGATCGCATCTATAGTATTGGCAACAAAACGAATACCTCCAGCTTTTCCTCTCCCTCCTACTCTTACCTGAGATTTAAGCACTACAGGATAAGGAATTGTTAACCTCTTTAATTCTCTAGGAGTGTAAATGGTTTGAAAAGGTAAAGTAGGGATTCCCACTTGACGAAATAATTCTTTAGCTTGATATTCCAATAAATCCATTCTCGGTGAGGAACTCAGTTAAGAGTTTAGATAAACAAGTTATAGTATCATATTACTACGATAAAAAATTTAAAGTTTTGATGTGGATTTAATAGCTATTCACCAGCACCTAAACAAAATTAATTACATATTGAACGTCTTTCTTTCCCCTTTTTCCCTCAGCCCAAAAATTCATTTTGCTCGACTAGTTAGTAGCTAACAATACGATCGATTTAAGATTATCCGTAGTTATCCGCTATGGGTGGCAAATTAAGATACTATACTATTAATCAAGTTCTTTACATTTAGCAGTAAGGAGAGTAATTTTAACTTGATATATTTCAGTATCGATAAAACAAAAAAAACCACAGCCTTTTATTAAGCTGTGGGAGTTATCAAGGAATAATACCACCAAATTTCAAGATATATTTGCTGTTAAAATAATAATTAACTTTTAAATTTATCTTTACTTCCATAGTTTAACATAAGTATTTTCATGTATTAGTAAAAACAAGGTGTTTAACATGAAGATTAATTGTATTTTTCTTGATTATATATAAACAAAAAATAAAGATATTAGTCTCAAAAAAAATCCCCTAGCTTTTAATTTAGCCAAGGGAGTTATCAAGGAAGAATACCACCAAATTTACTTACTTTAAGAATAGAAATTAAGTTTAAATTTTATACTTACTCTTATAGTCTAACACGATCATTTTTATCGTCTAGTGAAAATAAGGAGATAAATGTAAAAATTAATTATAGTTTACCCCCTTGAATTTAAACAAACAATGAAGAGCATAAAATCTATATTCAATAACTGCAAAAATATTGATCACAATAGCATGGTTCAGCAAAATTCAGTAAATGAAATCTAAGCATTGGAAGTTTTTACGCATTACCTTACTGTCTCTCTTAATTGTTATCTTGTTAACTATGGGTTTTTGGTCAAAAAGGTATACTTCACAATCGAATACTTATTCTTCACTTTTAAGCGATCCTTTTTTACAACTACCAACTTCTAATTCAGTAAGAGTAGTTTGGTTTACTAGCTGGGAAGGCGATTTTCATAATGTGATTTATGGTCAAAGACTCAATAATAGTGTTAAAGCAACAACCACAAAACTTAGTCTTGTCAGAGAAGATTCAGATTCCCGTTTAGATATAGATTATCAAAAGGTAACTTCTAGAGATATTTGGCGACATGAGGCGACCATTTCGGAATTAAAGCCAAACAAACGTATTCCTTATCAAGTAGTAAGTATTCATGATGGCGAAGAAATCCTTAGTCGGGTGTTTACTCTAGCTGCTGCACCACAACCAAATACACCCCTTAAAATTTTACTAACCTCCGATCATCAACTAATGCCTATGGCAGCAGCCAATATGCAAAAAGTAGTTGAAACTGTAGGTAAGGTAGATGCTGTTTTTATAGCAGGAGATTTAGTTAACATTCCAGATCGTGCTTCGGAATGGTTTGATGATAATCGTGGTGGGGCATTTTTTCCTGTTCTACAAGGGAGAGCAAAATATAAACTAGACAAAAGTGGCATTGAAAGAATTTATCATGGGGGAGAAATAATTCAACACGCAGTTATTTTTCCTGCTATAGGCAATCATGAGGTAATGGGCAGATTTTCTGATACGTCTCCGCTCAAACGACAGTTCACTGATGCTGTTCCTCGTGCTCAAGCAGAAAAATTATATTGGCAAGATCGAGGCAATATTAATGAAACAGGAGATCCTAAAATACAAAAAGCCTGGTTAAAAGCTAATTCTTTTAATACCGATACTTACGAAGAAATTTTTACTCTTCCTGAAAATTCTAGTGGCGGAAAAAAATATTATGCGGTTACGTTTGGCAATATTCGCTTAGTAGTTTTATATGTTACTAATATTTGGCGATCGCCTAGTTTAGAATCTAATGTAAAAGGTAGATATCAAGAAAAAACAGAAGATCTAAACCAACCAGAAAAATGGGGTTACGGGCAACATATTTTTGAACCCATTGTCAAAGGTAGTTCTCAATACCATTGGTTAGAACAAGAATTACAAAGCGAAGCTTTTAAACAAGCTAAATACAAAATAGTGATGTTTCACCATCCACCTCATACTCTAGGAGGAAATATCGTTCCACCTTATACCGATCCTCTACCACAAATTGAATACGACGAAAATGAACAAATTACCTCTGTTCGCTATGAATATCCCCAAGAAAACGACTATATTATTCGGGATGTTCTTCCTTTGTTAGAGTCAGCAGAAGTCCAATTAGTCTATTATGGTCATTCCCATCTTTGGAATCGTTTTGTTAATCCTCAAGGAGTTCATTTTCTAGAATCTTCTAATGTGGGTAATACTTATGGTGCCCACATCGAAGAGAATAAAAGACCAGTACCTAAAGATAATCCTCAGCTAAACTATGTAGAAACAGGCGATCCCAATGGGTTAACCCCAATTATTCCTACTATTCGACCCTTAAAAGATAATTCAGGTAAATTTTTACCTTACATAGCCAGCAATGATATTACCGTTTTTAGTATTTTTGATACTGCTATGGGAACTGTCAGTAGTTATTTTTACGATACTAGAAAACCAGAATCTCCTGTAGTTAAATTTGATGAATTTATGTTAATTCCTAATAACTGAATCTGAATTTGTCATTATTTTCTTAAAAAAAGAATAGCTGCCAACTTATTTTGTTCTCTATGAATTGGCAATTAGTATCTATTGATACTATACGAGAAGCAGATAACTAGTAACTTTAATAATTGAGGAGTTAAGTATACTTAATTATTTTTGGTTACTAATCTGAAATAGTTTAAGTTTAGATTATAAGCAAAAAAACAAAGTCCATGGGGGTTGATTTATCTATGGAGAGCGTCGCTCAAGATATATTTCCGGTTGTCTACTCAACTCTTTCTCCTCAAGCCTTGATTACACAAGTGCTTGGTCAGTACAATCTTGGGGAGGTAACCACCTGTCAATTATGGAATAGGGGGTTGAGTGATGTTTATTTGGTAGAGATAGAAAAACAGCCTTATATCTTAAAAGTTTCTCATCATCATTGGCGTTCTCTCTCAGAGATTCAGTTTGAATTAGAATTACTTGAGTTTTTGCACCAAAAACATGTTCCCGTTGCTTATCCAATTAGAACTAGAGAACAACAACTATTTGTTACGATTAGAGCCTTAGAAGGCGATCGCTATGCAGCCTTATTTCCCTACGCTAATGGTACTGTACCTTTAGGAGATTTAAACTTAACTCAAGGTGAAATTTTTGGTCAAACTTTAGGTAGGCTACATCAAACTACAGCAAATTTTTATACATCCGTCCAACGTAAACCTTTAACTCTAGACTACCTCTTAGATGAATCCTATCAATTAATTGCTCCCTGTTTGCAAGATAGAGTAGATGATCTAGACTTTCTAGAAAGAGCGATCGATCGTATTAAGCTACAATTACAACATATTCCCCAAAAACCTCCTTTTTGGGTAGTGTGCTGGGGCGATCCCCATAGTGGTAATGTTCACTTTACAGAAAATAATCAAATAACTTTATTTGATTTCGATCAATGTGGTTACGGTTGGCGAATATTCGATTTAGCTAAATTTCTTCAAGTTTCTCTTCATGCTGGTATCCAGAGAAAAGTCCGAGATGCTTTTTTAGCTGGTTATCAGACTGTCCAAAATCTGACAAGCCAAGAACTTGACTCACTACCACTTTTAACTCAAACTGCTCATATTTGGGTTTGGGCAATTAGTATTAATGCTGCCAAAATACATTGCTGGTGCAGATTAGATCGTAGTTATTTCAGTAGAAAGATAGAAGAATTAAAAAGATTAACTTCTCAAAATTGGCAGCTATTCTAAACCTTTTATAAGGTGATTTCCAGTAAAGAACATATCATTGGCGTAGGGGTGCATCGCTCCAAAGGATTAGCTTCGTGTCTCGATGCGCCCCTACAGGGACTGATAAATCCGCTCAAAATCTGGTACAAATATTTCAGGAAATTACCTAATTTAAAACTTATAGTTAGTAGTTAAACGAACAACTTGGTATCTCAGAGATTTGAGAACCACTATAATCACCAAATCCTGAAAAACCTATAGTCAAAAGCCTTCGATCCTCGATAAATTAGAAGAAGATACATTGTTAACTACTTCTTGATTTCTGAGATAAGCCATCCTACTAAAAGAGATTTAGGGAAATCAATGAGACAATATATACTCTGCAATAAATCTATATAAAGAGGAGATACACTAAATGCTAGAAGCTTATCGTCAACACAAAGCGGAAAGGGAAGCCCACGGAATACCACCTCTACCCTTAACAGCCGAACAAACATCCCAACTGTGCGAACTATTAAAAAATCCACCCGAAGAGGAAAAAGAAGAACTACTAGCATTATTAAGAGATAGAGTACCTCCTGGTGTAGACGAGGCAGCTTATGTTAAAGCAGGATTTCTTACTGCTGTTGCCAAGAAAGAAATTGAATGTCCTTTAATCTCTCCTCAGGGTGCAGTAGATTTATTAGGCACAATGGTAGGAGGTTATAACGTTCAGTCTTTAGTAGAATTACTCAAATCTAATGACTCTAGTATTGCTGCTGAAGCTACTAATGCCCTAAGTAAAACGCTGTTAGTATTCGATGCTTTCAATGATGTTTTAGAACTTTCAGAAACCAACTCCTATGCCAAACAGGTAATTGATTCTTGGGCAAATGCTGAGTGGTTTATTAGTCGTCCTCAAGTAGCCGAAAGCATTACCGTCACAGTTTTTAAAGTACCAGGGGAAACCAACACTGATGACTTATCCCCTGCACCCCACGCCACTACTCGCCCCGATATTCCCCTTCATGCTTTGACAATGTTAGAGTCAAAAATGCCTGGAGGATTAGCCACCATTGTTCATCTCAAAACCAAAGGACATCCCGTTGCTTATGTTGGCGATGTGGTTGGTACGGGTTCATCTCGAAAATCGGCAATTAACTCAGTATTGTGGCATTTAGGAATGGACATTCCCTTTGTCCCCAATAAAAAAGCTGGTGGCTATATCTTAGGTAATAAAATTGCCCCCATTTTCTTTAATACGGCAGAAGATTCTGGGGCATTACCGATTGAGTGTGATGTTTCCCAGATGAATACAGGAGATGTAATTACTATCTATCCCTACAAAGGAGAAATTACTAACGAAGCTGGAGAAGTAATCTCTACTTTTACCCTCAAACCCGAAACTATTTTAGATGAAGTTCGGGCTGGTGGACGGATTCCTTTACTTATTGGTAGAGCATTAACTGATAAAACCAGAGAAGCCCTAGGACTAGAAGTTTCTGATATCTTCACTCGTCCTTCTATGCCAGAAGATACAGGCAAAGGCTTTACCCTAGCACAAAAAATGGTAGGAAAAGCTTGTGGTTTACCTGGGGTACGCCCTGGAAGTTCTTGTGAACCAATTATGACTACCGTTGGTTCTCAGGATACCACAGGTCCTATGACCAGAGATGAATTAAAAGAATTGGCTTGTCTTGGTTTTAATGCGGATTTAACTTTGCAAACCTTCTGTCATACTGCAGCCTATCCCAAACCAGTAGATATTAAAACCCATAAGGAATTACCTGACTTCTTCTCTACCCGTGGTGGTGTCGCACTGCGCCCTGGAGATGGTATTATCCATTCTTGGCTAAATCGGATGTTATTACCTGATACGGTGGGTACTGGTGGTGACTCTCATACTCGTTTTCCCCTTGGTATTTCTTTCCCTGCGGGTTCTGGGTTAGTTGCTTTTGCAGCAGCTTTAGGGGTAATGCCTTTAGATATGCCCGAATCTGTGTTAGTTCGCTTTACAGGAGAATTGCAACCAGGAGTAACCCTTAGAGATATTGTCAATGCTATTCCTTGGGTAGCTATACAAGAAGGCAAACTCACTGTTGCCAAAGAAAATAAGAAAAATGTTTTCAACGGGCGCGTGATGGAAATGGAAGGTTTACCCGATTTGAAAGTAGAACAGGCTTTTGAACTTACCGATGCTACCGCTGAACGTTCTTGTTCTGGTAGTACTATTAAGTTAAGCGAGGAAACTGTAGCCGAATATTTGCGATCGAATGTAGCTCTGTTAAAAAATATGGTAGCACGGGGTTATAGTGATGCCCGCACTATTATGCGTCGTGTAGCCAAGATGGAACAGTGGTTAGCTAATCCTCAATTAATGTCTGCTGATGAAGATGCAGAATATGCAGATATCATCGAAGTTAATCTCAACGAAATCAAAGAACCTATTGTCGCTGCACCGAATGATCCCGATAACGTTAAATTAATGTCAGAATGTGCAGGGGATAAAGTAGATGAAGTGTTCATCGGTTCTTGTATGACTAATATTGGACACTATCGCGCTGCTGCTAAAATCCTTGAAGGTGCAGGAGTAGTCAAAGGACGTTTATGGATTTGTCCTCCCACTCGCATGGATGAAAAACAACTGCGAGAAGAAGGCGTATATGGTATCTTTGCTGCTGCTGGCGCACGCACAGAAATGCCTGGCTGTTCTCTCTGTATGGGGAATCAAGCCCGCGTAGAAGATAATGCTACAGTCTTTTCTACTTCTACTCGTAACTTTAATAATCGTATGGGTAAAGGCGCACAAGTTTATTTAGGTTCGGCTGAATTGGCTGCTGTTTGTGCTTTGTTAGGTAAAATTCCCACTGTGGAAGAGTATATGGCGATTGTCAAAGAGAAAGTTACACCCTTTGCAGGAGAATTATATCGTTATTTGAATTTCGATCAAATTTCTGGTTTTGAAGATGAAGGTAGGGTAATTCCTTTGGAAGAAATGCCGAAGATTGAGGATATTTTGGGGATGCCTGTTTAACCTCTCCCCCAGCCCCTCTCCTACTAGGAGAGGGGAGCAACAGTAATTCAGGATACAAAAGATCATTATAGTCAGAATAAATCAGCTTTTCTACATATTTTATTGAACTTATGATCACACTTAATATTTATATGTCATGGCATTTTAAGTACAGAGTAAATCACATCAAGAAAGGAAATGATTATGCTCTGTGATGAAGTATATGTTAAAAATCATTTTAGAGAAACTGAGGAACTTGTAAGAGAAATTCCATCAGAAGACATAGCTTACTGGATGCTTAATCATGGATATTTCCCCGAACAATACATATTACCACCCTCTTTTCAGGTTTCTAATTTTACTCTTCAATCTCAACCATATAATAAAGATTTAAACAAAATAACCAAAAGACAATTAATTAGTATTTCACATCCCAAAACTATTTTAACATCCAGAATTTTTAGTATTCAGCATCCTTTTAATTATCATGATATTATTTTCTTTCTTCAAGAAAATTGGGATGACGTAATAAACCATCTTTTTCATAAAGAAAATAAGATATACTCATATAGCTTTCCAATTTCCCTTACTAAGAAGAAAGAACCTGGTTTAAGTAATCTGCGTTCTGGAAGAATGATTTATGAATGGCTGGCAATGGCGGAAAGAAATTTAATATTGGATGCAAAAAATTATCGATTTATTGCTCGCACTGACATTAGTAATTTTTATTCTTCTATATATACCCATAGTATTGCTTGGTCATTGCACGGTAGAGAAAATGCACTCGAGGATCATGAATACAATCTTTTCGGCAACAAAATAGATAGACTTGTACAATATGCTAATGATGGTCGAACTAATGGAATTCCAATCGGTTCAGTATTAAGTGATTTAATTGCAGAGATAATTTTATCAAGTATTGATAGAGAAACTTCTGGGGAATTAAAAGATATTGATTTTTTGGCAGTTAGATTTAAAGATGATTATAGATTTCTCTGTGAGTCTGAATCTAAAGCTAAACAGATATTAAAAGCTCTATCAAAAAATCTTTCATTTTATAATTTATCAATTAATGAAAATAAAACTTCTATTCAAAAATTACCTGATGGTCTTTATAGAAAACACGATCGACAATACTTTCCACATAGTCTAAAAAATAAAAAACCAATAACTTTTAAATGTTTTGAGCATACATTATTAATAGCTCTTGATATCCATCGTAATAATCCAGGAACTAGCATTTTAGAAAAATTTATATCAGAATGCTTTATTAAAGATGATTCAACTCAAGAAAAAAAGCTGAAAATTACTTTTTCAGAAAATAATCAAAAGAAAATTAGACAAGTTAAGCAAGTAATTAGTCTACTTTTTTTAGTCAAGCGAGAATCAGAAAAACTTTTATGTCACGTTCTATCTATTTCAGAACAACTATACATTAACCATCGTCGAGATTATTCTGATTTAAAACCATATTTAAAATCTACTATTAAAAATGAAATTCATATGGCTTCTAAGAAAGATTCAATTTTTGAAACAGTATGGCTAATATTCTTTTCTAGATATCTTAAATTAGGAATAAATCAAAATGAAATCAATGATTTACTTAAGGATGCCAAGATTACGGAAAACAAATTTTATAAATCCATTTTAAATAGTCAACAAGAAATTTTTAAAGATGCACAGATAAATTTTTTCAAAGCCCCCAAGTATTTTAAAGATAATCGAGAGTTTACTTTAGCCAAATATCTTGATATTTTTAATAGAGAAAATATTGAATAATCTTGGTATCTTTTTATAAGACAAATTGAAAATAAGAAAAAAAATAGCAATCATACTCCCCTCTCCTACGAGGAGAGGGGCTGGGGGAGAGGTAAAATGAAACCACGCAACATAATAATCGGACAAAAAATATCACCAGAAAAAATTAAACGCTCCAAAGAATTACGCCAAAACATGACCCCAGCCGAAAAAATCTTATGGCAACAATTAAGAGCCAAACACTTCAACAATTTAAAATTTTGTCGTCAACAAATTATCGAAGGATTTATAGTGGATTTCTACTGCCATTCTCTTGGATTAGTAATCGAAATTGACGGCAAAATTCACGAAAAACAAATAGAATATGACCACGACAGAGACAAAATATTATCAGCAAAAGATTTACATATCCTACGCTTCACTAATGAACAAGTAACACAGAATATTGAATCAGTATTAAAGACAATTTGTGAAAAGATAGAAGATATAGAAGACTTACAGGATTTAAGACAAGCAATACAAGAAGATAAAAATGAACCTGATATATCTCTTGAAGAAATACAGCGATCGCTAAAATTATAATAAAATCATTTATATAATGATCTTCTCTTTGAGAAAAGAGATGCTAGTCAAGGTAAAGTATGGAATTTTATACATTTGTATTAAAAAAAAGTGCAGGGTACTGGGTTGCACTATGCTTAGAAAATGGAATTGTCGGACAAGGAGATACTCAGGAAGAATCTGTAAGTAAACTCAAAGAAGCAATTGATTCTGTGCGAGATATTTATGAATCAAACTCAGATATTTACACCTCTCCTCTTGCCATCAAAGAATTACATGAGTTTTTGAATTTAGAAGATCAAGAAACTATTACAGCAAGCTATGAATTAAGAAAAGTTTATGCCTAAAAATATACCTTCTCTTAAACCTAAGAAGCTCATCAAAATTTTAGAGAAGGCTGGATGTAAATTTTATCGGGAAGGCAAAGGAGATCATCGTTTATATATTCGCAAAGTTAAAGAGCAAAAAAGAATTGTTCCAATTGATATTGGGGCAAAAGAAATGTCTCCTGCTTATGTACTACGTATTTTTAGACAGTTTGGTTTTACTGATGAAGAAATTGGGCAGCTACTTAAATAGTTTGTTAGTAAATTCTGATAAAATTTTAAATTTAGTATTACTATGACATTGGATTTATGGGCGAAGACTAGTGGGACTTGGATTAATATCTTTACGGTTTTATTAGGAACTACAATTGGTTTGGTTTTGCACGATCGCCTTTCTGTCAAAATACAAAAAATTATTACTCAAGGGATCGGTTTACTGACAATCTGGATTGGTCTAAGTATGACAAATAGCATGAGTCAAGTCCAAGCAGGACAAATTGATGGAGCAATTCTAGGCTTAGTAGCTATGGTAGCAGGGGGAATCCTAGGAGAATTATTACAAATAGAAGAAAGATTGGCGAATGTCGGTAACTGGTTAAAAAAAAGGTTTCGGGGTAAAGGACTGTTTACGGAAGGATTTGTTGCTAGTAGTTTACTCTTCTGTGTAGGACCTATGACTTTGCTGGGTAGTCTCAACAATGGTTTATCAGGAGATAATACTTTACTTACCCTCAAAGCGACTATGGACGGTATTGTTTCCATCGCTTTGGCTAATATTTATGGTATTGGTGTCGGTTTTTCTGCTCTAACCTTATTGATCTATCAAGGTGGATTATCTCTAGCTGCTGGGTTACTTGCCAATACTCTCAGCGATCCTGCTCATGATCCTCGCATTTTGTTGGTAACAGGAGTAGGAGGATTAATGATTATGGGAATTGGGATTAATTTACTAGAACTAACTAAAATTAGAGTGGCATCTTTTCTCCCCGCGATCGCTTTTGCCCCTTTAATCTATTTTTTAGTATCTTGAGACTTATGCTTTAGCTATTAGTTTTTAGCTATTAGCTATTAGCTTTTGTTTAAAAGAAGTTTTGAAATAAGGTAATAGGATAATAATCCTAACTACTAACTACTAACTACTAACTACTAACTACTAACTAACTCCAATCCTGTTCATCTTGTCCTTTAACTTGTTGTCGATAAACTTTCCCTGTGGCATGAATTTGACGAGTTTTTGCATACAAATTTTCTTCCTCTAGTTGCCATTGTTGCAATACTAGGTCTAAATCTCGTTGAATATCTCGCGCTCCAGGGAAGTTATGATAACGAATACGTAGGCGAGCCAATTCTACCAAATTAATATCACTTGGTTCTGCTTGAAGCAGCCTATTGACTATAGCGCGATCGCGTTTTTCTTGGGGATGGGTTTGATCTAAATTACTCACTGCTATCGGATGATTGAGACGTACCAGTAGAAAAGATACTTTGCCAAATCTTGACTGTAGCATCAAAACCACTACTAGCTAAATATTCTCCATCAGGACTAAATACTAGGGATTGTATCCAATTATTATGTTCTCTAAGTCTGGTTAATAGCTCTCCTCGATCTAAATCCCATAAAATAATGCCATCATCACCACCACTGGCTAAAGTTCGTCCATTGGGATGAAGAGCAATAGTCCTAATTTCTCCCCTGTGTCCTGTTAAAGTGTTAATCAGTTGTCCCGATGCTAAATCCCAAATCTTGATGGTGCGATCGCGACTGGCAGTAATTAAACTGTTTCCATCTACACTAAAAGCTAACCCAACAATATTTTCTTGGTGAGGAGAAAATTCAGAGATAAAAGTTCCCTCTCTTAAATTCCAAAATTGTACTTTTCCTTCCATATCTCCACTAGCTAAAAGATAGCTATTAGAGTTGATTGCCATGGCAGTGACAGGATTATTAAGAGTAGCCAAAGTATAGAGAGGACGTTGAGGTGAGTAATTTAACCGCCAAACTCTAATGCCATCTAAGCTACCACTGACTAAAACTTGATTGTTCGGCGCGATCGCTAAAGACGTTACGCTATTAAGATGTTCTATTAATTTAAATTTAAATTCTCCTGTGCGTAAATCCCAGAAATTAATCCCTGCATCTTCACTACTACTAACTAAAGTATTGCCATCAGGACTAACCGCAAGTGCCAAAATCCCTGTTTGATGTGCCTGGACTTCTGTTAACTGTTTTCCTGTTTCTACTGAGAAAAATTTTAGTTGTGGATTATTACTACTCCCACCACTAATGAGAATCCGATTATTAGGACTAAATACTAAAGAGTCAACGGTAACTTTATACTCTTCTAGGCTATGAATCAAACGAACCCTGCGCCAACGTTGAATATCTGATTTGAACTCTAATTCTGAGTTGTTTTGCTCCCTCGAAATAAATTCTCTTGGTAGTTTAGGGCTATTTTGTTCAGCATCAGGACTTGCTTGAGCTTTTTCTGCTGAAAAATTAAGATTAGCTAAAACACCAATTAAGATTACCAACAAGCTGCTTTTTAGACTTTTGTTATTTGTACCCTTCGATTTCATAATTTTTAACTACATAAAGAGACTATTCGTAACTTCTGATGATAACGGAGGAGTAATGGTGGATTTAAGGCAGGCTAAATAAATATTTATAGCAGTTCTTAGACTTATTAGATATAGTCTCATCTTGGTTCTTGTTCATTGAAGTGTACCTCACCGATGTGAAAACTGCCATACATATTTTTAGTTAGTCAAGTTTCAACTACATAAATATAACCTACGGTTAATTAGCCTCAAGATGAAATTATCTAAAAATTAATCAGTGTTATCAATTTTTGTTTTTACAAGTATATTCAAAAAATGTATATACTATAAAAATAAGATATAAATACCAATTGGGATATGCCTACTCGCAAAAAAGATGATCGACTAAGTTTGACTTTAATTGAAGAAGCAATCCTCCACGCGTTGATGTTTCGCGAGCGTTATGGACTAGAAATTATGAATGCGATCGCTCAAGCTAGTAAAGGAGAAAAAACGATCGGTTTTAGTTCTCTCTATCCCACTTTACGGAAGTTAGAAAAGCGTGGATTTGTAACTTCTCGCTGGGGTGATGAAGCTCCCGAAGAGACTACTGGCGCACGCAGACGCTACTACAATATCACAGGCTCAGGATTAGAAGCCGTGAAAAAAAAGCAAGAATTTTTGCAAACCCTACAAAGTTTAAAACCCGCGTTTTAACACGGTAGTACTTTGTCAAGATTGATTTGAGGGATAAGTGTAACTAAATTTTCTCCCGTGTCTTCCTTGTCTGCCTTGTCTTCCTTGTCTCATCTCAACCCATCATTTCAAAATTGACA
>JAAUYH010259321.1_pt1 | contig 15275 bp, 16 predicted proteins | sample 7278061 | NCBI WGS metagenome assembly JAAUYH01 (sample SAMN14350203, study PRJNA611818) | marine sediment metagenome | isolation source: surface marine sediment (0.6m) | place: French Polynesia: Moorea | collected 2018-08
GATGCCCATCCCACAATAGGGTGTAGGGTGCGTTATGAGTTTAGTCTAAAGCACCATATTTTTTATATTCATGAGGTACAATTGGACGGGCAAGGATGCCCATCCCACAATGTCCATTACACAATAGTTTGACAATTTCTTTCTATAGCTCATTTACTTGCAAAATGCTCTATATTATTACCTAGCCTATAACGCTCAAGTTCAATTTTCAGCTTTTCATTTTCAAGTTTCAATCTCTGAACTTCATCCCGTAACATTTCTACTTCATTTTTCTTATTTAATGCTTCGTTAATAGCTCGTTTTCTGTTATCTAGAGAAAACCAGCGTTGATAAGTTTCTGTATGTATTTGTACAGTATGTCCCAAATTATCAGCTGCTGCTTTAATGGGAATTCCTAGTAAATGTGCCCTAATTGCCCATGCATGACGCAAATCATAAGGAGTAAAGTCTATTTCGACTTGTCTAAACCAGCGAGAAACACTTCTTGTTAAATTAGTTATTTGTTTGAAATTTAATTCTTGAGATGTTACCTCTTTCAACATTTCTAGATATTTTGGATTTCTTAAATCAAATTCTTCAATCCATTGTTTATGTAATGGTAATGCTTGTCTTTCACCAGTTTTACAATCCTTATGTACCTTCCATGTCAAGTCTAAATTCTCTTGGCTTAACCACCAATCAATATCAGGATTGACAAAAAGTTCTCGTGGACGTAAACCAAAAACTGCTAACATTCCATAACACCACTGATATAACAACCAATTGCTGTCTTTGTTCCAACACCCTAAATTATGATTGCGTTTTTTCAGAGCATATTCATCAAAAAGTTTATATGATTTTTCAATTAATCTATCGTCTGGTATATTTCTCGCTTGCTTGTTTTTTTCAATTTTTCTATTTAACTTAACTCTAAAACCCAACATTAAAGTTTCAGCTAAAACATTGATAGCTGATATACAAATTTTTATACTCCAGTCTGGCAATTGATCCACTGCATTTTGCAAGTCTTGTTCTGTTGTGAGAGTTTCCAATCCAATATAACTACGTAAATATATTTTGTAATTATTGAATGTGTTTTGACTCTTTAGGGTTTGCGGTCTAGTTTTAAAATATTCCTTCTCGAATGGTTTTAATAATTCCCCAATAGTTTTTATTTCTTGTTTTACTGCTTTCCTTCCCAAATATTTATCATTCCACTCAAATTGCTTACGAGCAATTAACTTACCCAATTCATAAGCTTCTTCCTCAGCAGTTTTTAAACCATTCAAATTAGCAGGAATATTTAAGCTAATTAGTTGTTGCTTATTCTTACCTTTTCCAGATTTAGGGGGTAGAGTTGCTTGTAGTTGGATAGTACCACCAGAAACTTTTATACCTACCTTAGTTTTAGATTGCTTAAGACGAGATTTTAATCCTTCTAACTCTTCATGGAATTGAGAAGATAAAATCTTTTCTCGTGCTTCTTTCTGCTTCATACGTCCTATATAACTTCCATCGGTTGTAGCTGGTAGGCTAAACTTTTCCCCTGGTTCTGGCATGACTTAATTTTGACTTAAAATATTACTTTATTCTCAAGTAGGATAATGTTTGTGTATAACTAAATGGCTTATATATTAAGTTACTCACTAACTTTCCTTAATATATACATTACTACATTTGGCAGAAATGGGTCAGCGCATTATGATTGTGGGTTGTGACCCCAAAGCTGACTCCACCCGTTTGATGCTGCACTCTAAAGCTCAAACCACCGTACTGCACTTAGCAGCAGAACGTGGTGCAGTTGAAGACTTAGAACTTGAAGAAGTAATGCTCACCGGTTTCCGTGGTGTGCGTTGCGTAGAATCTGGTGGTCCTGAACCTGGTGTTGGTTGTGCTGGTCGTGGTATTATCACCGCTATTAACTTCTTGGAAGAAAATGGTGCTTACCAAGACTTAGATTTCGTATCTTACGACGTATTAGGTGACGTTGTATGTGGTGGTTTCGCTATGCCTATCCGTGAAGATTAAGCTATGTTTGCCAAAGTTTTTGATTATTCAATTGAGTTAAGTTTTTAATTTTATATTGCCCTATTTTTGCCCTGGAAAAATTCAAATAAATTCCTAATTTATCCTGTTTATATTCTTTTGTTTACCCTATATTATCCCTGATGTCAATAGCAATACATGATTTGTGATAAATAGGTAACTGATTTGTAATTACTATTTAATTAAGCAATGCTAAAAATAAATTGTAGTATAGTATTTTTGAGAAGCAATTGCAGGTGTGAATAAAGCTTCTAACTGCGACGCAATTGCCTCATTATTTAATGCAAGTATATTGTGTCGAACCGTATTCAAAGGCTACCAGTTAACCAAAAATTTTTCTAACCTTTCTTGTTCTTGGTCGATATAGGCATTTGTTTTTTCTAACAGAGCCTGCAAAGTACTTTCTCGAGCATCATCAATGTTCAGTAATGATTCCTTAAGGGGTAACTGCAAACGAATATAGTTTGATTCATTACCAATTATTTGTTCGGCAATATATCGATGTACATCAGGGGGTGCGTCCATAAATACATCTGCAATATGCAAACCCCATTGAATAAGTCCCCAACCTCGGACTTGTTCCCAAGGAATAGGAGATGTCGGATCTCCAGTACCAATAGATATGATTTTAATTTGGTCTATTACATTTGCTGCAGATTGATTTGAAGACTGACGTAATAGTTTGATAGCTTCTGCCAAAGCACAGGAAACAGGGTTATTGGCACAAACCCCTCCATCAATCAAAGAATACTCTTGTCCATTCTTTTCAATCCTATGGGCAGGAAAATAAGTAGGGGCTGAGGCAGAGCAAAGACAAATTTCCCACAGTGGTATATCGGAATACCAGCGATCATGAGACCAGCTTTTAAATATGACAGGATTACGGCTTTGTGTATCGTAGCTAGGAATTAAAACTTTCAGGGAATCCATGCCTTGCTCAGAATTGGTCGTAATTTCAGAAAGTTTTTTATCTCCAAATTGTTCCTGAAGTACAGCTATTAAGCCTTCATCTGAAAATTTAGGGGCAGAAATACCATATTTTAAAATTAATGGTAATCGTTTGAGAGAATATAGATTTTGGTAAGGAAATATTGTTAAACCTTTATCCTTATATAAATTGAGTAATTCTTCAGCGCTTTTCCCCAGTGCAATTCCGGCAGCCAATATAGACCCCGTTGAGGTACCAGCTATTAGATCGAAGTGGTCTTTTAAAGGGCTACCTAATTGCTGCTCCACTTTCTGAAGAATACGGGCTGGCATAACACCTCTAATACCACCACCGTCTAAGCATAAAATGCGAAAAGTCATAAGATTTTCTTGAAAGGAAAAATTATTGGGATTAGACTAAATATACATTTTATATTGTTTTGTAAGATTTTTTTGATGAAGTATAATTAATTATATAAAAATGATGTGCTGATAAATTTTTCTTATCTTAAGAGAAATAAAAACTGGATTAATTTACGGGTGCTTCTAGAGGAATTGATGAAACTTTTGCTCAAGAATTAGCAGCTAGAAAAACCAATCTAATATTAGTGGCTCGTTAGCAGAAGGGGATAAAACCCACATTCCGTACCCTAAGTGTCACAAACGAATTTTTAACGAATTTTTAATTCTACAGAGAGTACAAAACACTTGACGTACTGGCTTAATTATGTAAATGACTAACTCAAGTATGATATTTATGTTGTCAATTATGAGCAATAATTTTTGATATTTCATTAATAGATAATACCGGATTCTTTTTTGTCATTAAATACCTATTTAATCTATGCATCATAGGTAAAAAGCAATTATAATTTGTGACTATTAATTTTAATTAATAGCCTAAGCAGATAAACAAATTATGGTCGAGACATATAGGACTCCTATTTGATTTTTGTTGGCGTAGCCTGCGCTTTGCGCTTACAAAGCTCACTACACCTTTATTCCTTCTGCCCTGTTCCCCGTTCCCTGTCTCTACGAGTGATTCAGGAATCAAATCGGATTGCTATAATTAACATTTATAATAGTAACCACAATTTGTTTGTAGGCAAAAAACTTAGGATATATTTGATTTTAATTATTTGTGGAAATTAAATTTTGGTTTTCTATCTGTAACCTCAATTTTTCATTTTGAATTCTCAACCTCTCATTTTCCTGCTGAAGTTCAATTAGCATATCTTGTAATTCTTGAACTTTAGACTTTTTCTTAATTGCTTCTTCAATGGCAACCTTGCGATTTTCTAAACTAAACCACTTCTGATAAATAGATGTGTGCATATTGACTGAATGACCCAAATTATCAGCAGCAGCTTTAATGGGAATACCCATTAAATGCGCTCTAATTGCCCAAGCATGACGTAAATCGTAGGGTTGAAAAGGAATACCAACAAATCTAAACCATCGGTCTGTACCATGTCGAGCCGAACTAAGTTGTTTACTGGTAATTTTATTGGCAATCTTCGCTTTTAATAACTCAATTGCTTCTGTATCAGTTTTTAAGTTAAAAGTTTCTATCCAGCGGGGATATAATGGTAAAGCTTCCCTTTCACCTGTTTTACATTCTTCATTCACACGCCAGGTATTTATAGTATTATCTGATGATAACCACCAGTCTAGATCGGGATTGACAAAAATTTCTCTTGGTCTTAATCCATAAGTAGCTAACATTCCATATACCCAACGCCAAAGTTTCCAATTATTCCTATCTTTTCTGGTTGTCAATTTACTAGGACGATTAATTGCATAGGTTTCAAATTTCAGATATTCTTTTTCTATTTCTGCATCATTGGGTATATCACGCTTCCGGGTAGCACTAGATTTTATTTTTAAATTACTTAGCTCTGGTACTTCTAAGCCAGAACATTTACATAATACTCTAATAACTTTAATTAACTCATTTTTGACACTATCTGATGAAGTACAAGTTTGTACAGCATCAATAAAACTAGTATTGATTGCTAGTTTATCTTTGGGTAAGTGTGTTTGAGCGATATAGAGATAACTATTAAAAGTATTTTCACTTTTAAGAGTACGTTTTCTAGTTTGGAAATAATTCTTTTCAAAATCGTTAATAAAATCACCAATTTTTTTTGCTTTAACTTTATGACGAGTTTTGCCTAAATATTTGTCAGTCCATTGAAATTGTTTTCTTGCTATTAGTTTTCCTAACTCATAGGCTTCTTCTTCCGCAGTATTTAAACCATCAAAATTAAATGGAATACCCAAAGAAATATCATATTGCTTTGTTCCTATACCGTTTTTATCAATATCTCCTGGTTTAATAGGTAGGGTACTTCTCAGTTGCAGTGAATTACCAGATTTTCTGACATAAACGTTCACCCTAGCAGCTTTGAGTCTAGCATTTACCGCCTTTAATTCTGTTTCCAGTTTTGCTGTCAAGTGATTTTCTTGGTCTGTAACTGCTTGCATTCTGCCTAAATATCCTCCATCAGTCATGGCTGTTTGTTGAAAATCGGCAAATGCTTCCTGTATTTTGTTCATACCCTAGATTTTCCCTAATAAAAAAACTGTCCATTCAAGACAATGATTGCGGTAAACATTGTGAAAAATGAACAATTAAACCTAATTAGGATAATATCAGTAATCTTTCCCGTGAAGGTAAGGCTCAAGAAATCTACATCGTTACCTCCGGTGAGATGATGGCGATGTACGCTGCAAACAACATTGCTCGTGGTATTCTCAAGTACGCTCACTCCGGTGGTGTACGTCTAGGTGGTTTGATTTGTAACAGCCGTAAGGTTGACCGTGAAGCTGAATTGATCGAAAACTTGGCTGAACGTCTCAACACCCAGATGATTCACTTCGTACCTCGTGACAACATCGTTCAACACGCAGAATTGCGTCGTATGACCGTTAACGAGTATGCTCCTGACAGCACCCAAGGTCAAGAATACCGTGCATTAGCTAAGAAGATCATCAACAACGATAAACTCACCATTCCTACTCCTATGGAAATGGATGAATTGGAAGCTCTGTTGATTGAATACGGTATCCTTGACGATGATACCAAGCACGCAGAAATCATTGGTAAGGCTGCTGAAGCTACCAAGTAATTGATGCCCTAAAGAAAGCATCAAGTTATGAAGTATGAAGTATGGAGTTTAAAACTTCATCCTTCAGCCTTCATCCTTACTCCCCTTCCTCCCCAACCCTTCTATTCCACCCTTCCTTAAGAGTAACTGAGGCAGAAACTATGACACCTCCAGACAAGAAAATTCTCGAAGAGCATCAAAAGTTAGTTGAAGACGTACTTGAAGCATATCCTGAGAAAGCGCGTAAGAAGCGTGCTAAGCACCTGAACGTCCACGAAGAAGGTAAGTCTGACTGCGGGGTTAAGTCTAACATCAAATCCATTCCTGGTGTAATGACTGCTCGTGGTTGTGCTTATGCGGGTTCCAAGGGTGTGGTTTGGGGACCTGTCAAAGATATGATTCATATCAGCCATGGTCCTGTTGGTTGTGGTTACTGGTCTTGGTCTGGTCGTCGTAACTACTATGTTGGTGTAACTGGTGTCGATAGCTTCGGTACTATGCACTTCACCTCTGACTTCCAAGAGCGTGATATCGTTTTCGGTGGTGACAAAAAACTCGTCAAAATCATCAAGGAAATTGAGGAACTATTCCCCCTCAACAACGGTGTTTCTATCCAGTCTGAGTGTCCCATCGGTCTGATTGGTGATGATATCGAAGCTGTAGCTAAGAAAACTTCTAAGGAAATTGGTAAGCCTGTAATTCCCCTACGTTGCGAAGGTTTCCGGGGTGTATCCCAGTCCTTGGGTCACCACATTGCTAACGACGCTATTCGTGACTGGGTATTTCCTAAGTACGACGAAGCTAAGAAAAACGATAAGCTTGACTTTGAACCCGGTCCCTACGATGTATCCTTAATTGGTGACTATAACATCGGTGGTGACGCTTGGTCTAGCCGTATGCTGTTGGAAGAAATCGGCTTGCGCGTAGTCGCTCAGTGGTCTGGTGACGGTACTATCAATGAGTTGGTACAAGGTCCTGCTGCTAAGTTAACTTTAATCCACTGCTACCGTTCCATGAACTACATCTGCCGTAGTTTAGAGGAAGCATACGGAATGCCATGGATGGAGTTCAATTTCTTCGGTCCCAATAAGATTGCTGAATCCTTGCGTGCGATCGCAGCTCGTTTCGACGAGAAGATCCAAGAAAACGCTGAGAAGGTAATCGCTAAGTACACTCCAATCATGAATGAGGTACTTGAGAAGTACCGTCCCAGATTGGAAGGTAAGACTGTAATGCTGTATGTTGGTGGTCTGCGTCCTCGTCACGTTGTCCCCGCATTTGAAGACCTGGGTATCAAAGTTATCGGTACTGGCTACGAGTTCGCTCACAACGACGACTATAAGCGTACCACCCACTACATTGACAACGCTACCATCATCTATGATGACGTAACCGCTTACGAATTCGAGGAGTTCGTGAAGCACAAGCATCCTGATATGGTTGCTGCTGGTATCAAAGAGAAGTACGTCTTCCACAAGATGGGTCTTCCTTTCCGTCAAATGCACTCTTGGGATTACTCCGAACTTGGAAAGGGGGAGCGAAACTAGTACTGCTGTGGGGAATTAAAAATGAAAAATCAAAAATGCAAAATGCTTACATAGCAGGCTTTTGGACTGTTTAAAATGGTTGGTTTATTTATGCCTTGTTGTACTAGAGTAAATCAAGTTTTTTTGCTCTGAAATAAAAATAGTCTATTTTTAGTCTAATGCCTAATAAATATGAATTGTATGACCTGCTAATAATAATAAGTTTTTAATGAACAGAAAGATAGAAGTTTTATCCTGTCTATGGTTAAAGATTTAATCAAATTTGCGTTGGGTAAAATCTGTAAATATCACAACTTTTTCCATGGAATTTTTATTAGATTAAATTGCTCAAATAAGGAATTTTTACTGTAATTGGGTGAACTTGTTAAATTATACCGATGAAGTTACCACTGATAGCGTTCTGGTTTCATTCGCTCCCATGCAAAGTTCATTTTTACCCAAGCATCTCGCCAGTAACTTTTGAAATTATAACCTCCTGCTTTCAGGGCACGAAAATGACCTATCCACACGAGAATTACAGGAATATAGAAAAGAATTCGCTGTAGAAAGTAAGTGTTTTTGCCAGCAGCTAATAAGTGTAAACCATCTGATGTTTCTCCTAATTGCCAAGCTGCGAGGGAAGTTGCGATCGCATTCCGTTCATCTTCCTTCGGTAATTTCTGCACCACGTTCCCAAGGAATTTCTAATTGAAATTCAGCATTAGCTTTGTAGTAGGTATACCACTGTTGGGAGGTGGTGATTGCAGGTAAAGTAGGCAATAGCTTGTGAGGATTCATTTCTGGGAATGCTGATAGTGTGACGTTAGTTTATAGTTCCCAAAATTGATGGCAAAATCTCTAAGAGAGTGTTTATAAAACAAATATAAAACTCTCGTGAGGGTCGAGAAACCGGGTTTCTTTTGGCATACATACTCAAATTTTCGGTTCTCCACCTATAGAAATCCGGTTTCTTTGGTTTTTAGCTTTTATCTATAAACACACTCTAAGATTGCGATCGCATCACAGTATGACATCACCTGATAGCCAAATCTGTGACAAAATAGTATTGTTGTGCTATTGCTAATGTGAGCGGCTACGACCTATGATTTCTACTGAGCGTCGCTACAGTTTGGATGAATACCGCGTCATCGAAGAGAAAGCAGAAGGACGCAGAGAATATCGAAATGGAGAAATCGTAGCTATACCTGGAGGAACTCTCAAACACAGCCGTATCGGTGGGAATATTTTTGCCTTTCTTAAGTTTTTGCTGCGGGATACTCAATTCGAGCCAATTAACAGCGATTTGCGATTGTGGATTCCTGAATATCGACGGGGAGTATATGCAGATGTAATGATTTTTGAAGGTGAACCGCAGTTAAATGATAATCGCAACGATGAAGTTTTGAATCCCATTGTGATTGTTGAAGTTTTATCTCCTTCCACCGCAGATTACGACCGACAGGGGAAATTTCGCATATATAGATCGATTGAGAGTTTTAGGGAATATTTATTAGTGGAACAGGATGAACCGTTTGTAGAACGCTATAGCAAGAAAGCTGAAGGTTGGTTACTTAGTGATTTTAACAGTTTAGAACAATCTATTTCCTTGGAGTCAGTTAAGATTGAATTGCCAATGGCGGAAATTTATCGTGGTGTTGTTTTTGAGTAAAATGGTTTTGGTGGGAATAGGGGATTACAACAACAAACTTTGCTCCTTGTCTCTAGTTCCTTAGAATGGGATCGACATTATCTGATTAACCCATTCCTCTGGAGTAGAAGCTTCCCAAACCAGGATGAGTGCGTCAATGGCATCACTGATTGGCAAACTTTGGGAAATAATCAAAACTCCAGAACTGGTTTGTGACATTATGAACTCACCAAACTCAGCAGGCATTGTTTTTCTATCATGGGTTACAAGAACTCTGCCTTCCTGTGCTGCGATCGCCAATACCTCTGAATCTTTCTTGCCTTCAAGTCCTGCTGTATAGGCTGACTGAAAATCAATGTTTGCTTGCCTACGTATTGTACCAGTAACAATTGCTTGTTTGAGGTCAGCATCGGCTTGAAATCGAATTGCTGTCATACATTGTTTTGCTTTTGTGCTTGGGCAGTTTTTAATTTTTGATACAGAAGCGGATTTTTTTCTCTCACAGATTGTTGCAATTTTTCAAACTCTACTTCACCTTGCTTTAAGTATGCATCAACTAGTTCTCGGTTAGCAAGATAGAAAGCGATCGCACCATAAATTTGTTCCAGTGAAAGCAAAGGAAAGTTTTGGACGATACTTTCAGGAGATTCTCCATTGAGAAAACTATATACAATTGAATCTAGAGAAATACGTGTCCCTGCAATCCAATACCCTTGATCTCGCTGTTCGATATATTGCTTTGTTTGGATTGGTGTTCGAGTCATAGGACTAATGGTTACTCTTTACTTAGATATTATGCAATTGTCCCAATCCAACAATTGATGGTGGATTTTGCTAATCACATTAGATTTTTAGAATAAACTATTTAGGATGTATGAGGTGCGTTGTCGCGCAGCGCAACGCACCCTACAGGTTACTTGCTTTATTTAAGCGTTTTTTGGTGTTGGGATTTAGGAAGGTGCGATTACAGTTTAGTCAGGATAACACCATAAATGCTTTCCATCCGGGTCATCATGTGTAAATCCTCTCTTGCGATACCAGTTCTTTAATCGTTCACTATCTCTGTTCTCACTTTTCTCTGCTAGCTGGTTCCAAAAACCTGGTTGCTGTATTGCCTGCTCTGTTTCTCTATCGATAGCATCTAGTTCTTCATCGGTGTATTGTTCGTTATTGTGTTTATATATCTCAGAGAACTCCTCTACTTGCTCTTCATTAGCTGGGTGGACTCGAATTTTGAGTCTATCAATCTTCCAAAGGTACTTGCGAAGATGATCGAGCAGTTGAGTTCCATAGCCTTGACTACGATTGTTCTTTTGAACGAACAAGTCATCTAGATGCCAAAACTTTCCCTGTTGATTCTGCATAGATTTGACGTAAGCAGTCGCAATAATCTGACCAGAATTTAGAATCTCAAACTTGTAATCTTTACCTGGCTGCGAAGGTGGGTAATTACCAAATGTGATACCACCAAATTTGATATTAATCATAACAAAAGCTCTTTTTTAAAAAAATCTATTAGATGATTTTATTTTAGCAGGAAGTAGTGTGTGTTGTCGCGCAGCCCAATGCACTTGCTCTGCTCCAGAAACTTGTTTGAGTGTTTTTACATAGAATTATTCAATAGTTTTTTTTGTCTTATGTGCTAGTACGGTTGTCATCAAAAAATTTTATTTTTATAAAAGAATAGTACAACTATAGATAAGTTTCTGAGTTTGTACCTTTTCTATCACAATTACCATTTGGTTGTATTGCTGTAGTTATACTTCTAAACACTCCAAAAAGTGTTGGCATATTTACTTATGGTTTTCCAGTCTAATATCAATTTAAAGGGGGTTGATACCTATGCATCAGTCAGTAAGCACAATTGATTATAATATCCAACTGCTTATTAATGTTGGAAATAGCACAACAGGTGGTGAATTACTAGTTGATACCTACACTTTTGATCCGAAGTTAGCAATAGGAGATACAGTAAAAATTGAAGATTGGAAAGTGGGAGTTAAAAAAAATAATGAACTAACAAATGAGGTTTTTTCATTTAATGCAACTGTTATGGATATACGTAGGACTATTGTTCGACATCAAAACTTTGTCGTGGATATCATTATAGAATCACCGGGTAAAACAACAATATCTCAGCTACGGGATGCCTTGAGAGAAAATAATGAATTAGTAATGGTTTAGGAAGTAGGGTGTGTTATCCGCACCGTAACACACCACATCTCACATTAAACTCCCTCTATAAACCATCTCTATCCTCAACTTTTCCACCTCTATCTTTAACCTTTCATTTAGATTTCCCCAGAATAACTACTTAGAAACACCAACTGATTTATCATCTCTTCGGCTGATTTAGTTGTCATTAATTTGAGTACTCTCCGCATTTGTTCACCAATAGAATAATCCTGCAATGAAATTATGATTCCTGCATGACTTAGTTTTTCTTCTATATAGACACTATGTAATCGACAAAAATCACCAACATTGAATGTATATAAAACCCTTTGGAGTTTAGTCGCTAAAATCAATTGTTCATTATCACTGGAACTAATTGTTTCCACCTCACCAACAGTGATAACATCTACTCCCCTAGCTCTCAAGGCTTTGATAAATCGCTGATCCATTGAATCTTCATCAATGAATAATCGAATTGGACTCATATTGCTTGTCCCATTTCTGTAGCTAATCGTTGATAATCTGCTTTTTCAGCAGCAAGATATGCTTCAATTTCTTCTCGATTAGCGTGATAATAAGTTAGAGCAGCATAAACCTGTGCAAGATTTACATTTCCCATGCGTTCAGAAATTTCCTCCGCATTAAAACCAAGTTTGTACCAAGCTGCAATGCGTTGCACAGAAACTCTAGTTCCAGCAATGCGAGGACGATTGCCCAGAGTTTCAGGTGACTTAATAATTAATGTTCCAATATCAATAGCTGGCATAATTTTATTGATGTATTTTCATTAATAAATGATAGCACATCAAAGAATGCATAAAATTAAAAAATAAAATATTCTAAATTCTCAAATTCTACAATTATATATGAGGAAAATTAATATTCTTAATCAATCCTCATGGTAAGGTGTGTTGTGGCACAGCGCAACGCACCAAATTCATTTTTTCAACAAATTCAACTCCCCCTATAAACCAATTCCATTCTCAACTTTTTCACCTCCATTTTTAACCTTTCATTCTCCACTTTTAACCTTGCATTTTCTTCCTTAATCACCTCAATTTCACTCTTTTTACTCAAAGCCTGATTAATTGCTAACTTCCGCATATCTAACGAAAACCAACGCTGATAAGTTTGGGTATGAACTTGCACGCTATGCCCTAAATTATCTGCTGCTGCTTTAATAGGAATTCCCAAAATATGCGCTCGAATTGCCCAAGCATGACGCAAATCATAGGGCTTAAAATCTAATCCAATTTTCCTAAACCACCAACTCACTCTTTGGGTTAATGCTGTAATTTCTGCGTGATTATTCTTATTTTTCTTACTAATAGCAGTCGCCAACATCTCTAAATACTTCGGATTTCTTAAATCAAATTCTTCAATCCATTGTTTATGTAAAGGTAAAGCTTGTCTTTCCCCCGTCTTACAATCTTTATCCACCTTCCATGTCAAATCTACATTTTCTTGACTTAACCACCAATTAATATCAGGATTAATAAAAAGTTCTCGCGGACGTAAACCGAAAACTGCTAACATTCCATAAGTCCATCGCCAAAGTTGCCAGCTATCTTTAACATTTTGATTAACTTGTTTACCTCTATTATTTAAATAATCTGCAAACTTGATAAATCCAGCAATAATTTCTTCATCACTTGGTATATTCCGGGAATTTTTATCCGGCATTTTAGCATACTGAGATAAATCAATTTCGATTTTGAATGTCATACAAAATGCCGATATTGCCCTAGCTGCATTATATCTTGCCCATTCTTTATCTATTTTCTCAATTGCACTAATTAAATTATCAGCAGTTGCTAAATCTTTCGGATTCGTAAACCGCTTAGTTCGAGAAAAATAATAGAAAAAAGTATGCTCACTTTTTGTGGTGCGTTTATGGGTTTTAAAATACTCATCTTCAAATTTTTCCAGCAACTCACCGATAGTTTGAAAATCTTTTTTAATTGCTTCATTTCCTAAATATTTATCATTCCAAACAAAAGTCTTTCTAGCAATTAACTTCCCTAATTCATAAGCTTCTTCCTCCGCAGTTTTTAAACCATCCAAATTTGCCGGAATATTCAAACTGAGATTATATTGTTTTTTCCCAGTTCCCTTTGTATCCTTATCTCCCGGTTTAATTGGTAAAGTCGCTCGTAATTGCAAACTTCCATTTGACTCCCGAATTGTCACCTTTGTCTTTGCAGACTTCAAACGCAGATTTATTTGTGACAATTCTGTTAATACTTTCGCTCTCATATGTTCCCTTTGCTGCTGTGCTTGCAGACATGAACCCCAAAAACTGCCGTCGGTAGATGGAATTGGCTCCATATCTGCAAATGCTTGTTGATATTTGTCTTCACCCTGGTTATGCATCGCTATAGTATTAGCCTATATTTAGCCTAAAAATAATTGTGTTATCAGTAAACAATGCTTATGACAAACACTGCTTACTGATAACATTAAGCCACTAAAAGCCATTAAACCATAAAAAGAATTACTCCGGTCCTTACCACGGTTATGACGGATTTGCTATCTTCGCTCGTGACATGGATATGGCACTCAACAGCCCCACTTGGGACTTAGTCGCTACTCCTTGGAAGAAAACTGCTGCAAAAGCTAAGGCTGCCTAATTCTTGAAATATGTGGATAGCCTGGGGTGTTCACCCCAGGAAGTGAGGGAGGAATGGTGAATGCTGAATGCTGGATGAATAATTTCATTCATTATTCATAATTCATCATTGGTAACTCCCTCCGGGGGTGAAAAACCCCTCCTAGCTATCCTCTTCACTACTTTTCCCACCCAGAAACTAGAGAGATACACCAATGCCTCAGAATCCAGAAAGAATTGTAGACCACGTAGAACTATTCCAACAACCGGAATATAGCGAACTGTTCAAGAATAAGCGGGAACAGTTTGAAGGTGCGCACCCCCAATCAGAAGTTGAGCGGGTTTCTGAATGGACAAAAAGCTGGGAATACCGGGAAAAGAACTTTGCTCGTGAAGCTTTAACCGTTAACCCCGCTAAAGGTTGTCAACCCCTAGGTGCTATCTTTGCTGCAGTTGGTTTTGAAGGTACTTTACCTTTCGTTCAAGGTTCTCAAGGTTGCGTTGCTTACTTCCGTACCCACCTTAGCCGTCACTACAAAGAGCCATTTTCTGCCGTATCTTCTTCTATGACTGAAGACGCAGCGGTTTTCGGTGGTTTGAACAACATGATTGATGGTTTGCAGAACTCTTACCAGCTCTACAAGCCCAAGATGATTGCTGTTTCTACCACCTGTATGGCTGAGGTTATCGGTGATGACTTGGGTGCATTCATCACCAACGCTAAGAATGCAGGTGCTGTACCTAAAGAACTTCCCGTTCCCTTTGCTCATACTCCCAGTTTCGTAGGCTCTCACATCACTGGCTACGACAACATGATGAAGGGTATTCTTTCTAACCTGACTGACGGTAAGAAGAAGAGCAAGAGCAATGGTAAACTGAACGTCATTCCTGGTTTTGATACCTACACCGAAAACAACCGCGAAATCAAGCGGATGCTCGGTTTAATGGGAATTGACTACACAATTCTCTCTGACAACAGCGATTATCTGGATTCTCCCAACAACGGTCAGTTCGATATGTACCCCGGTGGTACTAAGTTGGAAGATGCAGCAGATGCTTGCAATGCTGAAGATACCATCTTCTTACAGCACTACTCTACCGTTAAAACCCAAGACTTTGTTAAGAAGAACTGGGATCAAAAAACCAAGGTTCTCCGTCCTTGGGGTGTTAAGGGTACTGATGAATTCTTGATGGCATTGTCAGAAATGACTGGTAAGCCCATTCCTGAGGAGTTAGAAATCGAGCGCGGTCGCTTA